>JAEEGK010002809.1_pt1 | contig 43772 bp, 37 predicted proteins | sample 8958771 | NCBI WGS metagenome assembly JAEEGK01 (sample SAMN16246547, study PRJNA631951) | gut metagenome | biome: gut microbiome; feature: rumen; material: SC-attached | host: Bos | place: Iran: Karaj | collected 2018-10
AGAATAGTGAATGGGAGGATACGGCCGCAACGCAGGAAAATGAGATGAGGGCATTGAGATGCTGTTGTGTATAAGCAAGCAGGGACACAAAGTAGATGGGTCCGGTTCCGTGTTGCACACACAGGTACAGGCCCGCCTCGATGGCCAGGGCATTGACGCTCCAGGGCATTCGGACGGCGCGGATGCGTTCGATCAGCGTCGGGTTTGCAGTGACATATCCAAGCCGCAGGCCGGGCAGGGCGTAACGTTTGGTCATCGAATGCAATTGGATGACATTGGGATAGCGGACAGCTTCTGCCGCAGTCAGGAGTTCTTCCTTCGTGAAGAATCCATAGGACTGATCAATGACGAACATCGTCTCCGGATTCTCTTCGATTGCTTTTACCAGTTGCTCTTTCGGAATGACTCCGCCTGTCGGGTTGTTCGGATTGCACAACCACAATACGTCATGCAGGACTTGATCCGGCATCTCGCTCCGTTTGGCGGGCTTTTCCAGAGGCGTGTAGTGAGCATATAAGCGGCACGCATCTGCATATTCGCTGAAGGTCGGCGCAAGAATCGTCGAATGACGGTCCTGAAACGCGTGGGCGGTCAGATAGATGGCCTCGGTGGCACCATTCGTGACGCAGACGGATGCGGCATGGATGCCCAGTCGTCCGGCCAGTGCCCGTTCAAGGGTATAAGGCTCCGGCTCGGGATAATGGCCGACGCTGTCGAGCCGCTGGCGCAGATGCTCTTTCAAAGGTTCCATGTCTACATGGCTGTAGACGTTGGAACTGAAATTCGCCACCATCGGACGTTCAAAATGATAGGCATCGTCGCCGTGTCCCTTGATCATTGCTTGGAAAATACCTTACAAAAATAGCAAAAAACAACCCGGTTTCAAAGTAACATTTGATCAAGGCTTTCATTTTCAACGGAAAAACCTATATTTGCGCCTTGATTAATGATTAGGATGCAAAATGAAGTACGAAGATATTGATATCAGCGCCTGGACCAAAGTGGGCGAAGGTGGAAACGGCTCTGTTTACACCAATCCCGACGAACCGGATATTCTCCTGAAAGTAAGCAATCATACGCTTTCTGAAGGATCATTGGAAGTTATATCCAAAGAATTCTACACATCGAAGGCCATCTTCGCGCTGGGAGTTCCCACGCCCCAGATGTTTGGAATTGTGCGCGTGGGGGAGGATTATGGCATTAAATGCCAGCAGATTGAAGGGAAGAAATCTCTTTCCCGGATGAGTGGCGAGGATCCCGATGCCATTGACAGGTATGCCGCCCGCATGGCCCAGCTGGCCAAACAGTTGCACGGTACCCCGGCTGTTGGTTCGGAGTGGATTCCGTCCATGAAGACGCTGATGTTGGAAGTGCTTGATAAGACTGTGATGATCAGCGGGAAAACGCTCCAGCGCTTGCGTGCCTTTGTGGAAGGGCTGGAGGATGCTTCCACCTTGTTGCATGGTGATTTCACTTTCAGCAACCTCATCCTGGCTGATGATAAGCCTTATTGGATAGACCTGGGCCGTGCAACGCACGGGCTTCCCCTGTTTGATCTGGGTCATTTCTACCTGTTCTGCAATATCTTCTCGAAGAAGAAGCGCGTGCAGGATATCGCACATATGACTGGAGAACAGATGGTTCGGTTCTGGAACAGCTTTGCCCTCGCATACAACGGACCTGAGGGCCTGGATGCATTCAAGAATCAGTGCAAGCGCTTCGCCGGCCTGGACGTGCTTCTGCTGGGGCACATCCAGCATCTGACCTTCTCCGAGCGCTTTTTCCTGGGGCAGTTGGCCAAAGCACTGACGAAATGAATTACTCACAGCAATTCCTTCCGGTCCGTGGCATCGTCAATGCCCGGGATTTGGGCGGCTATGTCGTCAAGGACGGGATGGTAGTGAAAGACCGGATGCTCATCCGGACGGCCCACCTGGCCGGTGCTACGGATGAGGACCTGCAGTTTTTGTCGGGGATTCCCGTGACAAAGATCATCGATTTCCGGATGGAGACGGAGAAGCAGGGGACGGTCGACCGGATGATTCCTTGCGCTGAGTATGTCGCCCTTCCCGTTGATGGCAGCGGCAATGCTGTGGCCGAGATGACGGAAGAAGAGAAAAAGAAGTTTACGGGCGAGAAAAAGTTTGAAATAAGGAAATTCGTCGTCTTCGCTGCCTTCAACAAGAAGGCGCAGAAAATTGCATTGGGAATGTATCCGATGCTTCTTTTCAATCCGGAGTGCCAGCGGCAGTTCGCCCGGTTCTTCCGTCAAGTCCTGGATACAGAAAATGGCGCCGTCCTTTACCACTGCTCACAGGGAAAGGACCGTACCGGCATCGCCTCGTGTCTGTTACTGGCGGCGCTGGGCGCGGACAAGGAGACCATCGTGGCCGATTTCGACGCCACCAACAAAGTCTATGAGCGGGACGTGAAGAAATATTGCCGCCGGGTCAGGCTCCTGGGTGGCAAGGAAGATGAAATCGCAGTAGTTAAATCCATACTGGGTTGCAACACAGAGATTTTCATCAAGACGCTCGACCGGATTGACAGAGAGTACGGCTCGATGGAAGCCTATCTGAAAGGTCCCATGGGCCTCACGGACGAAGACATCCTTATTCTCAGGCAGCGCTATCTGGAAAGGATGCCGTAGAGTTGCGGCACGTCTACATGTTTCCGGACGTGGCCGGCCAGACGGTTGTATTGCTCCTCCTTGAAAGCATGATAGTCGAAGGTCGAGGCCGCTTCCGCCAGCTTGCCGGCATGGGGCGCCAGCAGGCGGTCGATGAAGGCCGGATTGTCGAGGATGCCGTGGATGTAGGTACCCATGCATTTCCCGTCTGCGATGCAGCCGTCTTCCTGACCGTCTTCGAGCCGGTTCAGCGGAGCGAAAGTACTGCCTTCCACAGGCAGCGTCCTGCCCATGTGAATCTCGTAGCCTTCCATCGTTCCTCCTCCGTCTGCCAGCGTGAAACGCACCTGGCGGGTCACTTTCCTGCCCAGCATTTCGGTGGCTATGGGCAGCAGTCCGAGTCCGGGCATGGCTTCGATGTCGCCTTCCACATGCTGCGGATCGCGGATTTGGACCCCCATCATCTGGTATCCGCCGCAGATGCCCAGCACAGACGCGCCTTCGCGCCGGGCACGCAGGATAGCCTGCGCTACACCGTTGCGGCGCAGCTCGTAAAGGTCGTCGAGGGTGCTCTTGCTGCCCGGCAGAATAACGATGTCGGCCTTGGCGATTTCATCGACGTTGTTGCTGTAGAACAGATGCACCCTTGGGTCGCGCTCCAGGGCGTTGAAGTCCGTGAAGTTGCTGATGTGACGCAGCAATGCAACGGCCACGTTGATTTTTCCCCGTTGGGCCGCGGCGCTCTTGGCGGCCAGCGCCACGGAATCTTCTTCTTCGATGTGGATGTCGTGGTAGTAGGGGACGACGCCCAGCACGGGAATGCCGCAGAGCTCCTCCAACATCTTGCGCCCTTCTTCGAAGAGCCGCAGGTCGCCCCTGAACTTATTGATGAGGATGCCTTTGACGTATTTCCGCTCTTCGGGCCGCAGCAGCATGATCGAGCCGTAGACGCTGGCGAAGACGCCGCCGCGGTCGATGTCGCCGACCAGGATGATGTCGGCGCCGGCGTGCATGGCCATCGGCACGTTGACCAGGTCGCTGTCGCGGAGGTTGATCTCGGCGAGGCTGCCGGCGCCCTCCATGACGATGGGGTTGTGTCGGGCAGCCAGCCTGTCGTAGGCGGCATAGACGGCTTCGCGAAGTTCGGCGCGGCCTTCCTTCCGGAAATAGTCATAGGCGTCGCGATTGCCGATGGGCCTGCCGTTCAGCACGACCTGCGAGGTATGGTCGCTCTGGGGCTTGAGCAGCAAGGGATTCATATCGGTATGGCAGGGGACGCCGGCGGCTTCGGCCTGGACGGCCTGCGCCCGGCCGATTTCCAGCCCTTCGGGCGTAGCAAAAGAGTTCAGGGCCATGTTCTGGGCCTTGAACGGCGCCGGATTGTACCCGTCCTGACGGAAGATGCGGCAGAAGGCCGTGGCGAGGATGCTTTTGCCCACGTCGCTGCCGGTTCCGGCAAACATGACTGGATGAAGATGTTCCTTCATTGCTGGTTCTTGTAGGCGAAGGCTTTCCATTGTTCTTCTGGCCAGTCCTGCCGGGCCAGTTCGTGTCGGGCCATGACGAAGAGGAGGTCGGAGAGGCGGTTGATGTATTGCAGGATTTCTTCGGGGACGGGGTCGATGCGGTGCAGGGTCCAGAGGCGGCGTTCGGCGCGGCGGCAGATAGCGCGGGCCAGTTGCAGCTGGGCGGCGAGGGGAGTGCCTCCGGGGAGCAGGAAGTGCAGGCCGGGGCCGGCTTCTTCGGTCAGCCGGTCCATCGTCGTTTCGCAGTTGGCGACGAGGTTTTCCGGCAGCGGATTGGGATTCTTCTCTCTGTCGGCCGACAGTGTCGCCACCTGGCTCATGACGGTCATCAGGTTCTTCTGTATCGTATGCAGGATTTCGTCAAATAGCGCTCGCTCCGTGGCTCCGGTATCCGTCTCGCTCGCTTTGCGGCTCTGTTTTTCGTCCCACTCGCGAAAAAAAGCTCGCGGCTCCGAAAAACACCCGCCGCTACGCTCGCTCAGCATAGAACGAATGACGCCGAGCTGGCAGTTGAGTTCGTCGAGATCCCCGTTGGCTTCAATGCGGATATCGTCTTTCGGGACGCGGGCGCCGCCGTGGATGCCGGTCGTTCCTTGGTCTCCGGTGCGGGTGTAGATGCGATGTGTTGCCATAGAACAAAGATAACAAAAAACGATGAATTCAGATCCCTTGACTATGCTCGGGATGACAGTTATTCCGGGACGTAGATGATCTCGCCGTTTTCGAGTTCGTAGGCGGTGCCGACGCGGCGGCCGCGGGCGCCGGTCTGCTCCTGGTTCTCGCTGGGGGTGTAGCGCTTGATCTGGTTGCCTTCGCGGGTGATGATCTCCATGTCGGCCTTGCCGGGATTCTTGACCATGGTGAAATCGTCTTTCGTGAAGATTTCCGTCATATTGAAGCGGGCTACCAGTGCGACCATCAAGGCCACGGCGAAGACCATGGCCACGTCGAAGAGGTTGGCGACGGTCGACATGGGATCGACGTCCCCGTCGGCATGCAGCAGGCGGTTTCTATGCTTTCTCATCGCTCAGTTTTTGTGCTATGAACTCCAGATCGTTGCTTTCGCGGGCATACCAGCGCTGGCGTACCTGCAGGGTGACGACGCCGATGGCGGCGATCAGCATGCCGACGACGGTCGTGGCGAAGGCCACCTGCATGTTGTAGGCCATCGAGGCCAGGTCGCCGGCGGCCAGGCCTACGAGAGCGGGACCCATGGGAATCAGCGTGCCCATCAGGCCGAGCATCGGGCCGAGTTTGGCCAGCGTCCGGGAAGCGCCCAGTTCTTTCTCGGCATCCACTTCATAATTGGCCAGCAGCCGTTCGCGCCAGGCGGCATCGTCGCTGTGGACAAGCAGCTGGCGGAGCGTCCGCAGCAGGGGGCTCCGGTCGGAACTGGTCTGGCCGGCCAGGCGCTCGAGTCCCGGCCTGAGTTGCGCGGCATCGCCTTCCAGCAGCGCCGTCAGTTCCTGCTGACGTGAGCGACGGTGGTAGTATTCACCGAAAAAGGCAGCGGCCAGGATTACTGCGCGGACCAGGAAAAGCAGCAGGAGGACGACCACCGGCACCAGCAGGCCGTTGGAGATCCAGAACAAGGCATTCGATATCGTTTCCATAAGCAAAGAATAAGATTCAAAAAGTGATGGCTCCCGTGGCCGCAACGGTCAGCAGGAGCAGGAACAAATTGACAAGGAACAATCCCTCCAGCCGTACATCCTCTTCCGGAAGAAAACGCCGGACCACCCACGACCCGCCGAGGGCCACGACCAGCGTGCAGAAAGCAGACAGCCAGGCGAAGCGTGTGAAATCGATGCCCGGTCTGGAAAAAAGCAGCTGGCTCCACGCCCAGCAAACCGCCGGGAACGCAAGCAATCCAGGATACCAGCGCAAAAAGTAAAAACGACCTACGGGCCGCGAGAAGCAGAAGGTCATCATCAACACGACTTCCAGCACGACGCAGACTGCTCCGTCGAGCATCCGGTCGGGCGCCGAGATCCAGCCGTTGACCGTGGCGGCCGGCTGCCCGGCCAGCCAGGGAATGACCAGCCGCACGCCCACGGCCAGCAACAAGCTGACCGCCACCACTCCCCATCGAGGCAGGAAAGAACCCTTGAGCAGGAAGCTCAGCATGAGCAGCAGGGCGATGAGGGTGATCAGGATTTCCATCAGGCATTACGGTGTTTTCTGCGGAGCAGCAGGATCAGCAAAACAAAGAGCGCCAGGCCCAGCGCCGCGCCCACCCATCCGGCGTGCCGGGCCAGTTGTGGCTGTTGCGACGGATCCGAAAGGCGGTTCTCTTTCAGGACGACCTCCTGTGCATCAGTCGCTGCGATATTGCGCACGGCGGCCATCGTCTTTGCGTAGGAAGCACGGTGCTCGGCGGACAGCTGGTCCGCGATGAAACGTTCCAGCTTAGGATTGCCGCACACGAATTCCGTGCAGGCGGCGCCAGCTTTCCGCGTGATGTCTGCGTGAAGGGCAGCCGTTGTCTGCAATTGCTCGTCCGAGGCCTTCCAATAGCCTTTGCGCGCGCTCTCCAGCATCACGGCGGTGATGGCCTGGAAAGCGGCGGGATTGACTTCCTGCAGGTATTCGTGGATGCCCAGGCTGCCGGCATCGAGGATATACATATCGTACAGATCGTCATACAGTTGCGGATCGACAGCCGAAGGCCGGGTGGCGTTCCAGCCGAAGACATTACGGAACAGCTCGCCGAACATCTGCGCAGAGCCTTCGCCGCCCTTCATCCTCTCCCGTATGAAAGTGGGATTGAGGATCGTGGCGCGCGTTTCTACGGCCAGGGCTTCCCGGTCGCGCTGCAGCCGGCGTGTATATCGGTTGCGATAGTCGGCGAAAAAGGCGTCCGGCTCCTTGCCGGTGACGCTGCGGACGGCCAGTGAGAGGCCTCCCGTGAATTCATATACATGGTCGAGCGAAAGCGGCCCCCAGGTGTTGCTCTGCCGGGGCTGGATGACCACGTCGGTCCCGGACATCGCGGCAGCGAACAAGCCCGGCTCGAATCCGGCCCAGTTCGCTTCGTCGCCATAGGCGGCGCCCATATTGTTCAGATACCCGTCCGCTATTTCGCGCTCGTCGTCCCAGCTGCCGCTGCTCTCTACAAATCCCAGCATCCCGGTGCTGTAGCCGCTGTTCAGCGGGCCGAACACCCGCATCGTGGACAGTTCGCGGGCCCGGACGGGGGAGAGGCCCCGGTCCAGCAGCGCTTTTTCCTGTTCCTGCGTTCCGGAAGCCACGAAATTGGGCCAGCCTTCTTCCAGCGCTTCGGCGGCCAGTTTCACGGCATCGGTCAGCAGGCGCAGCCGCGATCCGGCGATGTCGCGCAGCTGTCCGGAAACCTGCACCAGTACGTCGATGCGCGGACGCCCGAGCTCGGCCCCGGGGATGAGGCGCAGGTCTACGGCGCGGCCTTGCTTGTCGCGCAGCGGCTCCACGCCCAGCATCCAGAACGCCTGGGCCAGCGTGGCCCCTTCGGTAGCGATGAATTCGCCGGCCCAGAAAGTGTAGCTGACCTTGCGGGGATAGTCGCCATGCTGCTCGCGGTAGCGGCGGAGCGTTTCTTCAGCCAGGCGTTTCCCGTCTTCCCAAGCTTGGGGATTGGGCGTGGTTTCTGCGTTGATGCTGAACATGTTGCGGCCTGTCGGCAGTACGTTGGGATTGAGTACGGGATCGCCGCCCGGGGCGGGCGGAATCGTACCGCCGGCCAGCGCCCGGACCATGGCGTCAAGTTCGTTGCGGGGCGAGGCAGCCAGGGCGTTCCGATGAGCCAGCGCCGGGCGGAGCTCCGGCGCGACGGTGGATGTGTCTTTCGGCGGATGCTGCAACAGAGCCGTGATGCGGCGTCGCGCTGTGGGCAGATAGTGCCGGTGCAGGTAGTCGAAGTCCTGCAGTTGCTCTGTGGTGATGCGGCCGGCGTCGCGGTCGCGTCGCGCCAGTTCGTAGGCCAGCGGATCGGCGGCCACGGCGAGCGTCGTTGTGACTAGGTCGCGGTCGGAATACGGCTTCCCCAGCGTATAATAAGCGCCGGTAATCTTCTCGTCGGCGATTTCTTCGGTGAAGGTATCGAGCTGCTCCAGCTCTACAAGCGTGAAGGGGACGCTGAGCGTCGAATCGAGCCCGAGGTCGCGGTGCAAGCCGAGCCGGACGGCTTCGCGCTTGATCCGCAGACCGAGGGCCTGGTCGCTGCCTCCTGCAGCCAGGGCGCGGTGGATGTCATCGATCAATCCGCTGTAGTGCTGCCGCATTCCGCTCTCCACATAAGGTGGTGTGAGATAGGTAACGAGGGCTGCATGCGTTCGGCGTTTGGCAATGATGCCTTCGCCGACGTTGCCGGTCGTGTAATAGTAGAAATGCGGCAGCGGACCGACCAGGACGTCCGACCAGTCTGCCTGCGACTGGGCTACATTCTTGCCCGGGGTGAATTCCAGGTTCCCGTGCGTGCCGAAATGGATCAGGACGTCGGCCCGGAAGCCGTGCTGCAGGTAAAGATAAGGCGCCAGATAGCTGTGCGGCGGCGCGATGCCGGCACCGTGTACGAGCCGGAATTCATCGTCGCCCAGGGCGGGCCGTGGCTGCGGGAAGAGCAGGATGTTGCCGAACTGCAGGCAGGCCACAGCCAGGCTGTCGCCCCGCGCCAGCAGCCGGCCCGGAGCCGGGCCATAGCGTTCCACCACTTCCCGGTATTTTTCCGGAAGCAGGGTCCCCTGTACCCAGGCTTCATATTGCTCCCGGCTGAGCCAGACGGGATGGGCGGTACGCAGGAATTCGGCCTGTGCGCCCGGGGCATACGAGCCCATGACGCTGCCTTCGCGGTGGAGCAGCCGCCGGAAGGCTTCTTCGCTTGCAGGCAGGCCGCTCACATCGTAGCCTTCTTCGCGCAAGCGCAGCAGGAAGCGGTACAACGAGGGGATGACCTCCATCCCGCTGGCAATCAGCGCATCCTTACCAGGAGACTTGAAATAGCCGATGGCCACGCGCTTCTCGCGGTTGGGTTTGTCACGCAGCGCCATGTAACGCGTAAAATATGCCAGAAAGGCGTCGATGCGTTCGGGTTCGGGCGTATAGAGATAAAAGCCCGACGGACTCTCGTTCTGGGTGGCGATGCAGTAGTTTCCCACGCCGCCGTCGATTTCCGGCACGACCACGCGGGCGGTCAGCGTCCCGCTGCTCACGGGCTTGAGCGGGTCGATCCACTCGTCGTGCGGCTGGATGAGCGGGAAGGGCGTAAAGAGCGGGATGTTCTCCTGGTGCAGCCATCCGATGAAATCGTCGTCGCCCAGGCGTCCCATCGGCAGGTAAATCACCGCATCAGGGTGCAGGGCCCGGATCATCTGTTCGCGGGCCTTTCCGTCGGCCGTCAGCGGATAGACATTGAATCCTTCCATGGTGAGGCGGGAGATCAGGGTGTCTACGTGGGCCCGGTTGCCTTCCATCGGGAAATTCAGTCCTGACATGAAAAGCACGTTGGCCGCCCCTTCATGATAGAGGCCCTTTTCTTTGAGATAATCCGTTAGTGCTTCATGGGTAGGGAAGTAGCGTCCGTATTCCCGGTGGTAGTACATGTTTTTCAGCAGCGGTACGGGCGCTCCGGCCTCCTGGTCGCCGATGCGCAGCGGCGTGGCGATATGGCGCAGGTAGCGCAGGCCGTTGCGGTAGTTGCCGGCACTAGGGTTGCGGAAATAGCCGGAAAGTGTCTGGCGCTGTTCCTCCGTGAGGCCGCACTGGATGTCGACGTGCTGGTTGCTGAGCGTGTTAGTAAAGATGGTCACGCCCCGTCGGCCGGATTGCCGTAGCGCGGCGGTCTGCGTGTCGTCGAGATAGAGGCCGCGGCTGAAGATGACCACAGCATCGGTGCCGCGAAGCGGCTTGCCGTCGGCGCAGAGGCCGTCCGCGTCGACGAAGCGCAGGCGGATGTGCCGGCTGTCGTTGTTGAGTGCCACGTCGGCCTGCTGGGCCAGGGTGGCGTTGGCTACGAGGATGCGGGTAGGGCGAAGCAGGACAAGCCATGCCGCTGCAAGCAGCAGGATGACTGCTGCGGCAAATAGCGTCAGGTGTCTTGTACGTTTATTCCCGGCCTGCGGCATATTCCTCTTTCTTCTTCATGATGTCCACGGGTGCGTCCTGCAGGGAGTGGCGGATGTGTTCGATGTAGATGTCTTGTATTTCAGGGATTTCGCCCAGGCCTTCCAGACAGCAGCTCACCTGCAGGCCTTCAGCTTCGAGGGCTTCCTTCCAGTCGACGGCGATGTCGTTTGTGGCGTGGTCGCCAGCGACGAAGAGCAGCGGGACCAGCGTGACGCGGCGGGCCTTGGCGGCTTTGAGGCGTTCGAGCATCGTCTCGAAGGTCGGATAGCCTTCGAGGGTCCCTACGTGGAAGAGGGGATGGCTCTGTGCCATGAACATGTAGTCGATCTGGCTGTAGGTGGCAGTGGCGGGAGTGTAGGTGCCGTGGCCGACCAGTACGACATGGGCTTTCTGCTTGTCAGAAGCAGCGCCGGCATGCCGGGTGGCGAGGATGTCCACCACGCGCTGGCAGTCCGCCACGTTGTACAGCAGGGGAGCGCCCACGCGGATATCCTTGAAGAAACGCTCCACGCTGGCCACGTCGCGCCGCAGCGATTCCATCTCGGCGCCTTCCAGCAGCGTAGTGCTCTGCACGATGACGCGGGTGAAGCCTTCGGCCCGCAACTGCAGCAACGCTTCCAGCGGCGTCTTTTTATCGATGCCGCGGCCCTTGAACTTGCGGATCACGATGCGGGAGGTATAGGCTTCCCGCATCGTCAGTTCCGGAAATGTTTCAGCCGCCTTTGCATTGATGGCGTCGATGGTTTTGGCGCGCGTATCATCGTAGGTCGTTCCGAAATGAACCATCAGCAGCGCCGTCTTCTCCTGGGCCTGTCCGCAGACGGCACTGAGCAGGATGCAGATTGTCACAAGGAAGTTTCTCATTTCTTTCTGTTAAAAAGGCCCCGCGAATGGCAGGGTCGCGGGGCCGGCACACACTATAATGAAAAAAGGAAATAGCCTCTATATCAAGCGGAGGGTACCGAATCCATAGAGGAAGACGTATCCAAGAACCATGCTGATGATGCCGACGATCAGGCCGATCTTGGCCATGTCTTTCTGTTTCACAAGGTTCGTGGCGAAAGCCAGGGCGTTCGGCGGTGTGGAGATGGGCAGTACCATGGCGCTGCTGGCAGCGATGGCCACACCGATCAGCACGATGGCCGTACCGCCGATGGGAGCGAGTTTGTTACCCATGGCATTGCAGACAACCGCGAGGATCGGCATGAGCAGCGCAGCCGTGGCCGAGTTGCTGATGAAGTTCGACAGGGCGTAGCAGATCAGGCCCGACAGGATCAGGATGAGCACCGGCGAGAACGAATCGAACGGGATGCTCTTGACTACGAGCGAGGCCAGGCCCGACGCGTTCATGGCGTAACCGAGGGCGAAACCGCCGGCCACCATCCAGATGACGGACCAGTTGATTTCCTCCAGGTCGCGCCGGTCGATGATGCCGGTCGTGCAGAAAACAGCCAGTGGCAGGAAGGCCACCGTATAGGTATTGATGCCTGTCACGGAGTCGAGCAGCCAGAGCAGCACGGTAACGATGAAGGTCACGATGACGATCGTGGTCTTGCGGTCGCGCTTCATCTCGCCTTCGATGACCAGGTCGACGGTCTTCTGGGTGAACGGGAACATTTTCTTGATGAGCAGCCAGCTGATGAACAGCAGCAGGATGACGAGCGGCACCATCATCAGCATCCACTGGCCGAAACCGATGTTCAGGTTCAGGCCTTCGGGATCGTTGAGGTATTTGAGGGCGATGGTGTTCGGAGGCGTGCCGATCGGCGTGCCGATGCCGCCCAGGTTCGCCGCGACGGGAATGCTGAGGGCCATGGCGATGCGGCCTTTGCCGTTTGCAGGCAACTGCTTGAATACCGGAGCCAGGAACGTAAGCATCATGGCCGCCGTGGCCGTGTTGCTGATGAACATGGAGAACAGGCCGGTGATGAGCATGAAGCCCAGCAGCACCATCTCGCTCTTCCGCCCGAACGGCTTGAGCAGGATCTTGGCCAGATAGACGTCCAGACCGGTCTTGGTGGCTGCGATGGCCAGCACGAAACCGCCCAGGAAAAGCATGATCACCGGATCGGCGAAACAGGCCATAATCCCTTTATAACTGAGTGGGGCTCCGACCAGGTCCGGCTGGCAGATCCATTTGACTCCGGAATCCGAGGTAAAGAAGAGCAACATGGCCATGATTGCGATGGAGGTGGCCCAGGCCGGTACCGGCTCGAGGATCCACATCAGCGTGGCAAAGGCGAATACTGCGATGATGCGCTGTTGGACGATGGTCAGCCCTTCGATGCCGAAGGCGCTGGCCGGAATCAGGAACAAGGTGATGGTGACAGCAGCGATAAAGATCAGGGAAGCAGTCCTGCGTTTGATCCGCGCTGCCTGGTGTTTCAGTTCCATGCCCATCTGGTAGATGGCTTCTACCAGATTGAAACCAGTAAAGTTTTTAAACATGCCAATACATTTATTAAAGAGCCCTTGCCCGGAACTCTGTTAATCGCGCTTTTCCGGCAGGTTTCCTGACTCGATTCCCGGAACCTTCCCATTTCCCGGAGGAAACAGTGGCAAAGACTTTCCTGGCAACCCTTGCGGGTGAATCTTACAGTAGCGGGCACTGCTCCGGCCTTTCACCGGATTCCCTTTTAAAGACGCGGACCGCCGGTCCTTGTCTCACCGAAAAGCGATGCAAAGATAGCAAAAAAGGCATATCGGTGAAACGAATAAAATAGAAACCGTTTCAAAAAACAATATCCCTTAGGCATAGGATATCATAATAATTCATACCTTTGCTATGATTTAGGTAATCGGGCGGCCGGAAGCCGCGCCGATGCAAGGGAACCCGGTGGAAGACCGGGGCTGTACCTGCAGCTGTGATCCCCCTTGGTGTCCGTCTCACAATCGCCACTGAGCGCAACGCTCCGCCTGTCTGAAAGCGTCGTTGCAAGGCTTGGGAAGGCGAGACGGACCGGGGAAAGCCAGAAGACCTGCCAGAATCCTTGAATGAACGCACGCTCAGGAGCAAGCGTGGGGAAACATGAAGACAAAAAAGATTTTTCTCATCGGACTGGCCCTGTGCCTTGTCCAGACGCTGACGGCACAATCGTATCTGCAGGACACGATTCCGGAGACCGTTGTCACGGCCACCGGTACCGTGCATCTGCTCAAGGACGTACCCGTGCAGACCGAGGTCATCACCAACCGCATGTTGCAGGATTATGCCGGCCGCTCGCTGGAAGACATCCTGGGCGGCCTGACCGCAGCCTTTGCCTTCAATGAAGACGACATGGGCTCGCATATGCAGCTCGGGGGCCTTGGCAACAGCTATATCCTGATCCTGATCGACGGCAAGCGCATCCAGGGTGACGTGGGCGGTGAAAACGACCTGTCGCTGATCGATCCGCAGAACATCGAAAAGATAGAAATCGTCAAGGGCGCTTCCTCCGCCCTGTACGGCAGCGACGCCATCGCAGGCGTCATCAACATCATCACGCGCAAGCAACGCAAGGACGGTCTGCTGCTCGAGGATGGCACGCGTGTCGGGTCCTATAAGGACTTGCGGCAGCACAATGCCATTGGCCTGAAATACGGCCGCTTCAGTTCGCTGACCAATTTCCAGTTGCAGCACTCCGACGGCTGGCAGAACACTTCCGTGGAACACACCACGGGCACGCAGCCGCCCGTCACCGATTCCCAGAACAAGACCGTCAACCGGCATACCAACGCCCAGGTTGGCGAACAGATCACCTTCGCGGCCTCCGACAAGCTGGAATTCTATGCAGGCGGCACTTACTATTGGAAACGCATCTATCGCCCCAATGGCAAGTACGCCCAGTTCGACGTTCATACCTACGACCTGCAATACCGCAATGCCTCGGCCTCAGCCGGCGCCAAATGGCGGCCGAACGCCACGGATATCGTGACCTTCGACCTCGACTGGAACCGCCACGCCTATATGTATTATTTCACGGCCACGACACTGGTGGAAGACTACGAAAAGAGCAAAGGGACCATTTATTATCCCTATTATCCGTATCTGCCTGACCAGACCGAAATGCAGAGCGACCAGCAGCGGGCCATGGCCAACCTGAAAGGCGTTTTCTCGCTGCCCGCCGAAAACCGGCTTAACACCGGCATCGAGTATCGCTACGACTGGCTGTATGCTCCCACACGCGTGGAGGGAGGGCGCGTCAGCGACTGGACGGCAGCCCTCTATGCCCAGGATGAATGGCAGCACGATTTGGGACGGAACCGCATCCAGCTGGCAGCCGGCGCGCGCCTGACCTGGAATGGCCAGTTTGGCGTGAATGTTTCGCCCAAAGTGTCCGCCATGTTGTCGCTTGGCCTTCCCTGGCGCATCCGGGCTACCTGGAGCCAGGGCTTCAAGACCCCGACACCCAAGGAACTCCACTACCGCTATGTCAAGCAGATGAGCGGGACCTACCTCTACCTGGGCAACCTGGGATTGCGTCCGCAGACCAGCAATTACTATTCGTTGGGTGGGGAATACATCCTGAACGGCCTGACCGTCAACGTTACGGGTTATTACAATCACGTCAGGGACATGATCACGCTGGTAACCATCCCCAACTATGAGGCCCCCGCGGAGTACATCATTACCTACGACCCGGTCAAAACACGCCAGTACCAGAACGTGGACGATGCCAAGACCTTTGGCGTGGACCTGAATGTCCGCTTCAACCTTCGTGAATGGGCCTTCGGCCTGGGTTACAGCTGGCTCGATACGGAAGCGAACCAGTACGACGCCGAGCACGACCGGATGCGGCAGGTCACGATCGACGGAACCGCGCACCACAAGGGCAATCTTTTCGTTACGTGGAACTACCGTTTCTCGCCGGACTACCGGTTGAGCGCCGGCCTCTACGGCCGCATGTCTTCGACCCGCTTCTATCAGGACGACGGCAATGGCAAAGGATACCAGATCTGGCGCATCACGACCGGTCACGACCTGGGTCATTCCAAACAATGGATCTGGCGTATCGAGGCCGGCGTGGACAACATTTTCAACTATGTGGACCGCACGCCCCACGGCCTGCACCTGGGCACGACCACGCCCGGAACAACGGTGTTCCTGGGCCTGACCATCCGTTTCAATCACGGCAAGAAAGTATCTGACAAATTTGATTCAACCATCAATAACAACTACAATTCAAAGCAATATGAAGAAAACTAAACTTTTGACGCTCGCCCTGCTGGTGGGGTTCGTATTCGGATTCGCCTCCTGCGACCCGATCAACAACGAGCAGTACAACTACAACGCTTACCAGCGTGCAGTGAATGAGACGGTCAAGTCTCAAAAGAAAAACAACAAGGTCATCCTGCTGGTCGCCTTCGGCTCGACCTGGCAGCAGGCTTTCGACACGTTCGACGCCACGGTAAATGCTTACAAACAAGCTTTTCCGGGCTATGACGTGTTCCTTTCCTTCTCTTCCGCCATCTGCATCAACCGTGCGGCTGCCGGCGAGAACGCCGCCGACGGCGCCGAGGTGCGCAATTACTATGCACCGCCGTTCTGGTACACCGCCTTTGCCCAGAAGGGGGTCATGTACAGTGAGATCGTCACCCAGTCGCTGCAGGTGATCCCGGGCGAGGAGTACGGCCGCGTGATCAACTACATCAAGGACTTCGCCAACAACGCGAACGGCGACCTCGATGACGACTATCTTTCGACGGTCAGCCTGAAACTTGGCGTTCCCCTCCTGCAGGATCCCGACAAAGACGTTCCGAACGTCGCCCGCGCCCTCGACAATCTCTACAAGAGCCAGGCGTCCAACGACCTGGTTGCCTTCATGGGCCACGGTAATCCGGATGAGTACGACACCTACAAGGCCAATGTCCGTTACGTCCAGCTGGAAGAAGCGCTGCAGGCCATCAACCCGCACTATTTCGTGGGTACCGTCGACATGATGGAAAACTTCAAGCCGCATGTGTATGCGCGCATGGCCGAAGCAGGGCTCAACACGGGCAACAAGAAATTGTATCTGCACCCGCTGATGTCCATCGACGGCGACCACGGCCACAATGACATGGCCGGTGACGACCTGCCCGAGAAATTCGAAGGCAAGAGCTACACCTTTGCCGACCTGCTGGCCGAGGCCAACGACGAGGGCGAGGTGGAAGATTGCAGCTGGAAGATCTTCTTCGGTGCCACCGGTTCCGGTTTCACCTGCAACAATTCCACGATGATCGAGAAGGGTCTGCTTGAACTGCCGTCCATCCGCCAGGTCTGGATGGACCACACCCGCGACGCCATCAACGGCGAACCGCTTGATTACTACCACTCCAAGAATCCGGAGTAGTATTTTTTCAGTTTATAGTGTGTGTTGGCCCCGCGATTCTGCCAGTCGCGGGGCTTTTTTTCGATTTGACGATTACTAATAAAAGGGAAAGATTATCTTTGCAGTGAGTTATGATGAGAAGAACCCGGGATAATCAGTTTGCAAAAAGTGGAATGACAGTGCTTTGCATGGTCATTTTCCTCTTCAGCTATGTCAATTCCACGATGTTCTGGCATGGACACAGCGGCTCCGGGTATTGGGTTTTCCATTCCCACATCTCCGGTTCGTCCCATCGCTCCGCTCCTGTCGAAGCCGCTCACACTTCTGCGGAACTACTTCTGATCCAAGCTGTGGACCAGTCCTCATTCACTGAAGACGTGATTCCCGTATGTGACCTGGCACCACAGGGCATGATGATGGAAACCGTACAGACGGAGCCGGCTTCCACTTCGGGAATCTCATCTTTCTGGCACATCGTCCTTCGTGGCCCCCCTGCACTTGTCTGACACCCCCAAGCCGCATTGCGGTCCGTTCTTCCATTGTCAAACAAGTAAGAGGTTTTCAATGAAAAACAAAATATTTGCGCTGGTGCTGCTGGCATCGGCACTTATGGGATGTGGCACGCGTCAAGGTGCAGAGAGTGCCACTGTTCCCGGTCCGGGCTTCTCCTCGGACGAAAACGGGGTCAGCATTACCCCGGGATCCCCGCTCTCGGCCAAATTGAAACTGGCCGTGACCGCGCCGCAAACCATAGACATACAGCTTAAAACAACAGCTTCGGTTGACTTCAAGTCAGGAAGTGTCGCAGAAATCGGTCTGCCTTTCGGTGGCCGGGTAGTGCGTGCTTTTGTCCGGCTGGGTGATCCGGTCCGGCGGGGACAGGCTCTTTTTGAAGTCAATTCATCTGACTATATGGAAGCGGTGAAGACCTATCAGGAAAGTAAGAGCGCCGCCGACCTTGCTGCTGCCAACCGGCAGAGAAAAGAGACCCTCCATCGGTCTGGAATGCTTTCCGACCGCGAATGGGAAGAAGTCTGCGCCGAAGCTAGGAATGCGGAGAATGCCTGTGAACTCGCCCGCCGCAGCCTGGCTTTGTTCAATGTGGACCCCGCTTCCGTCCAGGTCGGAGAACCCCTTCGTGTCGTTTCCCCGATTTCAGGACGTGTCGTCCGCAATGACCTGGTTATCGGCGCCTTTCTCAGCGAGGAAGAGGAATCTCCCATGACCGTGGCCGACCTGTCCAGGGTCTGGGTGACGGCCAATGTGAAGGCTTCTCAGGCCACGGGATTGGCTCCGGGACAGACAGTGACGGTTGAAATCGATGCAGAGCATCAGGTTGAGGGGCAAATCTTCTATGTGGGAGAGATTCTCGACGAAAGGACACGTACTTTGCCGGTGGTCATCGAGTGCGAAAACGGGCAAAAACTGCTCAAACCCGGGATGTTCGTGACGGCCGTCTTTGCCCGTCAGGCGGTACAAGTGCTGGCCGTTCCTGCTTCCGCTGTTTTTCAGGGCAGGGATGCGAAATTCGTGTATGTCCAGGATGCTCCCGGACATTTCAAGAGAGTCCCCGTGCAGGTTGAGAGTCTTGAACAAGGGCTTCAGAGGGTGCTGTCCGGGCTTTCTGCCGGTGAAACCATTATTGCGGACGGCGGTATTTATCTGAGTAAGTAAAGAGATGGAACGCCTGATCAACTATGCCCTCAAACGCAGGGGGCTTATTGCCGTGATCTTCCTCGTGGTGTCGCTGTTTGGCATTTACTCCTGGACGCGGCTGTCCATTGATGCCTATCCGGATATCGCCGACGTGACAGTGCAGGTGGTGACCCAGGTTCCGGGGCTGGCTGCCGAGGAGGTGGAGCAGCAGATTACCATTCCGCTGGAACGTGCGCTCAACGGTATTCCGTCGCTTGACATGATGCGGAGCAAGAACGCTTTTGGCCTGTCTATCATTGTGCTGGTCTTTCAGGACGGGACAGAAGATTATTGGGCACGGCAGCGAGTCCGCGAGTGCATTGGAGACGTTGACCTTCCTTACGGTGCCGTACCTGAACTCAATCCGCTTACTTCTCCGACGGGAGAGATCTACCGTTATGTGCTGGTGGGGGAAGGAAAGTCCCTCAGGGAGTTGACCGAGATCAATCAATGGATTGTGATTCCGGCATTGCAACGGATCCAGGGAGTGGCGGCTGTCAGCAACTATGGGGGCCTGACGACGCAGTACCAGCTGGAACTCGATCCCGGGCGCTTGCTGGCGTACGACCTGTCGATTTCGGATGTCGAGGAGGCCCTGCAGAACAACAATGCCAATGCGGGCGGCAGCGTGATCAACATGGGAGACGTCAGTTATGTCGTGCGGGGTGTGGGCCTGGTCAGGAATCTGGAAGGCCTGGGAGACATCGTGGTCAAGAACGAGGAAGGGATTCCGGTTTTCCTCCGCGACCTGGGAGAACTGAAATACGGCAATCTGGAACGCAAAGGCATTCTGGGCTACGTCGACGATGAGATAGCTTTCGATGACGGGGTGGAGGGCATTGTGCAGATGCTTCGCTACCAGAATCCCTCCCAGGTGCTGGGAAAGGTCCATAAGGTCGTGGATGAGCTGAACCGCGAGGATCTTCCGGAAGGTGTCGAGATCCGCACTTTCATGGACCGTACGAATCTGGTGGGTACGACCCTCAGTACGGTGGAACACACCTTGTTCTTCGGCATGCTCCTGGTTATCGGCATCCTTCTTATTTTCCTGGGAAGCCCGAAGAGCGCGCTTATCGTTGCCGCCACTATCCCCATCTCACTGCTGATAGCCTTTATCCTGATGCACTTGACCGGCATTCCGGCCAACCTGCTCAGCCTGGGGGCCATCGATTTCGGCATTCTGGTAGACGGGGCGATCGTGATGACCGAGACCGTTTTGAAGATGCGTGAGGAGGATCCGTCCCAACCTCTTTCCGAAAAAAATACGCTGCATCGCGTCCTGGAAGTCGCCAAACCGATTTTCTTTGCCACGCTCATCATCATAGTGGCATATATGCCCTTGTTCGCATTCGAGCGCATTGAGAAAAAACTTTTCACACCGATGGCCTTTACAGTGGGCTATGCGCTGATTGGCGCGCTTTCCGTGGCGTTGCTTCTGATCCCGGGACTGGCCTATGCCATCTATCGGAAGCCCCAGAAAGTATATCACAACAAGGTGCTTGCCCGCATGAATACAGCCTATCGGCAGCATACGCATTCGTTGCTTGGTGCTCCCCGGAAAATATATGCGGGCATCGCCGTCGTGCTTATTGCCGTGACCGTAATGATCATTACCGTAGGCAAGGACTTCCTCCCCAACCTGGATGAGGGTGGCATATGGATCCAGGTCCAGACACCGCCGGGCATTTCGTTGGAGAAGTCCAAAGAAATGGCCAATGCTTTCAGGAACAAGATGAAGGCGTTCGATGAGGTGACTTACGTGATGACCCAGGTCGGACGAGATGACGAGGGGGCCGAAGCATTCACTTCCTCTCATATCGAGGTCTGCATCGGCCTGAAGCCCTATTCGCAGTGGAAATGGGGCAAGAGCAAGGAGGATCTTATCGTCCAGATGGCCGACACCATTGCCCTGATGCCTGGCTATAAGGTTGGCTTTTCCCAGCCTATTATTGATATGGTGATGGACCAGATTGCAGGCTCCCACAGCGACCTGGCCATCAAAATTTACGGAGACGACCTTGCCGAAGACCGTCGCATCGCCGAAGAAGTCGAGCGCATTATCGCTGGCATTCCCGGTGCAGCCGATGTCATCATCGATCAAGAACCTCCGTTGCCGCAACTCCAGATTACGGCAGACCGCGAAAAGGCCGCCTATTATGGGGTCAACATTTCAGATATTGCCCAACTCGTTGAAACAGCCATCGGCGGACGCGCCGTTTCTCAAGTCTATATTGGCGACCGCATGTATGATGTCATTTGCCGTTTTCGTGAGGATGTCCGTGACACTCCCGAAAAGATTGCCGCACTGACCCTGACTACGGCGTCGGGCGCCCGCATCCCGCTCTCGGCCGTCGCAGATGTAAATACGCGTCTGGGCGCCAGCTTCATCAGCCGGGAAATGGGCAAAAGGCAACTGACGGTCCGAGTCAATCTCCGAGGAAAAGATCTGTCTACCTTTTTGAAAGAGGCTGACGATCTGATTCAGAGCAGCGTGCAATACGACCATACAAGACATTCACTAAAATGGGACGGCCAGTTCGAGAACCAGCGCCGGGCCTATACCCGGCTGGCCATTGTCATTCCTTTCGTACTGGCCATCATGTTCATTCTGTTGTACGGGGCGTTCCGAAATTTCCGACAGGCAGGATTGCTCATCGTGTTGTTGCCGCTGGCACTTTTCGGAGGACTCCTGGCGCTGAATGTCCGGGGAATGACATTTAACGTTTCTTCGGCCGTCGGTTTCATCGCCCTCTTCGGCCTGACCATTCAGAACGGCGTGATCATGATTTCGCATATCAACCATCTGCGCCTGCGGGGCACGCCGCTTCGAGAAGCCGTCATCGAAGGCGCTTCCCACAGGCTCCGTCCTGTCCTGATGACAGCCACGGTAGCCATCCTTGGTCTGCTGCCGGCATCGCTGGCTACCGGTATCGGTTCCGATGTCCAGCGTCCGCTGGCTACGGTTATCGTCTATGGTTTGCTGTTTTCGACCGTTATCACCCTATATATCCTGCCGACGCTCTATTATCAGATGGAACGACGCCAGGAGCAAAAACCCATCAAGCAAGATGAAGAAGATAGTTAGTTTATACATAGTCCTCCTGTTAAGCCCCTCTCTGGCCGCCCAGGATTTCAGCGAATATATGAGGGCCGTAGAACAGCACAACGCCGCATACCTTGCTGAACGTTATAACGTTGATATCGCTGAGGCCAATACAGCGGCTGCCCGCGTGTTCAACGATCCTTCTCTGTCTGTCGAATACGGCAACAATCAGGACTGGTCCCTGCAGATGGGACAATCGGTAGACGCTGGCCTGTCCTATGCTTTCAGCCTCGGCAATATCCGCCGGGCACGCATCAATGTGGCCAGAAGTGAAGAAGAAATCACACGTGCCGCATTGAGCGACTGGTTCCGCAACCTCAAGGCGGAGGCCACGCTGGCATGGATCCGTGCGCAGGAAACGCGTTCCCTTGTGGAACTCAGGCGGTCTTCCTGGGAAGGTATGGAACAGGTGGCGGCATCGGACAGTCTCAAGGCTGTCTTGGGCGACGGCAGTCCGGTCGATGCCCGCCAATCGCGCATAGAAGCGCGTGCGTTGCGGGCAGCGTATCTTTCTGCAGAAGCTGATTACGCCAATGCCCTGAATACGCTAACGCTATTTACCGGAGGTCTCCCGTTTTCAGAAATACCCGATAATGAGCTGGAGTTAGGACTGCCGGGCTATTCTGGACAAGAACTTGTGGAAATGGCTCTGGATCATCGTGCAGACCTCCGCGCCGCCGAATTGTCCCGTACCCTCTCAGCACGCAACCTGGCTCTGGTCAAGGCTTCGCGAGCGCCAGAAATCGAACTGAACGCCGGGTATTCGTATAACACAGAAGTCCGCAATGAAATCGCTCCGGCTCCGCAGTACCACGGACTTTCAGTAGGAATTGCCGTACCGCTGAAATTTTCCAGGCTCAACCGGGGTGAACGGCTGGCTGCCGAACGTTCCGTTCAGCAGGCGGATGCGGCCTATGAGGCGGCTCAGCAGCAGATTGTTTCTGAGGTCCGGCAGGCGTATGTGTCCTGGCTGTCGGCCGTTCGCGTGGCAGAAGAATGTTCCGCCACGATGCTGGAAGACGCAGCTTCCATCCTGGAAGGCCGGCGCACGGCTTACCTGCAGGGAGATATTTCTTTGCTGGATTATCTGATGGCCGTCAGAGTGTACAACGACACTGCCGAGCAATGTATCGCTGCCCGGACTGGCCTTGCGACAGCCGTGGCGGAACTTCTGTGTGTCGTCGGACTTTGATGTGGAAATGATGCCACCGGCTTCCGTCGTGACGATGACCTTGGCGGAAAATTGATTATCTTTGTAAATATGGATCATGCGAAGATTTTTGTGGCCGGAATCGGGCCGGGGAGTGCGGAGGATGTGACGCCTGCCGTGCTGGAGGCCGTCCGGCAGTCCGATGTCATCATCGGGTACAAGTATTATTTCCAGTTCGTGGAGCCGTATGTTTCGCCACATGCCGAGTGCGTGGATACGGGGATGAAGAAGGAGCGTGAGCGGGCGGAGGAGGCTTTTGAGCGAGCAGGACAAGGCAAGACCGTCTGTGTGGTAAGTTCCGGTGATGCAGGGATTTATGGCATGGCACCCCTGATCTGGGAAATGAAACGCGAGCGTGGCAGCGACGTGGAGATCGAAGTGCTGCCGGGCATCAGCGCTTTCCAGAAAGCTGCTTCGCTCCTCGGGGCTCCCATCGGTCACGACCTGTGCATCATTTCCTTGTCCGACCTGATGACGCCCTGGGAGAAGATCGAGCGGCGCATCCGCGCCGCCGCAGTGGCCGATTTCGTAACGGCGGTCTACAACCCCAAGAGCCACGGGCGTTACTGGCAGCTCTATCGCCTGCAGGAGATCTTTCTCCAGCATCGCGATCCTGCTACTCCGGTAGGTTTCGTCCGTCAGGCGGGGAGGGAAGACCAGCAGGTGACGCTGACCACGCTGGGGGCCTTCGATCCGGAACAGGTGGATATGTTCACGGTGGTCATCATCGGCAACTCTCAGTCCTATTCTTTTGAAGGGAAGTTCATTACTCCGCGCGGCTATTATCGCGAAGGCCGTGACGAGGGGGCGAAAGGCGTGGGGCAGGAGATCATGATCGAGAGTTTCCGCACCATTGAGAAGGAATTGCGCCATCCCGATATCCCGCTGGGCCGTAAATGGCCTTTGCTGCATGCCATCCATACGACGGCCGATTTTGACATGGAAAACATCCTGCTTGTAGATGACGGGGCCGTCGAGACGCTTTACGCAGGCTTTGCGGAAGGCCGGATCAAGACCATCGTGACCGACGTGACGATGGCTGCGGCTGGCATCCGCAAGGGCGCCCTACAGCGTCTGGGCGTCGAGGTAAAATGCTACCTGAACGATCCTCGCGTCATCGAAATGGCGTCCCAACAGGGTATCACGCGTACCCAGGCCGGCATACGGCTGGCCGTGGAGGAGCATCCCGATGCGCTCTATGTGTTCGGGAATGCACCCACTGCATTGATGGAACTTTGCGCATTGATCCGGCAGGGGAAAGCCAGGCCTGCCGGCATCGTCGCGGCCCCTGTCGGCTTCGTCCATGTGCGTGAAAGCAAGCACATGGTCAAGCCGTTCCGTGAAATACCTAAACTGATTGTTGAGGGTAGGAAAGGGGGAAGCAACCTGGCTGCCACGCTGGTCAATTCCATTCTCTGCTTCAATGATGCGGAGGCACTCAAACCCGGTCGCGATGTCTAGTCAGCATTTCATCGTCATCGGCATGACCGACGACAGGGAGGTCTGGTTCCCGCCGGAGGTGCGGGAGATTATTGCTGCCGGTCGCGTCTTTTCAGGCGGCCGTCGTCACCACGAAATCGTGGCGTCGCTCTTACCGGAAGGCGCTGTGTGGATCGATATCACAGTGCCGCTGGAAGCAGTGTTCGCGCAATATGCCGGGCATCCGGAAGTGGTGGTTTTCGCCTCGGGTGACCCGCTGTTTTTCGGCTTTGCCAATACGCTCCGCCGGGAGCTTCCCGATGCTGATATCACGGTGTTTCCGTCCTTCAATTCCTTGCAGTTGCTGGCGCACCGCATGCAGCTGCCCTACGCGGACATGCGGACTGTGTCGCTTACGGGACGTCCGTGGGATGCCTTCGACCAGGCCCTGATTACGGGAGAACGCCTGATCGGTGCATTGACAGACCGTCAGAAAACCCCCGCGATGATCGCCCGGCGCATGTTGGATTACGGCTACGACAACTACCGGATGACGGTGGGGGAATGTCTGGGCAACCGCGATACGGAGCGGGTCCGGACCCTGTCGCTGGCGGAAGCCGTGACAGCGGAATATGCCTTTCCGAACTGCCTCATCCTCGAACGTACGGCGCTGCGGACTCATCCCTTCGGGCTGCCGGAACACGATTTCGCCCTCCTTGACGGCCGCGTCAACATGATTACCAAGATGCCTGTCCGCCTGTTGACGCTCAGCCAGCTGGACCTGGCCCGGAAGACCTCATTCTGGGACGTGGGCTTCTGTACCGGTTCCGTCTCCATCGAGGCGCGGCTGCAGTTCCCGCATCTGAAAGTCACTTCGTTTGAAATCCGCGAAGCCGGCCGTGACCTGATGGCGGCCAATGCCCGCAAGTTCGGCGCCCCCGGCATCGACGTCCATATCGGCGATTTCCTCGAAGCCGACCTGTCGCAGTTCCCGGCTCCTGATGCCGTCTTCATCGGCGGCCATGGCGGCTGCCTGGTGGAAATGGTCCGACGCATCGACAGCGTCCTCCTTCCCGGCGGTGTCATTGTCTTCAACGCCGTCAGCGAGCAGAGCCAGGCGCTCTTCCACGAAGCCGTCGCCACCGTCGGCCGCCACATCACAGGCCAGATGCGTGTGGCCGTCAACCAGTTCAATCCCATAGAAATCATGAAAGCCGAATGAGCCAGATAGCCATCATCGTCGTTTCAGAATCATCATTGCCGCTGGCACAGCGCGTAGCGGAGCGGGCCGTGTGTTGGCCGCTTCGTCACCCCGGGCTTGACCTGGGGTCTCAGATGCCGGATCAGGTCCGGCATGACGAAATCAAAATTTATACAAAGAAGGATATCGGGCCGTACGGGCCGTTCCTGAAGGAACATTGGACCGAACTCGACGCCATTGTCTTCATCGGCGCCCTCGGCATCTGCGTCCGCAGCATCGCGCCGGCCCTCCAAAATAAATACCGCGACCCCGCCGTCGTCTGCATCGACAGCACCGGCAAATTCGTCATCCCCGTCGTCTCCGGCCACATCGGCGGCGCCAACGACCTGGCCCGCCAGATTGCCGATACGATCGGCGCTCAAGCCATCGTTACCACCCAGAGCGACAACGAAGGCCTCTGGGCCCTTGATACCCTGAGCCGCGAATACGGCTGGCAGGTCGATTTGACACCGGCACAAATGAACAAGGCCATTTTCGCCTTCGTACAAAAACAGCCCACCGCGCTGCTGCTCGAAGTCCGCGATGCAGGTACGGCAGCGCTGGAACGCACCAGGCCCGATCATGTCCAAATCTTCTATCAGCGGGAAGCACTGCACCCCGCCGATTTTAAACTCCTGATCGCCGTTACGCCGCGACGGCTGCCCGATATTCCGGAAGGCATCCCCGTTCTGGCATTCCGCCCGCCCGTGCTGCATCTGGGTTTCGGCTGCCGCAAACAATGCGATCCCGCAGGTATCCCCGAGGCCATCGAAGCAAAACTACAGGAAGCAGGTTTCTCCCCGAGATCCATCGCGACGGTCGGGACCGTCGAATTGAAGCAGGACGAGCCGCTGCTGCAGGCCTTGCTGGCCCGCTGGCCGCAGGCACACGCGGCTATCTTCTCCGCAGAGACCCTGGCCGCTATCAACGTGCCGAACCCTTCCGAAAAGGCCCTTGCCGCCACGGGCAGCACCAGCGTGGCCGAAGCTGCGGCGCTTGCCTCGGCTGACGGCGGACCCTTGTTGATTGAAAAACAGAAGGGGAAACTGACGGAAGGCAACGACTTCACGTTTGCCCTGGCGCAAGATGCTGCATCCCTCCGCTGTGGCCACATTGAAATCGTCGGCGCTGGCCCCGGCGACCCCGAACTCGTGTCCGTGCGCGGCAAACGCTTCCTCCAGCAGGCCGATCTGATCCTCTATGCCGGCAGCCTCGTTCCGGTCGAACTGACGCACTACGCCAAGCCGGGCTGTACGGTGCGCAGTTCTGCCTCGATGGATCTGGAAGAACAGTTCGCGCTGATGAAGGAGTTCTATGACAGGGGCTTGCTGGTGGTCCGGCTCCATACGGGCGATCCCTGCATCTACGGTGCCATCCAGGAGCAGATGGCCTTTTTCGACCGCTACGGCATGCACTACCACATCACGCCTGGCATTTCGGCCTTCCAGGCTGCTGCCGCGGCGCTCCGCTCGCAGTTCACGATTCCTGAGAAAGTGCAGACCATCATTCTCACACGCGGGGAGGGGAGGACGCCGATGCCCGAACGCGAACAGCTTCACAAGCTGGCGCAGTCACGTAGCACGATGTGCATCTACCTGAGCGCTGCGATTGTGGAAGAAGTGCAGGCCGAATTGTTGCAGGCCTATCCGCCTGAGACACCGGTGGCGGCCTGCTACAAACTGACCTGGAAAGAAGAGCGCATCTATCGGGGAGAACTGAAAGACCTGGCGAAGATTGTTCGCGACAACAAGCTGACGCTCACGACCTTGCTGGTTGTGGGCGATGCCATCGGCAACCGGGAGGGCCTCTCTCGGCTCTACGCCCACGAATTCAAGCATCTCTTCCGGCCATGATCCTTATTCTCGGCGGAACGACAGAAGGACGCCTCGCCGTCCGGGTGGCCGATGCGGCGGGAACGCCGTATTGGTACTCGACGCGCGGCGATCTGCAGCAGATCGAGTGCAAGCACGGCGAGCATATCACCGGCGCGCTCGATGCGGCTTCAATGCTGGCCTTCTGCGAGGAAAACGATATACGCCTGCTGGTCGATGCGGCGCATCCCTTTGCGACGGAGCTCCACCGCACCGTTGCATCTGTCGCCGCCTCGCTCAGCCTTCCTGTCGTACGCGTCGAACGGGTGTATTCGCCCGTCATGCCGGGCTCCGACCCGGCATCTCTGCATTGGTGCGACGATTATGATGACGCCATATCCCGGCTGGAGGCCGATGGCGTCACGCGGTTGCTGGCCCTGACCGGCGTGCAGACCATCGCGAAGCTGCGGCCGTATTGGGAGCGGCGTGACTGCTGGTTCCGCATCCTGCGGCGCGAAGAATCGCAGGAAAAGGCGGCGCAGCAGGGTTTTCCTGCGGAACGGCTGGTCTATTATGACGAAGAAGACGAAGCGGCGCTGATCGCCCGCCTGCAGCCGCAGGCCATCCTGACAAAGGAGAGCGGTGAATCGGGGGGATTTCCGCAGAAGGTGGCGGCGGCGCAGGCCGCCGGAATTCCCGTCTATGTGATCCGCAGGCCGCCGCTGCCCGATGGTTTTGAGCTTGTGACGGGCGAACACGGTCTGCGCAAGGCCATCGAACGGCATGTGCCGGGCTTCTTCCCGCTGCGCAGCGGCTTCACCACCGGCGCCTGCGCTACCGCCGCCGCCAAAGCTGCCCTGCTGGCCCTCCTCGGCGAGGAAGTGGGGGATACGGTCGACGTCCTGTTCCCCGATGGCGAAATCTTATCATTACCCGTCGAATTACGGAATCCACTTGGAGTGACGGCTTCTCTGAGGCGAAATCAGAACCCTCGTGGCGATCGAGGGCGCCTGCCACGAGGAACGCTGATTTCTCCACCAGGCCAACCCGCGCCGTCACTCCAAGTGGATTCCGCTACAGCTGTGGTCATTAAAGACGCCGGGGATGACCCGGACGTTACCAATGGCCGCGAGATTGTTGCCACTGTCGCCTTCAGCGACGCCCCCGGTATCCATTTCCTTCAGGGGGAAGGCGTCGGCCGCGTCACGCTGCCGGGCCTGGGCCTGCCTGTCGGCGGCCCCGCCATCAACCGTGTTCCGCGCCAGATGATGGAGCAGAATCTGTCCGCGCTCTACGAAGGCGGCCTTGACGTGACGATTTCCGTCCCGGGCGGCCGCGAACTGGCGCAACGGACCTTCAATCCCAAACTGGGTGTCGTCGACGGGATTTCCATCATCGGAACTTCCGGCATCGTGCGACCCTTCTCCAACGAAGCCTTCGTTGAAGCCATCCGCCGCGAAGTAGAAGTTGCCATGGCTGTCGGGACGCCGATGCTGGTCATCAACTCCGGCGCCAAAAGCGAGGCGTTCCTGAAGACACGATTCCCCGACCTGCCACTCCAGGCCTTCGTCCATTATGGCAATTTCATCGGTGAAACCCTGAAGATCGCGGCCGACCTGAAGGTGCCGCAGGTGACAATGGGCATCATGCTGGGTAAGGCCGTCAAACTGGCCGAAGGCCATCTGGATACGCACAGCAAAAGCGTCGTCATGAACAAAGGGTTCCTGAAGGAAGTCGCCCGCGAAGCCGGCTGCTCGCCAGCCGCCGGCGAAGCCATCGGCCGCCTGACCCTCGCCCGCGAACTCTGGAAAGGTCTTCCCGAAGAAGACGCCCGCCTTTTCTTCCCCGCCATCCTCTCCCGCTGCCACGCCGTCTGCGCCCCCGTCTACCCGGGAACTCTCAGTATCCTTCTTCTCGACGAAAACGGCAATATCTTTACAGTGTGATGCTGATGACACCGCCGTAGGGCGTCAGGGCGGCAAAGGCTTCTTGAGGCGTGTAGAGGCCGGCGTAGATCTGGGCGGAGACCAGCACGCCGCCGTGGGCGAAGACCACTACGCGGTGCCAGGGTTTTTCGCGCAGTTCATCCAGGAAGTTGCTCACGCGCTGATATTGCATCATGAAAGATTCCCCGCCGGTGACCGGCGTATGGATATGGTCGGCAAACCACTCCTGCAGATGCGGATCGAGGATGTCGTCGAACATCATCATCTCCCATTCTCCGAAATTGATCTCCAGGATGCGCGGATCGCGCTCGGCATCGGCATAGCCGCAGTAGGCGGCCAGCCGCGTGCAGCGCGAGAGGGGACTGGTGTAGGCGTGGTCGAAGGGGCCGCAGGCGTCCAGCGCGGCCTTCGCGACGGCGGCCTCCTCCTCGAATGTCTCTTTCAGCGGCACGTCGCTCTGCCCGTAGCACGTGCCGGTCGGCACATCAGGCGTGGTATGGCGGATCAGGATGACTTCCATTCTTGTCAGAACCAGTAGGGATAAGCGGCCAGGACGGCCAGGTAGAGCGAGAGCTCGCAGAGAAGGAAGGTGGCGCCGCAGCAGTCGCCGGTATAGCCCTGGATCTTTCGCTTCATCACCAGGCGGAGCAGCAGCAGGATCAGCACCGGGACGATCATCAGCAGGAGGAACTGACGGGGCAGCCAGCCCAGCGCAAAGACGCAGATGAAACTCGGCGCCAGGCCGCCGAAGAAGCAGAGCAGCAGCTCGGGCAGCGTCATCCGCGCATAGACCGTCTTGTTCTTGGCCTCTTCCTCGCTGCGCGCGTAGGGGAGGAAATTGATGAGCTGGGCGGCGCAGCACTTGGCCCAGCAGTCGCAGCAGACGAGCAGGATGCAGAGCGTGTCGCGGGAGAGGGTGGACGGCATCGTCAGCATCAGCCCGGCATAGGCGATCAGGCCGATGACGCCGTAGGTTCCGATATGCGAGTCTTTCATGATGGACAGGGTCTTTTCGCGGGACGTGCCCCCGCCGAAGCCGTCGATGAAATCGGCCAGGCCGTCTTCGTGGAGGCAGCCGGTGAGCACCATCCGGACCAGCAGTGCCAGGATCCAGGCGACGGTGATGGGAAAGATGTGGCTGCTGAGCCAGAGGGTAAGGGCCATCAGACCGCCCGAGAGCCAGCCCACGAGGGGCCAGCGCGGCACCACACGCTTGAAGTCCTCGGCAGGCACGTCGATCAGCCGCCAGAACGGCAGCCGCGTGAAAAAGATCAAGGTGGCCAGTAAGATGAGCATATCAACTACAAATTTAGTGATTATTCGCTATCTTTGTATGCAATGAAGCGCGTCATTTTGATCACCGGGGGCTCCCGTTCGGGGAAAAGCAGCTACGCCGAGCAGTTGGCGTTGTCTCTGTCCGATGCTCCGGTCTATCTGGCAACGGCCCGCATCTGGGACGAAGAGTTCCGGGAACGGGTGCGCCGCCATCAGGAACGCCGCGGGCCCCAGTGGACCAACCTCGAGGAAGAAAAATACCTGAGCCGTCATGATCTGGCAGGCCGCGTGGTGGTCATCGACTGCATGACGCTCTGGGCTACGAACTTTTTCTTCGATCTGGACAGTGACGTCGATGCTGCCCTCGCTGCTCTCAAGGCCGAATTCGACCGTTTTACGAACCAGGACGCCACTTTCCTCTTCGTGACCAACGAGATCGGGATGGGCGGCGTCTCCGACAATGCCGTTCAGCGCCATTTCACAGACCTGCAAGGTTGGATGAACCAGTATGTCGCTTCCCATGCCGACGAGGTCATCCTGATGGTCAGCGGCATTCCTGTAAAAATTAAGGAAACCGTTTTCTAAGGATAACATGACCTTTTCAATAGAACGTCCCGATCCGAAACTCCGTACTGCACTCCAGGCGAAGATTGACGGACTCACGAAGCCCAGAGGCTCGCTGGGCCGTTTGGAAGAACTCGCAATGCAGGTCGGCCTGATTCAGCAGACTCTTTCTCCGCAACTCCTTCATCCGCAGAACATCGTCTTTGCGGCCGACCACGGCATCGTGGCCGAAGGCGTGAGTGTCGCGCCGAAAGAAGTGACCTGGCAGCAGGTGTGCCATTTTACCCATCCGCAAGGCACGGGCGGCGTCAATTTCCTCTGCCGGCAGCACGGCTTCGCGCTCAAGGTGGTCGACGCAGGGGTGGACTATACTTTCCCGAAAGACCGCGGCATCATTGACCTGAAGGTCCGCCGCGGCACGAGCAACTTCCTGCATGGACCGGCGATGACCGAAGCGGAGATGGAACAGTGCCTGGCAGGGGGCGCACGGGTGGTCCGCCAGTGTGCCGAAGAAGGAAGCAATGTGCTGAGTTTCGGCGAGATGGGTATCGGGAACACTTCGTCTTCGTCTCTGTGGATGTCCTATTTTACCGGCATTCCGCTCTCTGCATGTGTGGGAGCAGGCAGTGGGCTGGATATCAAGGGAATCCTGCACAAACTTGACGTGCTCACCCGCGCGAAGGAGAACTATCAGGGCGACCTGTCGCCACGTGACATCATCCGCTGGTTCGGCGGCTTCGAGATGGTGATGGCCGTCGGGGCTATGCTGCAGGCGGCGGCCTTGAAGATGGTCATCCTGGTCGACGGCTTCATCATGACCAGTTGCATGCTGGCCGCATCGAAACTCTGCCCCGCGGTGCAGGACTATGCCGTGTTCGGCCATTGCGGCGACGAATCCGGCCATCGCAAGATGCTGGATGCGATGGGCGCCAAACCGTTGCTGAGCCTTGGACTTCGGTTGGGAGAGGGGACTGGCGCCATCTGCGCCTATCCGATTCTGGAATCCGCCGTCCGCATGATCAATGAGATGGATACGTTCAGCGCGGCTGAAATAACCAAATATTTTTGATCGACAACCATGAAAAGATTTTTGTTTGCACTGATCATACTGCTCTCGGCAGGTCTATGCCGGGCACAGCTTCCGACCGGGACCTGGTCGGGCGCCCTTGACATCCAGGGCGTTTCGTTGACACTCGTTTTTCATTTCGCTGAAGACGGCTGCACGCTCGACGTGCCCGACCAGGGCGCCAAAGGCCTCAAGGCCACGGCGTCGCTGACGGCGTTGGGTGCCGTGCAGGTGCAGGTTCCTTCGATCGGCGCTTCGTACGAGGGTTTCCGCTTTGGAGACAGGATCAATGGTAAGTTTTCGCAAAATGGCATGTCGCTCCCGCTGACCCTGACACCCGGCGCGCCTGAACGCAAGCGTCCCCAGACGCCGCAGCCTCCTTTCCCATACACCACGGAAGAGGTATCTTTTACGAATGGGGATGCGGTGCTGAAAGGCACGCTGGTGTTGCCGGAAGGCTGGTACCGGGAGACGCTGGTGCTGCTGATGGTGACGGGCAGCGGCCTGCAGGACCGCGATGAGACGCTGTTCGAACACAAGCCCTTTGCCGTGATCGCCGACTTCCTGGCGCGCCGGGGCATCGCCACGCTGCGCTATGACGACCGGGGTTTCGGCGAATCGACCGGCGATCTGGTCCGGGTTACGACGGAAGATCTGAAGGAAGATGCTGCTGCCGGAGTGTCTCTCCTGCGCGACCGCTTCGCGCATGTGGGCGTCATCGGCCACAGCGAAGGAGGGACGATCGCCTTGATGCTGGCGGCAGAGAACAAGGCCGATTTCATCGTGAGCCTGGCCGGAATGGTGGTCCCGGGACGCGAGACACTGCTGTGGCAGAACCGCGAAGGCCTGCTTCAGGCAGGTCTCGACAAAAAGACGGTCGAGAACTATTGCAAGGCGCTTTCCGATACCTTCGATGCTGCGACTGGCGGCCTTCCGCTGCCCGCCCCCGGCGATTACGATCTGCCGGCTGCCTTGAAGCAGAACTTGGCGGCCGTCCAGGCGCAACTGGGCATGCCGTATCTGCGGCATTTCGTCCAGCTCGATGTCTCAAAACAACTGGGCGGCATCACCTGTCCCGTCCTGGCCCTGAACGGCACGAAAGACAGCCAGGTGGACTGCGCGGCGAATCTCGGCGCCCTGAAGCAGGGCCTTCCCGCATCCGCCCGGAACGAAATCCGCTCCCTCGACGGCCTCAACCATCTCTTCCAGCACTGCACGACCGGCCTGGCCGCCGAATACCCTCAGATTGAAGAGACCTTCTCTCCCGAAGCTCTCTCCCTGATCGCCGGCTGGCTGCAATCGCTACAATAGTAACGCCCGGAAAAGGCGTTTTTTCAGGCTAGCGGACTACCTGGGTGAAGACAGGGGCCTGTCCGTTGGCTACGAGAACATAGACCTTCATGGCGCGGGACTGGGGCGGCAGGTCGCCGGGAACGTCCTTGGGCATTTCACGCGGCAGGTCGCGGGCGGTGAACAGGTATTCCGTACCATCGGGGAGAGCACGGACTGCCACTTCTTCCGCCTTGGCATGGAGCATCGGGTAGCCGTTGACAGCTGCATCGAAGATGGCAGCTTCTTCTTCGGAAGCTGGATGCGGGGCGGGGAAGTCCGCGGGTTTCTCGTAGGTTCCTTCCACGTAGCCTTCGCTGACGAGGAATCGTTCGACTTCGACGGGAACGGCGTCGAGGCGGGCGGCACGCACGCCATAGCCTGGTAGTACGACGGCTTTCGGAGATTTTTCACGGATGGCTTTGATGCTGGAATCCAGGCCGCCGCTGCCGAAGGTGCAGAAGGGGACGATTTTCTTTCCGGCGAAATCTGCGGAGCGGAGCAGCGTCTCGACCGGATTGGCATAGGTGCCGAACCAGACGGGGAAGCCGAGGAAGATGATGTCATAGGAAGCGATGTCCGACTTGAGCGGCTGGAGTTCCGGGAACTTGTTTTCTTCCATTTCTTTGCGGCCGCGTTCGATCGTGGCCTGGAAGTCGCCGGTGTAGGGCACGACGGGGAGGATCTCCTCGATGTCGGCCCCGAGCTTCTGCTGCAGGGCCTCTGCTACGACGCGGGTATTGCCCGTTTCGGAATAATAGAGGACCAGTGTTTTCGGTGCTTTGTCTTTCGTGCAGGAAATGGCCATGGCAAGTAAGGCGGTAAGTAAAAGGATCTTTTTCATATTTCGTTGGTTTTTTGTCAGTGTTGGATCGCCATCAGGCGGATGTATTTCAGGACGGATTCACACCAGTAAGGGTCGCCGGGATACTGGTAGCGGGCGTTGCCGTTCGGATCGGGCGTGAAGATCGTTTCACCCCTGGGCGTCAGCGTCACCCATCCGCGCGGAGAAAGGTTATAGAGCACGTCGCCCTCCACGGCGTTGATCACGGCCTGCGGGTCCCACATCTTCTGCCCCGTGTTGCAGTTGAGATACTGATAGGTCCACTTGATGGGGTGGAAGTCAGTCCAGTACAAGTCTTCGATGACCTGCTCGGGCCTGTAGTCGAGCGGGTCGCCCACTTCGCCGGGCGAGAACACGATGTCCACCTCCTTGGGCAGGAGCGCGAAGAACTTCATGGAGAAGTCGATGGCCTGCAGGAAATTGTAGTCGGGCTCCACGGCATCGCCGAACACGCCGCCCATGGCATAGATGCTCTTGACCTTGTTACGGACCAGGTCCACGCCGTTGAGGGGCGAATACTCGTCCGGACCGGATTCCAACAGGCGGGCCAGCGTGGTCACCAGGCCGATCGAGGCGATGGTCACGGAATGGTCGGGCTGCTCGCTCAGGAGCTTGCGGTAGAGCTTGTATCCTTCCATGTAGCTGCCCTCGTCGCCGACGGTACGCTTGAACATCTGCTCGCCTTCCATCGTGCGGGCGTAGGCCAGGTTGTGGTAGGGAATCCAGACATGGGTTTCTTTCTGTCCTTCCGTCTCCAGGCCGATGGGAATGTCCGGATGTCCGTAATAGGTGTTGAGCACGTCCACGATGTCGGCGTGGGCCCGGCCCATCCGGTCCACGATGACGCCGAGAAGCTTGCAGCGCTGCATGTCCATGTAGCGGTGTAGCATCATCAGGGCAAAGAGGTCGTCGGTCGACGAACCCATGTCGCAGTCGAGGATGATCCGGACGTCCTGTTGCTCGTAATTACTCCGGATGGCGATCAGCTTATCGAGGTCGTAGACGGCGTTCTGTCCGTTCTCGCGGGCGAAAGCCAGCGCAGCGCCGAGGCTGTCTTCGGGAAAGATGCGGGAACTGTCGAAATAGTAGTGTCCGTTCTCGGGATTGTACCAGCCTCCGATGACGTTGTCATGTTCGTGGGCGTGCTTGATGACAGCCTTGAGGCTCTTCTTGTCAAAGCTGTTCTGGGTGGCGGCATACGAGACGGCCAGGCCCTTGGACGGCTGCCGGAGGGAATCCAGGCTCAGGGTGAAACCGTCGGGATAGATCTGGCCCAACGCCCAGATGATGGTCTCCAGTTCCTTGTCGGAGAACTTCTGCTGCGCCATTCCCGCAAAGGGGAACATCATCAGCAGCACGAGAAGCAGTGCAGTCTTTTTCATATACGTTTGGTTTTCGCTTGTTTCTGTGTTTAATCTTCAAAGATACATTTTTTTCGCTAATTTTGTAGGAACAATACCTGAGCTATGAAAAGACTTGTGTTCCTGGCCGCACTGCTGCTGGCCTTTGCCTGCGGGAAAGAAAAAGAAACCGATTATATCGTCCAGGTATCTCTGGGCGGGTGGAATTCGCCTGATTATTCGGCGGAGCAGATCATCAGCCGGCTGGACACGGTCAGCCAGCTGATTCCCGTCGGAAAAGTCATCATCGGCTGGAGCCTCGACAAGGATATTTACCAGCAGGTGGGGACATACCTGCACGGGAAAGGCATCCAGATGCTGCTCTGGCTTCCGGTCTTCGCCGAGACCGAAGAAGTGTGCGAAAACAAGCCGGCCGTGGATCTTTGGGGCCGGATTCCTGCCAACTATGACCTGGCTGCCGGCGAGGGATTCCGTTTCAACTGCCCGTCCGATTCTGATAATGCTGCAAACATCGTGGCTTTGTATGACAAGTATTTCCGCGACTGCGGTTTCGACGGCGTCTTCCTCGACCGCATCCGCACCCAGTCGTTTGTGAGCGGCATTGGCGGCGTGCTGAACTGTGGTTGTCCGACTTGTACGGAGCGTTTTGCGGCGGAGGGTGTCGACCTGGCTGCGGTCCGGGAAGCCTATGAAAAGAAAGGCGATGATTTCCTGTCGGTTACAGGCTATTCACCCGAGACGGGATTTGTCTTTGCCGATCCGCTCGCAGCGGACTTTTTCCGTGCGAAAGGCCATATCGTCAGCGGAGCGGTGTCTGCTGTTGCCGACCAATTCCACGACCGGGGTCTCGTGGTCGGGATGGACTTGTATGCACCCTTCATGGCTCCCTTCGTGGGTCAGGACTACGCTATCCTCTCACGACACGCCGATTTCATCAAGCCGATGCTCTACCGCATGACCTTTGCCCCGGCCGGGATGGGTTTCGAGTATGATCTGCTGCGCAAGGCGGTGCCGGGTGCGGCAGGATATCCCGATTTCAAGATGGACGTGGCCTTCCTGAATTCCCAGCTGGAGGCCATGGAAGCTTGTCCCTGCGCCAAATATCCGGGCATCGAGATCAACTATCGCGCAGATATCGTGCCGACTTCGCCAGCCTATGTGACGGAATCTCTGGATGCCGTCCGGCAAAAAGGCTTCGACGGACTGGTTCTCTCCTGGAATATCATGGAAGCTCCGGACAACCACATCGCCTGCCTGAAACCGTAAATCCCTTTGGCCGGCAGGAGGCGCATCTCTCCTGCATATTTGATGGATAATCGCGGTCTTTTTTCCTATATTTGTGCGTAAAAACCATTTTCCCATGAAAAAACTTTTTGTCTTCGTATCGTTGCTCGCACTCTGTCTGTGCGGCAGCACCGTTCGGGCACAGGTACCTGAATCTGCCGAATGGGCCATCAAAATCAAAGCTGAAGGCTTGAACAACTCCAAGATCGAGGAACTCTCCCAGTTCATGACCGACTATCTGGGTTCCCGGCTGACGGCTTCCCAGCAGAAGCGTCGTGCCGACAGCCTGGTTGTCGTCCGACTCAAGGAAATGGGGCTCTCCAATCCCCGTTCCGCCTTTGCCATGGCGTTCGACCGTGGCGGATGGGACGTTGTCAAGACCTACGCAGCCATGACGTCGCCGTATTATTGTGCCTTCTCCGTCAACCCGAGGGCCTGGTCGGGCAGTACCGACGGCCTGGTCAAGGGCGAATGCATCCTGTTTGACGCCCAGACCAAGGAAGACCTGGAGAAATACAAAGGCAAGGTGACGGGCAAGATCCTGCTGATGCCTTCGATGCAGAATTATGACATCAAATTCGAACCGCTGGCTTCGCGTTACGACGAAGAAGAGCTGGAGGAACTGACGAAAGACAATCGTGCATCTTCCCGCGGCGGCCGCTATGGCCGGATGAATTTCGACTTCCGCGCCATGATGGAATTCCGCCAGCAGCTGGCCCAGTTCTATGCAGCGGAGAAACCGCTCTGCATCGTGAACGGAAGCGGCTCCTTCAACGTTCCCTCCGGTTCGGGCGTCAACTACAAGGCAGGAGATCCCGAGCCCGTTCCCGAGATCAACATGCCGGTCGAAGACCATGGCCGCATGGTCCGCCTGCTCCAGAAAGGAAACAAGGTTGAAATGGAGCTGGAACTCATCAACCGGTTTACGAACGATTGCGAAGTACACAATATCTATGCTGAGATTCCCGGTACCGATCCGAAACTCAAGGACGAGATCGTCTTGCTGGGCGGTCACTTCGACTCCTGGCACGGCGGCACCGGCGCTGCTGACAACGCGTCCGGCTGCATCGTCATGATGGAGGCCATGCGTATCCTGAAAGAGCTGGGATTCAAGCCTAAACGGACCATCCGCCTGGCACTCTGGGGCGGCGAGGAACAAGGCCTCTACGGCTCGCGCGGCTATCTGGAGCAATATCTCTTCAAAGACCAGAAGAAACTTCCCGGTTTCGACAAGTTCGCCCTCTACCTGAACATGGACAACGGTTCCGGCCGCTTCCGCGGTATCTACCTGGAGCGTAACGACGCGGCCTTCCCGTTCTTCGAGGCCTGGATGAAATCCATCGAGTCGCTGGGCTTCAACTATCTGTCTCCCCGGAACACGGGCGGCACCGACCATCAGACCTTCGTCCGTTACGGTCTCCCTGCCTATCAGTTCATCCAGGATGAACTCGAATATGGCCGTACCTATCACACCATCATGGATACCTACGAGCGCCTGTCGCTGAGCGACCTGAAGGTCGATGCCACCATCGTCGCCTGGCTGGCCGCCTGTGCCGCGAACGATCCCGGCCGCATCCCGGTGTACCCTGTCGTCAATACGAACCAGCAGCGGATGCCGTTCTAGCATGGATTTTTCATCCATCGCCCAGCGTTATCTGCAGCTCGCCGATGCTGTCCAGGCATCCCCGCTTGCCAATAAGCGGGAATGTCTGGATGCGCTTTATGCTTCTTATTTCCTCTTGAACGAAGGCCGATTGGCAGGGGAGGCGTCCGTGCGGCGACCTTCCCGTGCCGACGAAGTGTTCAGCCAGTTTCTCCACCTGCTTGAAACCTTCTGCACGAAGGAGCGCAGCGTCGGTTTCTATGCCGACAAGCTCGCGCTGAGTCCGAAGTACTTTTCCAAGCTGGTCCGGCAGGCGAGCGGCCACAGCGCGCCTGATTGGATCGATGCTTCCGTAATCCGGGAGGCCCGGCATCTGCTCCGTGATACCGACCTGTCCATCAAGGAGATCGTCTTCCGCCTGAATTTCCCCGACCAACCTTCTTTTACCAAATATTTCAAAGCACACGCAGGGATGACTCCCGCACAATTCCGAAAACAATGACAACGACCGAAGAAAAACCCATCCGTATTTCCCTGGACGACTTCGTGCTCACCGGCGGTGGCGCCAACGGTGAGAGCTATGATCACAAGACCGACCCGAGCCTGATGCTCAAACTCTATCTTCCGGGCAAGATCGAGCAGCCGCTTTACGAGTTGCGGATGGCCCAGAAGGTCTATGACTTGGGTATCCCGACTCCGAAGCCCGGCAACTATGTCGTGACGGAAGACGGGCGCTATGGCATCCTGTTCAACCGGATTGTCGGCAAGAAATCCTATTCCCGCGCCACGAGCGAGCACCCGGAACGGGTGCAGCAGTATGCGGAGGAATTTGCCAGGATGTGTCTGGACCTGCATGCCGTCCATGTGGATACGACCCAGTTCGAGAGTGTCAAGGAAAGGAATTTCAAGTATCTGGAACGCAACCCCTTCTTCACGAAAACCGAGAAAGACAAGATTGCCCGCTTCATTGTTGACGCACCGGACTCCGACGTTGCTTACCACGGCGACCTGCAGTACAGCAATGCCATTTTCGTGGGCGACCAGCGCTATTTCATCGACCTGGGCGATTTTGGCTACGGCTACAACCTTTTCGATGTGGGGATGGTCTATCTCTGCTGCTATCTCAGTGATGATGCCTTCGTGAAGGAAACATTCCATCTGGACAAGCCCGTCGCCAAGCGCTTCTGGGACTGTTTTGCGCCGGTGTATTTCGGCACTGACCGTTCCCTGAAATCCATCGAGGAAGAAATCCTTCCGTACGCCGGCCTGAAAACCCTGTTGATCGAATTCAACACGAACTGTCCCATGCCCGAATTCCGTTCCGCCTTGACCTTCCTTAAATAATCCGTCATGCCGGACTTGATCCGGCATTTCTATGCTCTTTTCGCCACATCTGCCAGCTGTTGAACAGGTTCTGCCAGATGGAGTAGAGGGCGGGGAAGACCGAGGCAAGGGGCAGGAGGTAGGTGTTGGCAATCCAGATGCCCATGGCGCTGTTTTTCTGGCCGAGCATCTGGCCGCCGGCGATGCGGTCGCCGTATTTGCTGCCGATCCATTTGCCGAAGGCGAACTGGATGACGCAATAGACGATTGACGCTATACCCATGATCAGGATATTGCTCTTCTCCTGCCGTCCCTGCTGGAACATGAAGTCGATGGTCTGGCCCAGGGTGATGGTCAGGGCTGCAGCCCATAGATAGAAGGAAAGGCCTTTGTATTTGCACAGGAATGCATTGGCCTTCGGTGCGCAGCGTTGCAGGAAGAGCGCCACGAAGAAGGGCAGGGCGATGGTCGGGGCGACGCGCCGGAAGATCAGCCAGACCGAGTCGAGGAATGGCAGATCCTGCAGGATGCCGATGAATGAGAAATAGATGGGTGCCACGATGGCGACCATCAGGTTGCCCACGATGGTGTAGGTGGTCACGGTTTCGCGGTTGGCGCCCAGGATGGTGGCGATAACCACCGAGGCGGCAGCTACGGGGCACAGCACGCCCACCAGCACGCCCTGCGCGACGATTTCGCTGGCTCCGAAGGCCTTGAACAGGAAATAGCTGCCAATCGACACGACGATCTGGAAGAGCATGAGCCAGACGTCCAACATTGTGACCTTCAGCTTCTTCATGTCGACAGCCACATTGTTGAGCAGCAGGATGGTGAAGATCAGATACGGCGTGACATCCCGCAAATACACCAGGTAGTGGTGGAAGATGAGGCCGACGACGATGGCGAAGGGGAGGACGTAGCTGCGGAGCTTGTGGACTTGCATCGCGCTTGATCGGCTTAGAGAATCAGGTCGTGGACGACGATTTTCGGCACGTAGTGTGTGCCGTCCTCGCGGTAATATTTCAGGGAATAGCCGGCATGGACGGGGACGAGTTCGATTTTTTCGGCGGGTTTGCCGATGGCCAGCACTAACACGGGTTCGCAGGGGAGGGAAAAGGTCTCGACCAGCGCCTCGCGGTTGAAAGCGCCGATGCAGATGCCGCCCAGTCCCATTTCGGTAGCCTTGAGCAGCATGCTCTGCGCAGCGATGCCCACGTCCATGTGGACCCATTTGTCGGGTTCGACGCTGCTGCAGATGATGATGAAGGCTTCGGGTTCTGTCCCGGGGAAGGGCAGATGCAGTTCGGGCAACGCGCCACCCAGTTTATAGAGGCCCTGCATCTTGTCCGAACCCGTGGCTTTCGTCAGCAGCTTGAAACGCAGCACCTGCTGGTTGCGTCCCGACGGAATCCGCGTGCAAACTTCTACGATCCGCCGGAGTTGTGCCTCCATCACCACGCACTTCTGGTCATATCCCCGATAGCTCCGGTTCTTCCGCAAAAGCGTACTCAAGGAAGCCGTATGCTTCTTCGCCGCAGGCTTGTTCCGCAGCTCTTCAAACTTGTTTTCCAAATAGTTGTCAGCCATGATATCAAGTAATAATTTAGATATAGAGCAGGATGCCGGCGACAGCCGACAGGCAGATCATGAGGATGGAGTCGACCTTGAACCAGGTGGCGGCGAAGCAGAGGACGAAGATCACGTAGCTCTTCCAGTCGATGAAGGTTTCGCCGTTGAGGAACATGAGCGCGGCAGCGCCGATCATGCCGCAGATCATGGGTTTCATCCATTTCATGGCACCCTGCATGTAGCGGTTGTTCTTGAGCCGGGTGTAGAAGATGGTGATCAGGACCATGAGTGTGAGGGGCGGCAGACTGACGGCCAGCGTGGTGAGCATGGAACCCCACACGTTGCCGGTCACGGTGTAGCCCACGTAGGTGGCGCAGTTGATGGCGATCGGGCCGGGTGTCATCTGCGACACGGCGACGATGTCGGCCAGTTCAGTGGCCGTCATCCAGCCGTGGCGCGTCACCATCTCGTTCTGGATGAGCGACAGCATCGCGTAGCCGCCGCCGAAGCCGAAGAATCCGATCTTCAGGTAGGAGAGAAAGAGCTGCAGGTAGATCATTTCATCCCTCCTTTTTCGTCGGTATTCGGTTTTTCATACCAGGAGAGCACGACGCCGATGATGGCGCCGCCCAGGATGAACCAGATGGGGGAGACGCCAAGGTAGCAGATCACCAGGGCCACGGCGATGCCCAGGAGCATGAAATACCAGGGCAGGCGCTTGAGCATGTTGAAGAAAGGCACGGCGATCAGGGCGATGACGGCGGGGCGGATGCCCTTGAACGCCGCCACGACATAGCGGTTGTCGCTGAATTCGGTCAGGTAGATGGCGATGACCAGGATAATGACGAACGACGGAAGCACGGCGCCCAGCACGGCGAAGAACGCACCCCACCAGCCGGCCATCCTGTAGCCTACGAACACGGCCGTGTTCAGGGAAAAGGGTCCCGGGGCGGAGGAGGCAAGGGCAAACTGGTCGTAGAATTCATCCTTTTCAAACCATTTGCGCTTGTCCACCACTTCCTTCTCGATCATCGGAATCATGGCATACCCGCTCCCGAAGGTAAACGCCCCGATCTTGAAGAAGGCCCAGAACAGTTGTAAAAGAATGGTCATCATTATATCTCAGATGCCCGGTCGGGGCCGGGCATGACATTATCATGGACATCTTCTTTAGTCATCCCGAGCGTAGTCGAGGGATCTTTGTCATATCCGGCGAAAATCCCGTCATGCCGGGCTTGATCCGGCATCTCATGTGCCCAAATGTCTTCCAGCAACGCATCCATCGCCTGCTCATCTTTCATCATCGTACGCAGTTCCGCCAGCTTGCGCGAATTCTCCGATTCGGCGAACCAGAGTTTCAGGTAACCGCCTTCGCCGTATTTCTCGGCCAGGTGCGCCTTGGCGCGGGCCAGGTGCCCTTCCTTGTCGAGCTCCGGGTAGTGCTCCAGCCCGTACTGGACGGTACGCACAACGATAGTGCGCGGGTCGATCTGCCGGTCGGCCTCGGCCACGATGCGGCCGTAGATTGAGCGCGGGGCGGTCTTGGCCGAAGCGCGGTGGTCTTCCACGGCTTCTTTCATCGTAATGCGCTGTTCTTCCGTGAAATAATGCGGCAGCACCGGATCGGCCATCAGGATCTTGCCCGAATCCGTATGGTGGTTCTCCCGCCCGTTCACGATGCCCAGATCGTGGTAGGCGGCGATCACATAGACCATGTCGCGGTCTACATTCACTCCTTGCTTTTCCAGCATGTCGGCAATGTCTGCGCTCTGCCGGATCACGGTCGTGATATGGTCGAGCTGGTGCGCCTTGTCGAAATGGGTGTAGCGGGGGAGGATCTCCGCTTCGACATAGGCCTTGAGTGCTGGATTGACTGTCATATCCTACAAAGATAGTAAAAAAACAGTGCCTCCAGCCTTTCCGCTGCAGGCACTGCTCCCCGATCGAGGCAGTCCGAATCCCAGTCCGGGGAAATGAAGGGGTACTTCGCCGATGCAAAGTAAGCGCTTCTTTCCCGGACCGGGCCCGCGAAAAGGCAAAATCTTTTACAAGAAAATAAAAACTTTATCGCTACCTTTGTAAAGTCCTTCGGGACACATACAGAAAGCGTTCAGCTTGTTTCTGCCCGGACTGAATCTGGACAATTCACCATCGAGGTGCGGAAAAAGCGAACTGCTTGCGCTGGCTATCCGTCGGCCCCACGGGCCACGCCATAGCAAAGTGTGAGTCGTTCGTCCGACCCGACCCTCGAGGCAGTCCAGAGCCCAGTTCGGCGGGAAAGACAACAATGGCCCACACTTTTTTATGCAGGAAACTACTTCCGTCCAGGTACTGTTCGAGCAAGGGATCATCTCCCGGCGGCTCCACGCCGCCCTTCTTCGCAACGGCTTCACCGACCTCCGCGAGCTCTCCGGCTACAACCACCGCCACCTCCCCATGCTCCCCGCCCTCGGCCCCTCCACCCTCTCCGAACTCACCCGCCTGCTCTCGGAGAAAGGGATAGATTTATCATAACCATCACTGGCGCTCAGCGTCCTGACGGGAGAAAACCGCCAAATAGCCGCAAACCGATCGCCCTCACAAAAC
>JAEEGK010002810.1_pt1 | contig 43751 bp, 38 predicted proteins | sample 8958771 | NCBI WGS metagenome assembly JAEEGK01 (sample SAMN16246547, study PRJNA631951) | gut metagenome | biome: gut microbiome; feature: rumen; material: SC-attached | host: Bos | place: Iran: Karaj | collected 2018-10
CGGACAGGCCTCGTTCCAGGCAAATCCTGCCAGGATCTCGCCTGCGGACAATACGGCCGTTCTCGCTCACTGCACGATCCCGCTCTCGATGACCGAAGATCTGAAGCTCGATACCCATTTTGAATCGGGAACCGGAGTGGCGATCAAGGGATACCTGAAGAAAGGCGCCGTCACGGTATTCAGGCTTTCCGCGGACCTGAAGAACTATTTTGTAAGCGACGGAGAGATCCTTCAGAATCTCGACGAACCGGATCTGTGCCGTACGCAGATCCTTGTGAAATTTAAAGAGGACGTCTCAGAACTGCTGAAACGTCCCTGCGGAAATCATCATATCGTATTTTACGGACATCATGCGGAAGACATCGGAAGGGTGATGGAAGAACTCATCCCCTCTGCTTGAGCCACATAACCGACTTTTTTAATGCCTCGATGGTCTTGGTCTCCAGGACGCATCGGGCATTCCAAATTGCATGGCGTAATGCTCCTTTTTGTTATTTCGTGTGACCTAAAACGGATTCCCAGTCAATGGCGTTTTTAACCAGATAAAGATCGGTCCTTCTGTTGACATAACGGGAATCCTGTAAGTAGAGGTAACTGTCGGTAAGTGTCGCCTGTCTTCCGTCAGACAGTGTAAAAATATAGCGTTTCTCGGTGTTTTTGAACTCGGGTTTGCGCTCGCCGGTAAGATGCTCCAGTTCGATAGCATCGAGTGCTTTGAGCAACAAGGCAGAATCCCGGCTGATCGTTTCGTATGTTCGTGAGTCATAGACGCGTGATATCTGTATATCATCAGCCAGAACCAAAGAGGAGAAGTTTCCGCGTGCATCACTGATGGAAATAAGACCGAAGGACATAACGCATGAAAACAGAGCGACCATGAGCAGTATCGTGCCCGCAGGACGCTTGCGCGGCTCCATAACACTTTTCAGACGGTATCGAAGTGTTCCTGCGGCCGCAGACAAGCAGGTGGTGCATCCGCGACCGGGCGCAGCCGTATCCAGAAGCAGCTTTGAATATGCGAGTCGGTCCGATGCTTCCATGTTTTCTGTTACAATCTCATCACAGCTTCGTTCGAGGTCCTCTGAGGCTTTCTTTGCAGCGATCCAGACCAACGGATTAAACCAGCATAAGGCTTTGCAGAGGCAGAGAAAAGCTTTTGTATCCACATCGCAGCGCTGAAGATGATGCAATTCATGACTGAAGATCATGGATAGCTCAGCGGGAGAATACTGTTTATGCTTCGGTAATACCGTGCAGCGGCTAAATCTTGTTCTTCCCATAGAGAAAGGTGCGGGAATGTCGCTGCGCAGGAGTTTTACCGGACGCATGTAATCCAAAATCTCCTGCTCATGAGCCCATATATTCAGTATTTCTTCATCGGTCTCGGGCATAGAATGCTTTTTTACTTCTGAACTGAAAATCAGATGTGAGATAAGATAAAACCCCTCAACAATGATGAATCCTGCAAGCCAGACTATTCCGATCACCGAAAGTATCGGATATGGAACAAACAGCGTCAGTTTGGGAAGCTGCATGGTATCGATCAGCATATTTCCCTGCCAAAGCAGAAATGCAGGTATTAGCCAAAGAACGGCACAGGCACGGGCGCTGATCCTTTTTCTGAGAAAAGGCAGACAAACCAGCAGCAACGGGAAATAGACACTAAGGATAAACAGTACCTCTGCAAGAAGTGCCACAAAGCGAATGCTGCCTGTTTTTATACCAAGCGATACTGAATACATGATAAAAAAGACCAGAAGGATCCAGAACAATACGGTAGGCGGAACAAAGACAAATGTCTCCGTTCCTCTGCTTTTTCCAATCGTAAAGCCCGAGTAATTCGGAATTCCGTGTTCCAGGCGCCATGTCCTGCGAAATGAAGATCCCAGCAGCCATGCAAGGATCAGCCCCCAGATAATTTGAAAAACGCTCATAAACTGCCTTTCTCCAACATGGTTCGAAGCGCGTCGATCTCCTCTTTTTTTATCCCGCTGTCACAGAGCGAGACAGCCAGTTCGGAAAGCGATCCGCCAAAGAGGCGGTCGAGCATCCTGCGGCTTTCGCCCGAGAGATAATCCTTTTTCGTAACGAGAGGGGTATAGAGATTTTTCCTGCCCTGCTGCTCAACGCGCAGGAAACCGCGGTCGCAGAGTCTGGTGAGATACGTGAGGATAGTGCTGGGAGCCAGATGCTTCTGTTCGCTCAGTTTTTTTTCAATGGCGCTGCGTGCCACGGGAGGCTCAAACTGCCAGACGATCTGCATTATCTCCAGCTCTGCATCGGGTAAGGATGATTGTGAGATCATAGTATGCTCCTATTTCTACATTTGTCGCGATAACTATATTCTACAAATGTCGCGATTGTCTGTCAAGCTTTTTTTGGCCGAAAGTGCCAGCAGGACCTGCGAAGGCAGGTAGAATACCCACATCAGCGTGCCGATGATATCGAACAGCGAGATGAGCAGATGTGAGTGTATGTCGAAAAGCAAGGGCAGGTTGTAGAGCAGTACATTGATATCGCAGAGCGCAAATATGACGAGGCCGACGGCAAACATCGAAGGTTTGAGCCCCGGCACAGGTTTTTTCTTTATGCACAGGGACAGCGCGAGCACGATGTTCCTGACAAAGCTGTATGCGTAGAATACTCCGGCAGCGATCAGGAGATCGGGCTCGCCCATCAGACTCGTGATGATGAGCAGGGCTGCGGACAGAGCCAGCCCGGGCGCGATGTGCCGAAGCTTGAGGTTAAGCTCTCTGTCCTGCAGGAGCACGAACAGGTACAGCGTCTGCGTAACGCAGAAGCAGAGGACTCCGGGCAGGTATGAGTCGGTAAAGAGCAGAAAATAGTCTGAGATGCAGGTAAAAAACAGCGCTGCGGCTATGAGCCGTGAAGCCGTGTTTTTGAGCGTTACCGCACGGACTGACGCACAGACAAGGCACAGCAGGATACCTGCGTATTTGTACAGAGCGGAGCGTGTGGCCGACCCGCCGAAAAAGTCTATGCGCAGGAAGAGAGCGTAGAGCACGGCTTCCGCTGCCAGAAATGCGAATAAAGCGGTTCTGTTTATTTCATTCATGATGCCGGTTACCTTCCCAGATACTCACAGCATTTGCGGTTGGCGTCATATGCCGTTCTTTCCTCATCTATGGCCGTCAGACGGCCGTTTTCTACTGTGACGCGTCCGTTTACCATGCAGAGGTCCGCAGGGCCTTTAAGGCCCACTGTGGCGAATACGGAGGCGGGATCGAAGCCCGCGCCCGTGAGTTCAAAGCGGCGGGAATCGACAAGGAACAGATCGGCGCATTTGCCGGGGGCGAGACTGCCGATATCATCCCTGCCGAGCACCGAGGCGCTGCCTGCGGTGGCGATTTTCAGTATATCATAGCCCGAAGGCGCGGCTTTGCTGCTGTTTAAGCGGTGCAGCAGGTACGCGACACGTATCTCCTCGAGCAGGTTCGAGCCGTCGTTTGAGGCACTGCCGTCTACTGCGAGGCCGACCTTTATGCCTTTTGCGAGCATCTCGGGGATGCGGGCGATACCGGACGAGAGCTTCATGTTGGAGATGGGGCAGTGCGCTATGCCGGTGCCTGTCACCGCCAGGGTGTCCAGCTCGTCGTCGTTGAAATGGATCCCGTGCGCAAACCATACGTCGGCTCCGACCCAGCCCAGAGACTCCATGTACGCGAGAGGACGCATGCCCTCACGCTCGAGCATATATTTTTCTTCATCGAGCGTCTCGCACAGATGTGTGTGCAGGCGTACATCGTATTCGCGCGCGAGCACGGCGCTTTCTTTAAGCAGCTCCTTTGAAACCGAGAAGGGAGAGCAGGGAGCCAGCGCGATCCGGTGCATCGCGCCAAAGCTTGTATCGTTGAAACGTTCAATAAGCTTCGCACTGTCACGCATGATCTCATCGACTGTCTGGACCACGCTGTCGGGCGGCAGCCCGCCGTCCTTTACCGACAGATCCATGCTGCCGCGTGACGCGTACATCCTGATGCCGAGCTCGTCCGCCGCCGCGAACTGCGTCCCGATCAGATCGCCGCTTCCGTGCGGGAATACATAGTGATGGTCAAAGCATGCCGTGCAGCCGTATTTCATCAGCTCACCCATGCCTGTAAGAGACGACAACCTGATCACGTCTTCGTCCAGATCCTTCCAGATCTCATACAGAGTCTTCAGCCAGTCGAACAGCTCCATATTCTGCACTTCAGGCAGATTCCTCGAAAACATCTGATACAGGTGGTGATGCGTATTGATAAGCCCGGGATAACAGAACATGCCGGTTCCGTCGATCACGCGGTCAGGCGCAGGGGCGGGGCCGGTCAGCGAAGCCGCAGAGCCCGAGGCAGTGGGACTCAGGGGAAGACACGGGGACGGTTCTTCTGTCTGGAAGTCACAGACAGAAGAACCGTCCCCATGTCTTCCCTCCTGTCCGTAAATCCCGACGATAAGATTGTCCCTGATCAGTATATCCGCATTACGATAGATCGTATCCTTCGCATCACACGTCACTATGGTATCGATATTTTTGATCAATGTAACAGCCATCCCGATCCCTCCGATCGTAAACACTTTTTATGTTCTCTTACCATTAATTTCCGACGTATCCGCTTGTTGCTAAAAGCGCTTCCCGGAGCAACCAACCTGCCGCCGTTCTTTCTCTGAGAAAAGATAGAGTTCTGCTTAGGTCTATCCGCACTGTGAGGTGTGGGTGCGCAGAGAAAACTTCCGGGACTCGTAGAGGACGCCGGCACTGGCGAGTGAAGCGAAGAACTCAGTGCCTATAGGCCGAATCGTAAGAAGGCATTGCGCAAATTCGTTTGCGGCAATGCCTTCTGATGATTCGTAAGCACGGGGCTTTCGTGCGGCTGAGTTCTGAGCGAACGTCGCTCTCGCAGATTCGGCGAGAGGGCGCTTAGTGTCCGCTGCGTCCGTAGAAGAAGTGCGAGCGTGTCCCGGAAGTTTTACTCGTTGCCGCCCACACCGTAACTCGGCAGGTTACCCCTGAAATCCTTTATCTTTCCTCTCTGAAATAAGGCAGTCCCAGATGCTCCGGAGGCTGATCCTCCTTTTTCCTGCGAAGCGACACGAGTATCAGCACGAACAGCGTGATCACGTAAGGCAGCATCTTGAACAGCTCCATCGTGTATCTGTTGAGGCCTCTGATGTAGAGGTATGCCCAGTAAGCTATACCGAACAGGTACGCGCCCCAGATCGCATTGACGGGACGCCAGGTAGCGAAGATAACCAGCGCAACGGCGAGCCAGCCGAGCGCCTCTATGGTGCCGTCGTTTGCCCAGGTACCTTTGATGAAATCCATGGTGTAGTACAGTCCGCCCAGACCCGAGATACCGGCGCCGATGCAGGTGCCGAGGTATTTGTACAGGGTTACGTTGATGCCTGCGGCATCGGCCGTGGCGGGATTCTCGCCGACAGCGCGGAGGTTAAGGCCCGTGCGCGTCTTATTGAGGAAGATGAACAGGCCGATCGCGATGATGATCGCAACGTAGGTCAGCCAGCCGTATCCGAATATCGCGTAGAGCGGGCTGCTGGTGTCCTTGCCCGCGATGGCGGAAATATAAGCCCTGAAGGTGCCTGACGCGGCCGAAACGGAAACCTGTCCGACGCCGCCCGCGAACTTCTGGAGCATACCGCCGAGGAAATTGGCTACGCCGCCGCCGAATATCGTGAGCGTAAGTCCCGTTACGTTCTGGTTGGTCCTGAGCGATATTGTCAGGAAACTGTAGAGCAGTCCGCCCAGAGCCGCAAACAGGAACGAGAAAACCAGCGCCAGGAAAGCGGAGAGCAGGCCGTTCGGGTTGGGATTGCCCGTCTCATAAACAAATGAAGCGGTAAGGCCCGCGATGCCGCCGAGATACATGATGCCGGGAACACCGAGGTTTAAGTTGCCCGATTTTTCGGTGAGGATCTCACCGAGAGCGCCGAACATGATAACAGTACCGAATACCACGGCGCTGTGGAAGAGAGTCAGTAATTCAGTCATTTGCTCACCTCCTGACCGGCAGCTGCTTTATGCCGGAACTTAACCTTATAGCCGATGAAGAACTCGCTTCCGAGAAGGAAGAAGAGGATGATTCCGGTGATGATATGCGAAACATATTCGTTGATGCCGTATTTCGAAGCGATCTGCGATGCGCCCTTGTCGAGGAAAACGATCAGGGCCGAGATCAGGATCATCGTAAATGTATTGAACTTGGCCAGCCATGCGACGATGATCGCCGTAAAGCCTCGTCCGCCCGCAGTGGAGGTCGAGATCGTGTGGCTCGCGCCCGAAACCGCTACGAAGCCTGCCAGACCACATATCGCGCCCGAAAGAGCCATCGTGCGGATGTAGACCTTTTTAACGCGGATACCTGCGTAACGCGCGGTATTTACCGAATCGCCGACAACCGAGATCTCGTAGCCCTGCTTGGAGTAGCGCAGATATACGTAAACCGCTACTGTCACGGTCATTACTATGATCACGTTCCAGCCGAAATCGAGGTTCGGGATGTCGTGGAAGAGGCTGGGCAGCCATCCGTACTCGTTGTTCGAGTTGATGACGCCGACGGTGTTCGATCCGGGAGGATTCTCCCAGAGAGCGACCATGTATGAGGTGATCTGTATCGCGATGTAGTTCATCATCAGCGTGAACAGAGTCTCGTTCGTGTTCCAGTGGGCCTTGAAAAAGCCGGGGAAGAAGCCCCAGACAGCGCCCGCGAGCATGCTCACGACGATCATGATGAGCACGAGCAGAACGGTCGGAAGTCCGGTGAAATACTTCATGCAGACTACCGTGGCGATGCCTCCGACGAGGATCTGGCCCTCAGCGCCTACATTCCAGAATTTCATGGCGAACGCGGGAGCGAGGCCGACCGAGATGCACAGCAGGGTCATGATGTCGCGGATCGTTACCCAGATACGCTTTGAGGTACCGAACGCGCCCGAAGCCATCGTGGCATAGACCTTAAAAGGATTGATGCGTACGATACAGACGATGACGATACCCGAAACGATAAGCGCCAGCAGGAGGCTGAGCAGTCTGATGAGCCATGACTGTGTTCTTGTGATGCCCTCACGCTTTGATATCCTGATCAAAGGTTCGTGAGCTGTTTCTGACTTAGCCATGTCTTATGCCTCCTTCCTGTATTTGGTCATGAGCAGTCCGACCTCTTCTTTTGTGATCGTCCTGCAGTCGACGATGCCCGAAACCTGGCCGCCGCAGAGTACTACGAGACGGTCGCACAGGGCGAGCAGGACGTCGAGGTCCTCACCTACGTAAACAACAGCGACACCCTTCATTTTCTGATCGGTCAGAAGATTGTATATGGTGTAGGAAGTGTTGATATCAAGTCCGCGCACCGCATATGCGGTCATCAGGACCGACGGGGCGGAGGCTATCTCACGGCCTACGAGTACCTTTTGAACATTGCCGCCGGAGAGGCGTCTAACGGGGAACTCGGTGCCCGGAGTAACGACCTCGAGCTCCTTCCAGATCTGCTTTGCCAGCTCGTTGGGGTCCTTGCGGTTAACGAAGAAACCTTTATTCTTGCGCCATGAGCGGAGCATCATATTGCCGGTCATGCCCATGGAGCCGACCAGACCCATGCCGAGACGATCCTCGGGAACGAAGCTCATCGCGATGCCCGATTTTTTGATGGCCATGGGATCGAGACCGACGAGGCTCATCGGAGCCTTGCCCTCGGGACTGTAGATGATGCTGCCGGACTGAACGGGATAGAGGCCTGCGATCGCCTCGAGCAGCTCCTTCTGACCGGAGCCCGCGATGCCCGCGATGCCGAGTATCTCGCCGGAATTGGCGGTAAAGGTAACATCGTCGAGACGCTTTACGCCGTCCTTGTCGAGACATGTAAGATGCTCAACGGTAAGTCTCGGTTCGGGATTGACCGGATCGGGACGGTTGATGTCGAGTGTGGTGGCGCGTCCGACCATCATGTCGGTGAGAGCCTGCGGAGAAGTCTGCGAAGTCTCGACACAGCCGATGTATTCGCCCTTACGAAGAACTGCGACGCGGTCGGATATCTCCATAACCTCATTAAGCTTATGGGTGATGATTATGATGGATTTGCCGTCCTTTTTCATGTTGCGCATAACGGCAAAGAGCTTGTCTGTCTCCTGAGGAGTAAGAACCGCGGTGGGCTCGTCGAGAATGAGTATGTCGGCGCCGCGATAGAGGGCCTTTACTATCTCGAGGGTCTGCTTCTGGGAAACGGACATCTCGTAGATCTTTTTGTCGGGATCGATGTCAAAACCGTAGCGCGCAGCGATATCCCTGACTTTTGCCGAAACGGCCTTACGGTCGAATTTCTCGGTCTCGTCCTGCCCGAGGATAACATTTTCCGCAGCGGTAAAAACATCAACAAGCTTGAAATGCTGATGTATCATGCCGATGCCGTATGTGTATGCGTCCTTGGGAGAAGCGATGGAAACTTCTTCGCCGTTGATGAAGATATGCCCTTCGTCGGGGAAATAGATGCCCGAGAGCATATTCATAAGAGTTGTTTTTCCGCTGCCGTTCTCACCTAAAAGGGAGAGGATCTCGCCCTGCTTAAGATCGAGATTGACTCTGTCATTAGCCGTGACGGAGCCGAAGCGTTTAGTGACGTTGCGCATTTGAACTGCGTATTTGATCGTTTCCAAAGAGGCGGCCACCTTTCATGAAAAATTAGTAAAAAACACCAAAAAAATTTTGTTTTATACTCAAAATTTATGATAACATAACAAATTCTAAAAGTAAAGAATAAAGAGGGTCCGAATTCTAAAAATTCACAAAAAAGAAAGACCCGAAAAAGGAGACTGCCCGTGTGAGCAGTCTCCCTTGAATGCTTAAGTGATGAATAAGTCTTAGTTCTGCTGCTCGGTGATGCCGTCGATCCTTAGTGCGAACGAAGGTGCCGAGATGTACTCAGACTCATGATAGTAGCCGTCCTTGATGGCCTCGATCTGATCGTAATTGAAATCATCGTCGGAATCGAAGCAGAATGTCGACTCAACCTTTGCGCCGCCGACGGTGAAGGTGTTGATATCGAATACATGGAGCTTGCCGGCCTTGATGTCAGCCTCAGCCTTTGCAACCGCGTCTGCAGTGCCTGCCGCGCAGGAATCACCGAGCTTTGTGATCGCAACGGCGCCGGTCTCATAACCCTCTGACCAGTCGGTAGCGATGTCCTCGCCCGCAAGAGCTGTCTTGATGGCGTAGGTGTAGTAAACATCCCAGTTGTTGGTCGAAGAGGTAAGTGCCGCGGTAGGAGCTACGGAAAGCATGTCAACGTTGTAACCTACGGAGTAAACAACGGTGCCGGCCTTGTTGGCAGCCTCACATGCCGAAGGAGCACCTGTCGAGTCTGCGTGCTGTCCTACGATAACGCAGCCCTCTGCGATGAACTTCTCAGCGGTGTTCTGCTCGTCAACGATCGAGAACCAGCTGTTGGTGTAGGAAACATCCATAACAACGTTCGGGAATACCGACTTGATGCCGAGATAGAATCCTGTGTAACCGGAAACAACCTCTGCGTAAGGATAAGCGCCTACATAACCGACCTTAACGTTGCCGTTTGCATCGTAGTTCTTGTCTGTGAGCTTGCCTGCGTCAACGAGCTCTTTGATCTTCATGCCGGCTACGATACCCGAAACGTAACGTGACTCGTAAGTCTTGTTGAATGCGTTCGAGAAATTCTTAAGGCCTGACTTTAATGCTCTGTCACCGGTCATTGCTACGAACTGAACATCGGGATTTTCCTTGGCTGCTCTCTCACAGTAGGTCTGATGTCCGTAAGAGTTCGTGATAACCAGCTTACATCCCTGCTCAACGCAGTCGATACACTTGTCGTAGCAGGTCTCATCCTCGCCTATGGTGTAGAACCAGATGATCTGATCGTCCTTGATGCCGTTGGCCTTTGCAGCCTTCTTGATGCCTTCGATGTGGGCGTGAGTGTAACCCTCATTGTCATCGCCTACAAGAATAACACCGATCTTGAAGTCGTTGCTCTTCTCCTTGCTGCATGCGCCGAGTGAAAGAACCATCACAAGTGCAAGCAGTAATGCAAGTACTTTTTTCATAAAATGTCCTCCTGTTTTGCTGCGCGTAAAAACGCAATATTTTTAGACCACGAGTACATAATACGAAATAATTCTGAAAATGGCAATACAAAATTAATTTTTTTTATACAATAAAGTTTGTTATGGGAGGATGTCTGTCTGCAGTGTAAGGACTCCCCCAAAGGTGCGTTGCAAGCCGGAAGTATTTCTGATAAACTTATAACCTGTAAGGCTATGCGCCCGGATACGGACGGGACGCGTCATCATGTAATAAAGGACAGCGTAATTAATGGGAAAATATTTATATATAGCGGAAAAACCGAGCGTCGCGAATGAGTTCGCAAAGGCTCTGAAGGATAACTTCTCGAAGCGTGACGGGTTCCTGGAGTCGGCAAACAGCGTGGTAACCTGGTGCGTCGGACATCTGATCACGATGAGCTACCCCGAGGTCTACGACCCCAAAATGAAGAGATGGAGCCTGGATACGATACCTTTTCTCCCTAAGGAGTACAAATACGAGGTAATAGACGGCGTCGCGAAACAGTTCAATATAGTTAAAGGCCTCTTAAACCGCGCCGATGTCGAGCGCATATATGTCTGCACCGACTCGGGACGCGAAGGAGAATACATCTACAGACTGGTCGATTCGATGGCAAACGTGCCCGCGTCGAAGGACAGGCGCAGGGTCTGGATCGACTCGCAGACAGAGGAGGAGGTACTGCGCGGAATACGCGAGGCGAAGCCCCTCTCTGCCTATGACAATCTTTCGGATGCCGCGTATCTGCGCGCAAAAGAGGACTATCTGATGGGCATCAATTTCTCAAGGGTGCTCACACTTAAATACGGAAACACCGTCAGCAATTTCCTGCACCAGCAGAAACGCGGAGCCATCTCGGTCGGCCGCGTTATGACCTGCGTGCTCGGGATGGTGGTGACACGTGAGCGCGAGATACGCGCATTTGTCAAAACGCCTTTTTACCGTGTGAGCGCAGGCATGCGCATCGGCGCCGGCGAAAACGGAGAGGGCGGAGCGGAGCTTACGGGTGATTTCAAGGCCGTAGAGGGCTCACGCTACTACAAGTCTCCGTATCTATATAAGGATAACGGTTTTATCGAAAAGGCAAAGGCCGAGGAGATGATCGCCGCGATCAGCGGCAGGGAAGGCGAGACTCTCGAATACGAGCCTTTTTACGCCGCGGGTCAGAGCAAGGAGCAGGGAAACGATCCCGCAGGCTTTACCACCGGATGTCCCGCAGGCATTTTTGCCGAGGTGACCGGGCTCGAAAAGAAAAAAGAGACCAAGAATCCGCCGCTGTTGTTCAACCTCGCGGAGCTGCAGAACGAATGCTCAAAGCTCTTTAAAATAAGCCCCGACGAGACTTTGAACATTGTTCAGGAGCTCTACGAAAAGAAGCTCGTGACCTATCCGAGAACCGACGCGAGAGTACTCTCGACAGCGGTCGCAAAGGAGATCGACAAAAACATAAAGGGACTCACCGGCGTGGGTCAGTTCAGGGAGTTCGCGGAGCAGATACTGGCCTCCGACACCTGGAAGAAAATAGCCAAGACAAAATACACGAACGATAAACAGATAACGGATCACTATGCTATCATACCGACGGGACAGGGACTGAACGCGCTCGGATCGTTAAAGCCGCTCCAGGGCAAGGTGTATGAGCTGATCGGCAGGAGGTTTCTGAGCATTTTCCTGCCGCCCGCCGTTTACCGCAAGATCGCGCTGACCGTGAACATCGGCGGCGAGAGCTTTTTCGCGAATTTTAAGACACTGATGGAGGAAGGCTGGCTCAAATGCGGACAGCCTTACAGGAATAAAAATAAGGCCGGAGCAAAGGACGCGGCCCAGCCGGCGGACGGGGGCGCGGACGACGCGCAGCCGCGCGACGGTGAGGAAGATGAGCAGCAGGAGCTGGGCTCCGACATGCTCGCGGTGCTCGAGCAGCTCAAAAAAGGCGCGAAGCTGCCCGTGGACGATTTCTCGATCAAGCTCGGAGAGACTTCGCCGCCCAAGCGCTACAATTCGGGCTCGATCATACTCGCGATGGAGAACGCGGGACAGCTTATCGAGGACGAGGACCTGCGCGCCCAGATCAAGGGCAGCGGCATCGGGACGAGCGCTACACGCGCCGAGATCCTTAAGAAACTCGTGAGCATCTCGTATCTGAACCTGAACAAAAAGACCCAGATCATCACGCCTTCGCTGCAGGGTGAGCTGGTCTACGAGGTGGTGAACGCTTCGATCAAGTCGCTGCTGCGACCGGATCTTACCGCGAGCTGGGAACGCGGACTGACTTATGTGGCTGAGGGGACTATATCATCGGACGAGTACATGAAAAAGCTCGAAGACTTCGTTTCTTCGAGGACAAACGGCGCTAAAGAGGGCAACTGGTCTGCGGCGCTGACGAATAATTTCGCCCAGGTGGCAAAATTCTATAACAAATAGCCGTTTTTCCCAAAAATTATTTGTCATCGGACACCGCCTGTTGTATAATTATTTGAGAATTGTGGAGGGGGATTGCAGTGAAAGACAGCGAAGAGAAGAGACCGTCAAAAAGAATACCGATCAGCCGCGCCACTCTTGGTATGGAGCTGGCGCAGGATATCTATTCGCGCAACAATCAGGTTATCCTGAATAAGCATTCAATTCTTGATGCGCAGAAAATTTCCAAGATAATGTTCTACTCCATCGATACGATCATCGTTTACGAGGAGGAAGAAGCCGCAAACGACGATCAGAGCTTTGTCCAGCAGCTGAAGAACAGCGTTGAGTTCAGGGAGTTTTCAAAGAACTACGACCATGCCGTTTCGGCCCTGCAGAATACGATCAATTCCATGATCACCGAGGGCACCGAGATCGACGAGGACTACCTGATCGCTGAGGTAGACCGTATGGTCGGCTCGAGCGGCAGCAGGACAAAGGTTTTCAACATGCTCCACTGCATCCGTGAATATGACGAGATGACCTACATGCACAGCGTCAATGTTTCGCTGATCGCGGGGTGTTTCGCGAAATGGCTCGAGCTCGGCGAAGAGTCCGAGAGGATCCTGACGCTCGCGGGACTGCTCCACGACATCGGAAAGACCGTGATACCGCGCGAGATCATCTTAAAGCCGGATTCACTGACCGCCGAGGAATATAAGATAGTCAAGACTCATACCTTGAGAGGCTATGAGCTGCTTAAAGACAAGAATATCGACGACCGTATCAAGATGGCCGCGCTCCAACACCATGAGAGGGCCGACGGCAGCGGATACCCGTTCGGAAAGAACGGAGAGCAGATTGAGAATTTTGCCATGATCATCGCCATCGCGGACGTTTACGACGCGATGACCAGCGACCGTATATACAGACCGAGAGTGTGCCCGTTCGATGTGGTAAAGATGCTCCAGAACGACGACGCGCACAAATACAATCCCAAGTTCCTTATCCCGCTGCTCGAGCAGATCACGCAGGTGTTCATAAATCACAACGTGAGGCTCTCGAACGATCAGGTGGGTAAGATAGTCCTTCTGAACAACGCCGAGCTGTCAAAGCCAGTTGTGCAGGTGGACGACATCTTTGTTGACCTGGCCAAGAACAGGGACATAAAGATATCAGAGATCATATAAGCACCGAAGTATTGAAAATCTATTTGGGGGGACGGTACATTACAGATGGCTGACGACAATACCTACGAGTACAATCCCAATCTGGGAAACGACAGCAAAAAGGACGAGACGGGCTACAACCCGAATCTTGGGGCCGACGACACGGGCTTCAATCCCAATCTCGGAGCCGTCGACACAGGCTTCGATCCGGGTCTCGGAGCGGACGATACGGGCTTTAACCCGAATCTGGGCGCCGAGCCGAAAAAGGAGACCCCTGCGGCAGCGGCAGTAAAAGAGGAGAAAAAGGACACGGACGCGGCTCCCGCGGACACCGGCAAGGGCAAAAAGAAAAAGTTCAATTCCGATGAGATCGCGATGTTCTGCGATCAGATCGCCATGCTCTTAAAGGGCGGTATCTCGGTTTACGAGGGCACCTACATGCTCTACAGCGAGATGGAGGATGCCAAGACCAAGGAGGTACTGCGCCAGATCGATCTCCAGGTCAAGGAGAATATCCCTCTCTATAAGGCACTTACGGCTACGGGCGCGTTCCCTGAGTACATGGTGCACATGGTAGAGGTCGGCGAGAAGACCGGACGTCTCGAGGACGTTATGAAGTCTCTGGCCGAGTACTATGAGCGCGACAGCCGCGTAAAGGCGGGCCTGCGGAGCGCCATAGCGTATCCCATGATACTGTTTGCCGTAATGGCGGCGATCATGGTAGTGCTCGTATGGAAGATACTTCCTATGTTTGAGAGGATGTTTACCGAACTGAGCTCGGATGTTGCGGCATCCACCGAGAACGTACTCACTGCGGGACTTACCGCGGGCAGGATAATCGCAGTCATCATCTGCGCGATATTCGCGGTGATCCTCCTTGTTGTGATCTGGAGCAGGACCAAGTCGGGCGCTAAGGTTTTATCGAGGGCGGCCAACGGCTTCGGCCCCATCAGGAACATCATGGTACTGATGGCTACGGGTAAGTTCATTTCCTCCATCGCTCTTATGATGGCCAGCGGCATGGATATCCGCGAGGGCCTCGAGCGCGAGATCGAAAACTGCGACAACGAGATCGTAAAGCACCGCATCGAGAAGTGCCTTGAGCTCTACAGAAACAGCGCTCCTTTCGATGAGGCCGTACGTCAGAGCGGACTGATCGTCGGCATGGAAGCCAGACTTATCAGCGTTGCGGCCAAGACCGGCGGCACGGACGAGATATTCACAAAGCTTTCCGAGCAGTACAATGACAAGACCTCGGCGGCTCTGGGCAGACTTACGACCGTTATCGAGACCACGCTCGTTGTAGTACTTTCACTGATGGTCGGCGCCGTACTGCTTGCGGTTATGCTCCCTCTCGTGAGCATGATCTCTTCGGTAGGCTGATTCCGGCACCGGTGACTGATCTTATGTATTGAACGGAGATTATCGGACATGAAGAATTTCAGACAGAACCGTCAGAAATACATCTTTAAATCCATTGTGCTTCCCATATTGCTCTGCACCGCGATACTTGTGATATTTATACTCGGAGTGTATAAGTTCAACAATCTTTCGCTCGAGCAGGACAGACAGCTGACCCTGGCCGCGATCAAAAAGGCTACGGTACAGTGCTATGCGGACGAGGGGCGTTATCCCGCTCAGCTTGATTATCTGATCGAGAATTACGGAGTTAAGATCGATTACGATCATTTCCAGGTAACCTATGACTGCGCGGCTGCGAACGTCAGCCCGAATATCGCGGTATTCAGGAAATAGGATTGATGCGGGGGATATATGCAGAACACTAACGATGAAAAAAAGGTCAAAAGCCGCAGCGCTCTCGTCAGCGCGGGCAGTACGATCATCATAATCGCGTTCTTCGCAATAGCCGCGCTCGTGCTGCTGAGCGCCGGAACGAGAGAGTATGAGAGGATAGTGCTGGCGGCGAACGAAAACTTTGAGCTGAGGACCTCGCTCTCTTTCGTTGCGACGAAGATACGTCAGTATGATTCCGAGGGCAGCGTATCGGTAGAGAAAATCGACGGCACCGATGTGCTGGTGCTGAGGGAAGAGATCGAAGGCGATATCTATGATACGATGGTCTATTTCAGGAACGGGTATCTCTGCGAACTGATGCAGGCCGAGGGGTACGGGGATCCGGACCTCGATTTCGGCTTCGAGGCCATAGAGATCGACTCCTTTGAGATCAAAGGCGGCGACGGTACCATCACTCTTTCGGCAGGCAACGCGGGCGGCAGCAAAGAGTCGCTGACCGTTTATTTAAGAAGTACGGAGGGGGCTGGCAGATAATGGCAAAATACGATAACGGCGCGGCCGTAAGACTTCCTCTGGTGGAATCGGTCATCATCATCGCGATATTCGCGCTGGTAAGCGTGGCCATCATGAGGCTGTACGTTTCCGCGGATAAGCTGCAGGGACGTTCGGTCAATATCAGCAAGGCCACGATCATGGCGGAAAACAGGATCGAGGCTTTAAAGAGCGGGGCCGAGCAGGTCTCAGGCACTGAAAAGGTATACTTTGACAAAGAATGGAACAGCTGCGCCGAGGCGGATGCGTTCTTCAGCATGACGACCGAGGTCACCGACCGTTCGAACGGCAAAACAGGCACTCTTACCGATGTTAGGATCACCGTGGATGTTGAGGGCAAGGAACAGCTCGCTGAGGTTGTTACGTCCTATTACATCCCGATCGGATGAGTACAGGATACATAAAATTGTTACATATTTCATTATTTTGACACAAAATTACCCTTGAATTGTAACATAATTAGGTGTATAGTGAGGATAGCAGGACTATGTCTAATCAGGCTAACAACAATTCCTTCAAAATGAATATCGGCGGACCTTCGATAATCCTTCTGCTTACGGTCCTCGGGCTCGCGGTATTTTCGATACTTGCGGTGAGGGCGGCGTACAGCGGTCTGAAGATGGCCAGGACCTCGGCGAAAGCCGTGTCGGGCTATTATGAGGCCGAGGGTATCGCGCAGGAGGCCGAATACCTGATCAAAGAGGCGATCGAAGGCACTCCCGCAGAGTCGGCTGAGTCCGCGAAAGCGGCTATCACTCCGCTGCTGCCGGGAACCGTAGATCTGGTGAGCGTCGAAGCTGACCGCATCGTATTTGAGGTTCCGGTCAACGACACATCTGTGATACATGTGGAGATGACTTCGGACACAGGGCTTGATGACCTTAAGGTTACGGACCACAGACTCGTGGTCGACAGCCAGGAGGGCTATTCGGGATCGGCGTTCGAGATCAACGTTATCGATATAAACTGACGGAGGAATTGATAATGATCACTCTTGACGAGCTTTTGAAAAAAGCGGTGGAGAAAAAGGCTTCGGATATTTTCTTTGTTGTCGGACAGCCCATCTGTTTCAAGATCGGCGGAAAGGTAGTCCGCGACGACGATATGTCGGGCTATGACAACCAGAGAGGTCTTACCGTAGAGACCACCAAGGAGTGGGTACAGCAGCTGTACGATGTTGCGCACCGCGACATGAAATCATTCATTAACGATAACGACGATGACTTCGCCGTATCGGTTCCGGGAGCCGGACGTTTCAGAGTGAATGTTTTCAAGCAGAGAGGTACGATATGCGCCGTTCTGCGTTACGTGCCTTTCGGACTGCCTCCCTTTGAGAATATGAACATTCCCGAGAGCATACTCGAGATCTCAAAGCTCAAGAAGGGACTGGTGCTCGTAACGGGTACCGCCGGCAGCGGAAAGAGTACCACGCTCGCTTATGTTATCAACCAGATCAATCATAGTCGTGACTGCCATGTACTGACACTGGAGGACCCTATCGAGTATCTCCACAGACATGACAAGAGTATTATCTCACAGCGAGAGATCTCGATCGATACCGATACTTACGCTACGGCTCTTCGCGCGGCACTGCGTGAGGCTCCCGACGTTATCCTTATCGGAGAGATGCGTGACCTGGAGACTATCGAGACCGCTATGACGGCGGCAGAGACGGGCCATCTGGTACTGTCCACGCTTCATACGCTCGGCGCGGCCAACACGGTCGACCGTATCATCGACAGCTTCCCCGCAGGTCAGCAGCAGCAGATCCGCGTGCAGCTCTCGATGGTTCTGAAGACCATCGTTTCCCAGCAGCTTCTGCAGAAGGTCGGCGGCGGTGTATGCCCCGCGTTTGAGATAATGCACGCCAACAGTGCTATCAGGACCATGATCCGTGAGGGTAAGGTTCACCAGATAGATTCGGTTATCTATTCATCCGGCCGCGAGGGTATGCGCGCGATGGACAGCAGCATCTTCGAGCTCTACAAAAAGGGCCTCATCGAAGAGGAGACTGCGCTGACATACTGCATCAACCCCGAGGCGATGAAGAGAAATATGATGTAAACAAGTTACTGTTCACAGTCCTTGCCGACAGTGGATTTCACGAAAGCGGGGGAACAGTAACGTAGTTTATCGAGGTTGATCAGTATTAAGGTGCATCCGGGCAGCCGGACGTGCCCGGAAAGGCAGGCAGATTCGCCGAAGGCGGACTGCGAGTGCCTGAAGCAAAGTGAAAGGAGCTAAGCATGAAAAACATTAAGAGATTGCTGTGTTTTCTGCTCGCAATGACACTTTTTGCCGGCGTAAGCGAGTATTACCGTCCTGCGTCTCCGGTTAAGGCAGCGACAGTATCGGACGACGATATCTTTGTGGATAATGAGAACGGCACGGTAAAGATCACATTTACCGCGGCGGAAAAGGAGACCATCCTGATACTTGTGGATGTGCCCGCGAACAACGTAAAGGCGAACACCAACGAGGCGGTCCGCTACTACTATAAGCTGCAGGAAGGCGAGAACGTGGTCAATGTTCCGCTGACACGCGGCGCGGGCGACTATAAGATCCGTATCTGCAAGGTGCTCGATACAGGTAAGGCTTCCGTTCTTAAGACAAAGGAAGTCAAGCTTACCGAGTCCGCCAGCAAGAGCGTATTCGACGTATCGAACATCATCGTTTCGTATACAGCGAAGGACGTCTACATCACCCAGGCCAAGAAGCTGGTCAAGTCCTGCAAGACCGAGTCGGCCAAGGTTAAAAAGATCTACAACTATATCATCAAGAACTACGCTTACGACTATGAGCTCCTGAGCGTTAAGGCTTCGACCAGTTATTACTCGCCGATCAACCTGAACACCTACAACCGCAAGCTCGGCATCTGCTACGATATCTCGGCCCTGTTTTCGGCCATGCTGCGCAGCGTGGGCGTTGAGGCGAGAGTTGTGACCGGATATACTCCCAATGTCAAGGAGTACCATGCATGGACCCAGATCTGGGATTCCAAGAAAAAGAAATGGTATACCGTCGACGCTACTTACGATATGTGCCTCTACAACAATAAGAGCAAGAAAAAGTACACGATGGTCAAAAAGGATTCCGAGTATTCCGATATAGTTTACATCTACTGATACGGAAACCCGGACGGCGCACAGCGCTTAGATAACGATCTTTACTCCCCGGAGGCGGACGGACCGCTTCCGGGGTTTTCTTATGCGCAGGCGCATGCGTCTTTGTGTATTTACACCTTGAGGCAAATCCACTATACTAAAGAAAACCAAGACAGCGGAGGATAACTCTATGAAACTTATTTCCTGGAACGTAAACGGGCTGAGAGCCTGCATGCAGAAGGGCTTTGCCGATTTCTTCAACGATATCGGCGCGGATGTGGTCTGCCTTCAGGAGACTAAGCTTCAGGAGGGGCAGATCGATTTCGCGCCCGAGGGGTATTTCGGATACTGGAATTACGCCGAAAAAAAGGGCTATTCGGGGACCGCGCTTTTTACAAAGGAAAAGCCCCTTGCCGTGACGCTCGGGATCGGCGAAGAGGAGCACGATCACGAGGGCAGAGTGATCACCGCGGAATATAAGGATTTCTATCTGATCTGCGTATATGTGCCGAACTCGCAGAGAGAGCTCACGCGCCTCGATTACCGCATGAGATGGGAGGACGCTTTCAGGGCCTATGTGCAGTCGCTCGACGCGAAAAAGCCCGTGATCTGGTGCGGGGACCTGAACGTGGCGCACGAGGAGATAGATCTGAAAAACCCCAAGTCAAATCATAAAAACGCGGGATTTACCGATGAAGAGCGCGAGAAGATGACTGTCATGCTCAACGCGGGCTTTATCGACACATACAGATATTTTTATCCCGATAAAAAGGATGCGTACACCTGGTGGTCCTATATGGGCGGCGCGAGGGCAAAGAACGTAGGCTGGCGCATAGACTATTTCTGTACGTCAAAGTCGTTTGCGGACAGGCTCGTGAGCGCCGGCATCCATCCCGACGTTATGGGATCGGACCACTGCCCTATAGAGCTCGTTATCAAATAAACGAGCGGAGAGGATGAGATCATGCTGTTGACAGGAGCGGAAATCATTATAGAGACGTTGAAGGAAGAAAAGGTCGGCGTGATATTCGGATATCCCGGCGGCACGGCGATCAATGTCTACGACGCGCTCATGCGAAGAGGCGGGGATATAAGGCATATTCTCACGTCCCACGAGCAGGGGGCGGCGCATGCGGCCGACGGATATGCCAGATCCACCGGCAGGACAGGCGTATGTCTGGTGACCTCGGGCCCCGGCGCCACGAACCTCGTCACGGGCATTGCGACGGCCTACATGGATTCGGTCCCGCTCGTTGCGATCACGGTCAATGTATCGAACTCCGATCTCGGAAAGGACAGCTTCCAGGAGGTCGATATCGCGGGAGTTACGATACCGATCACCAAGCACAATTTCATCGTTAAGGACATCGCGATGCTGGCGTCGACGATACGCAGAGCGTTTAAGATAGCGGGTTCGGGTCGCAAAGGGCCTGTACTCATCGATATCACGCGCGACGTGACCAAGGCTTCGTACGAGTACGCGCCCGCGCCTCACGGTGATTCTCCCGAATTTGAAAAGGATTTTTTAAACGATGAGCTCGATGAAGCGGTTAAACTGATCTGCAGGTCGAAAAAGCCCCTGCTGCTGGCGGGAGGCGGAGCCGCGTCGCATTCAGCGGCGAGGAGCCTGGACCTGTTCGCGAGACTCCTCGAGATACCGGTCATCGATACCCTGATGGGCAAGGGCGTGTTCTGCGGCAAGGACCCCGGGTATCTGGGCATGGCGGGCCTGTACGGCACGCGCGCGGCCGCTGCGGCGCTGGCGGGAGCCGATCTGCTGATAGGCGTCGGTACCAGGTTCAGCGAGAGAGTGACGAACAATGACAGGGCTTTTGCGCCGAAAGCGAAGATAATCCACATAGACATAGACAATGCGGAACTGAACAAGAACATACTCTCAGAGGTTTCGATCGCCGGGGATGCCGCGATGGTGATCAGGGAGCTGACGGGCAGGCTCGAGGGCAAATGCGCGGCCAATGCCGCGAAGCGCAGGAGCTGGAGGGATGAACTCTGCGCGATGCGTGACGCGGAGGAAAAAGAGACCGCGGACAAGGCCGCCAAAGCTGCCGGAAAAGGCATACTCACCGGTCCGCTCGTTGTCAGGACCGCTTACGAAAAACTGAAGGATGACGTGATCGTGACCACGGAGGTCGGACTGAACCAGATGTGGGCCGCGACGCATTACAGCTTCTCCCGTCCGGGGCAGCTGCTCACGTCCGGAGGCCTGGGCACCATGGGCTACGGCTTAGGCGCTGCGATCGGCGCGGCCGTCGGCAATCCCGGCAGGCCCGTGGTCAATTTCGCGGGCGACGGATGCTTCAGGATGAACATGATCGAGCTGCTCACTGCTGTACGCGAGGGGCTGCATATCATTGAGATCATATTTGACAACAGGTCGCTCGGCATGGTACACCAGCTGCAGCGCATGAGATTTGACGGCAGGTATTCACAGACCGAGTTCGACGACAATGTCGATTATGCTTCGATAGCTTCGGCTATGGGGGCTCTCGCGTTTACCGCGCATAACGTATCGGAGCTTGATGCGGCACTGAACATCGCAATGGCCGATAAAAAGCCGTCCGTAATAGTATGTGATATCGACCGTGACGAGATATTTGAATTAAAAACGTTTGAATAAGTGAACGTAGTGAACGAAGGGAGAAGAATAATGAAAAAGAGAATTGCGGCGCTGCTCATGACAGCGGTCATAACGGTGGGACTCACCGGCTGCGGAGTATTTGAGTCGCTCCGTAAGGTTGATACCCCTGCCGAGGTTGAGACACCCACCCCTGTTGAGGAGATCGTGACGGAAACACCCACGGATACTCCTGCGGATAACATAACACCTGAGATCACCGCAGACCCCGCGGCTGCTGAGCCGACTGACGACCCCGGTGAGGTACCGGAACCCGATATCCGTTTCCTTACAACGGATTTTGACGGCAACGGCTGGGATGAGACCTGCTTCTATGAAAACAAGGTCACGATGATCAACCTCTGGGCCTACTGGTGCGGTCCCTGCGTCGGAGAACTGCCCGATCTGAATAAGCTCAGTGAGGATTATGCAGACAAAGGCCTGCAGATCATAGGCATTTCGCTTAAGGAAGAGGAGGCCGAAAACCGTGAGACCGTAAAGGAACTCGGGATCACCTACCCGAATCTTTTCTATACCGAAGAATTTGACGAATACATGGACACCGGTTATTACCCGACTACTATATTTGTCGACAATGAAGGACAGGTGCTCGGAAACGCGTGCATCGGCTCAAGAGAGTATAAGGACTGGGCAAAGATAATTGACGATCTTCTGAAGGAGTGAGTGCTTTGAGCAGGAACAAAAAGGGACTGATCTGCATAGCTGCGGCCGCGGCGCTTATCGCGGCAGGGCTTCTGATGAAGCAGAACGCGGATGTTCTGGCAAAGGCGGTACGCGTCTGCCTGGAATGTATCGGAGTCGGATGAGGTGACGCCATGACCGGAAAGATTGAGAGAAAAAAGGGTATTACGGGCCGGCTGCGTTTATGTGTACAGCTGGCGGCGGCACTTGTACAGAACGCGAATTTCAAGGGCTTTTTTACCGGACGCATCTATCAGGGACCGGTAAAAAACGTGTGCGTGCCGGGACTGAACTGCTATTCCTGTCCCGGGGCGATAGGAGCGTGCCCGCTCGGTTCCCTGCAGAACTTCCTGGGCTCGAGGAACTTTAAGTTCCCCTACTATGTGCTCGGACTGCTGCTGTTTTTCGGAGCGCTGCTCGGAAGAGCCGTCTGCGGGTTCCTGTGCCCGTTCGGATTTATACAGGAGCTGATCCACAAAATACCCTTCCCGAAGAAAAAGCTGCGTACCTTTAAGGGCGATAAGCAGCTCAGATACCTGAAATATCTTATCCTGGCGGTATTTGTGGTCATACTGCCCATCATCCTTACGGCGACGCCCGCATTCTGCAAATATATCTGTCCCGCGGGCACTTTGGAGGGAGGCGTACCCATCATCCTGCTGCACGGAAATAAGCTGAACATGCAGATCGGGACGCTGTTCGATCTGAAGATGGCGGTACTGATCGCGGTGATCGTACTGTGCCTCATAATCTACAGGCCGTTCTGCAGATATATATGCCCGCTCGGGGCCGTATACGGACTGACAAACCGGGTGAGCCTGTATCACCTCAGCATAGACGATGCCGCGTGTATAGGATGCGGCAAATGCTCCGCCGCCTGCCCTATGGCCGCGGATCCGCTTCATTCGCCCGATTCACCTGAGTGCATACGCTGCGGCAAATGCGCCGGGGCATGTCCCACAGGCGCGCTGAGTCTGGGATTCCGGACCGGTAAGAGTATAACGGCCGCCGAAAAACAGATCGGCGATACAGAGTAATAAAGAGAATAAGACATGGGTAAGACATGGGGACGGTTCTTCTGTCTGCATACTTCGCAGACAGAAGAACCGTCCCCATGTCTTGAACACGACCTTATTCTTGCGATAAACGAATGCTCTCAGCCTTCGCCTTGCGAACCGTCCTCACCTGAGTTGAGGTCCTCGTCGGTGCCTTCATGGGAATTGATGTCAAATTCCGCATTCGGGAAGGCTCTCAGCCAATATGCCAGCAGATTCTCGTCCTCTGCGGCCTCGGCCTCCATTTGCGCGTACGCGTCGTTGATAAGCTGCTGCACATCCTCGTCATAGTTGATGGCGTTCAGCGCTTCCTCGACGTCGTCCTCAACAGTGCCGATATAGATCTTTAAGACGCCGTCATCATCCCTGTAAACGAAAGCCCTGTCGATGGAAATGGCAGGTGAGGTGATCGTGGCGATCTCACTGTAGTAGGTATAATAAACCACATAATCTATATTGCCCGCGCCCTTTTTCGAGTAGCAGGTGATGTCGGAAAAACTCTTTATCGTAGCGAAACGCTGCTGAAGATACGCTTCGTCGATATAAGCGGTATCGGATACAATGCCTTCAAACTGCTCCATGTCACAGCTGAGCTTTGCCTCGAGATAAGCGGCGATGAGTTTGTCGATCTCGGTGTTCCCGTCCAGTTTCGTGAGTGTGTTCGGAACCGGAGTGGGTGAGGGAACGGGAGTCGGTGTCGGCACAGCCGTCGGAGTGGGTGTAGCCACCGTGTCGGGTATGTCGACTGCGCTTTTGTTCGCGGCAGTAGCTTCAGCGGGAGAAAACTTGAAGGAGATGAGTCCGATGGCCATGATGCCCATGGTGAGCAGCAATGAGACTCTTCTGTGAAACTTCATATTACTTATTAATCCCCCTTAACCGGAACAATATTATATCAGAGAAAAAAGCGGATGGCAATATCATTCCGCGCAAAAAAAAGCCGGCGCACTTGAAAGCGCGCCGGCAGTCTTCGGGTTATTGACGATATTCGGTCTGATCGTTGGTGTTCTGATCCGGGTAAGGATTCTGACCCTGGTAAGGATTCTGGTTCTGGTAAGTGTTCTGATTCTGGTAAGGGTTCTGATCCTGGTAAGGGCTCCTGTTTCCGTAAGGATCGTATCCGCCCGCGGGACGATCGGGCATTATGATCGCTGCGATGATGTAAGCGAGAAGCCCCGAACCTCCGGCCAGTGATAAAACGACCCAGATGAGTCTTACGAGTGTCGAATCGATATCGAAGTATTCGGCGATACCGCCGCAGACACCTGCGAATTTCTTGTCAACCGTGCTCTTGTAACATTTCTTAGCCATAATAATGTACCTCCCTATCATATTTGATTTGTTAAATCGTAATTATATTTATGAATAATACTCGGGGCCGTTATACGAGATAACGGGTTTTCCGTCCCTGTCGAGCAAAGGAGTTAATGCAATTCCGTAGCCGCTGGCCACATAAAGATAATTAACTCCGGTCTCGCGGTCGATTATAACATAAAACTTACGACTCGTCAGTGAATTTCCTTCCGACTCTTTTACAACAAATCTCTTGTCCAACATTACGATCACTCTCCTTTGGATTTATGCAGGACGTATATCCTTTGTTGATGGTACCATCATATACCGGATCGCATATACTATAAAGTGTTCCCGGCGCGGGATAGGATATCTTAATTCGCCGTTCGTGGTAAACATTGGCAAGTAAAAAGCTATCAACGGGTAGCGATTGCCACAAAACGCAGGATAATGTATGATAGGGAACGGAGGAGGAATGAAATATGGCTGATTATTTTGAGACCGGACATGAACAGGAAAAGCTCGTCCTCGTAGCCGTGTCCCTTGATAATGATGATATGACCGACAGATCGCTCGATGAGCTTGAGGAGCTCGCGCGTACCGCGGGCGGAGAGACTGTCGGCAGGATAATCCAGAACCGTGAGGCTTTCAGCGCAGCTACTTATATCGGTAAGGGCAAGATTGAGGAAGTAAAGGACATGATCGCCGAAACCGGTGCTACGGGCATCGTCTGCGATGATGAGCTCTCGCCCGCGCAGATGAATAACCTCGAAGAGGCGCTCGACACCAAGGTCATGGACAGGACCATGCTGATCCTGGATATCTTCGCGAAGCATGCTTCATCAAATGAAGGTAAGCTGCAGGTAGAGCTCGCCCAGCTCAAATACCGTTCGTCGAGGCTGATCGGTTCGCGCAGTTCCATGTCGCGTGTGAGCTACGGAATAGGCATGAGAGGCCCCGGTGAGAAAAAACTGGAAGTGGACCGCAGACTGATCCGCAACAGGATATCGCAGCTAAAGGCCGAGCTCGAGGAGGTTGACCGCACGCGTGACGTAACCAGGGCGCTGCGCGGCAGGAATTCGGTCCCCGTCATCGCGATCGTGGGCTATACGAACGCAGGCAAATCCACACTGCTCAATTACCTGACGGACGCGGGGATACTTGAGGCGGATATGCTCTTCGCGACGCTCGACCCCACTACGAGGAATATGAAGCTTGAGAGCGGACAGGAGATACTGCTGACCGATACCGTAGGTTTTATCCGCAAGCTCCCCCACCATCTGATCGATGCGTTCAGATCGACGCTCGAGGAGGCAAAATACGCGGATGTGATACTGCATGTGATCGATGTTTCGGACTCCGAGGCCGACGAGAAGATGCATGTGGTCTATAAGACTCTCGAGAAACTCGGAGTCAAAGACAAACCGGTCATCGCGGTGTTCAACAAGCAGGATAAGCTGCTCGTCCCCGAGTCGGTCAAGGACTTAAGGGCCGACAGGTCCGTGCGCATCTCCGCAAAGACCGGAGCGGGAGTCGATAAGCTCCTCGAGGCCGTTGAAGAGCTGCTCAAAGAAAAAAAGACCTATTTTGAGGGGACCGTGCCCTATACCGCGGCAGGACTGCTGCAGCAGGTAAGGCGCTCGGGCCAGCTGATCGCGGAGGAGTACCGCGAGGACGGTATTTTCATAAAGGCTTACGTGCCTGCCGATGTGTACGGCAGACTGTCGAAATGAGCTATGCAATAATTGCGGGTAAGACAGCAAAAAAAAACATGGAAAAACATTCGGCAATCCCGTAAAATGAGTTATGAAAACGATTAAGTAACTCTATCCCACATTAAAGGAGACAATCTATGAATTACGGCTATTTTGACGAGAAAGCAAGAGAGTACGTTATCACCAGACCCGATACCCCGAGCGCATGGGCCAATTATCTCGGTTCGCCCGAGTACGGCGCTATCATTTCGAACAATGCGGGCGGCTACAGCTTCGTAAAATCCGGAGCCAACGGCAGGATCATCAGATACCGCTTCAACAGTGTCGCGGTGGACCAGCCCGGCCGCTACATCTATATCCGCGACCTCGCGAACGGCGATTACTGGTCGGCTTCATGGGCGCCCGTGTGCAAGCCTCTTGAGAGCTACAAGTCCGAGTGCCGCCATGGTACAGCTTATTCCGTGATCTCGTCGGAGTACACCGGGATCAAAGCGGAGACTGCGTATTATGTTCCGCTCAACGCTACCTACGAGGTATGGAGATGCAAGGTCACCAATACCGGCAGTGCGCCCAGAAAGCTTGCGGTCACCGGTTACTGCGAGTTCGTTAACGAGAACAACTATGAGCAGGATCAGGTCAACCTTCAGTACACCCTGTTCATCACGCATACATATTTTAAGGACAAGTTCATCCTGCAGAAGCAGAATGAGAACTTCCACAACCCGAACAATGAGCGCTTCTTAGGCCTCGCGGGCGCAAAGATCGATCATTTCTGCGGCGACAGGGACAAATTCGTGGGCAACTACCGCAGCTACGCCAATCCCGTCGGCATCGCCGAGGGACTTAAAGGCGATCTGAACTACTGCGACAATTCCTGCGGCGCGCTTGAGAGCGATATCACGCTCGAGCCCGGCGAGACCAAGGTATTTACCTATATCCTCGGACAGAAGCCCGAAAAGACCGCGGCTGAGATCATCGAAAGATATGAGGACGCAGGTCTGGTCGATAAGGAGCTGGACGAGCTTAGGAACTACTGGCATTCTAAGCTCGAGAATCTGCAGGTTCACACTCCCGACGAGAACTTCAACAATATGGTCAATGTCTGGAACGCGTACAACTGCTTCATCACATTTACGTGGTCGAGAGCGGCGTCTTTCCAGTACTGCGGCTTAAGAAACGGCTTCGGCTACCGCGACACCGTGCAGGATATCCAGGGCGTTATCCATCTGGCACCCGAGATGGCGGCGGATCAGATACGCTTCATGCTTTCGGCGCAGGTTACGAACGGCGCGGGTCTGCCTCTGGTCAAGTACACCCATAAGGCAGGGCAGGAGAACACTCCCGACGATCCCGAATACGTTAAGGAGACCGGACACCCGAGCTACCGCGCGGATGACGCGCTCTGGCTGTTCCCCACCGTTTACAAGTATATTTCCGAGAGCGGAAACATCGCATTCCTCGATGAGGAGATCTTCTACGCGAACAACGGCGAGAAGGGCAGCGTTTACGATCACTTAAAGCGCGCGATCTCGTTCTCGATGAACAACCTCGGCAACCACGGCATGCCCGCGGGACTCCATGCGGACTGGAACGACTGTCTGCGCCTCGGCAAAAAGGGTGAATCGACCTTCGTTGCATTCCAGCTCGTATACGCGATCAAGATCCTGCGCAAATACGCCGAGATCAAGAACGACAGCGAATATATCGGCTATTTGGACAGTGTTCAAAACAAGCTTTCGGACATCCTGGCACCCTGCTGGAACGAGGATCGCTGGATCCGCGGCTACAAGGAAGACGGCGTGATCATCGGTCAGCGTACCGATCCCGAGGCTTCGATGTGGCTTAATCCCCAGTCGTGGTCCGTTATCGCGGGCTTCGGCACGAGAGAGCAGCAGGAGAAGGCTATGGACAGCGTTGAAAGGGAGCTCAACACTCCTTACGGCGCGATGGTCATGTATCCCGCGTATGAGAACCACGGCTTTGACGGCGCGCTCATGACCTGCTTCAACAAGGGTGTTAAGGAAAATGCCGGTATCTTCTCGCAGCCCCAGGGCTGGCTGATCCTGGCGGAGGCCAAGCTCGGACACGGCAACCGCGCTTATAAGTACTGGACAGAAGCCGCACCCGCGACCTATAATGACTGTGCCGAAAAGCGCGCTCTCGAGCCTTACGTTTACGGACAGTTCGTTGAGGCGAAGGATTCGCCTTTCGCGGGACGCGCACACGTTCACTGGCTGACAGGTACCGCTTCTACCGTTATGGTAGGTACCACGGAGGGTATCCTCGGACTCAATCCCGAGGCGGACGGCATCGTTATCGATCCTTCGATCCCTTCGGCATGGAAGAGCTACACCATGAAAAAGAATTTCCGCGGCAAGATCCTGAACGTTACGGTCAACAACCCGAACGGCAGCGAGCACGGCGTTAAAAAGGTCACGGTCAACGGCACCGCGATCGACGGTCTGCTCATCAGGGATGATATCTTAAAGCCCGAAAATGAGATTATTATTGAAATGTAAGAGGAAAAGAAATGAAAACATTGGGGAAGACATTGGTTAAGGTTGTATCGGTGCTCATGATGACGGCACTGATCGCATCGGCCGCAGTGGCCTGCAGGGGAAAGGATCCCGATCCGGGACCGGATGCCGTTACGGCACAGCCCGGCGACGGAGGCAGCGCGGCAACCGATGCTCCCGCTCCGACAGACGGCGGCGCGGCGGATACTCCCGCGCCCACCGAAGCGCCCACCGAAGCACCTACCGAGGCGCCTGCGGATCCGACTCCCACGGCCGCGCCTACAGACGCGCCCGCAAAGGATAACGCCGGCAGCGACACACCCGTGGCAATAAAGCCTTATGAGGCGCATCCGGGCTATGTGAGCCATGCGAATGACATAACGGATGTGAGCCTGGTATTCGACGGTGAGGGCGGCTGGTCTTTCTCGGCGGAGGGTATGCTCTTTAACAATGATCTGACCCTTACGATATCCGCACCCGCGAATGCAAAGGTATATTACACTCTCGACGGCAGGATGCCCGACGAGAACAGCACGGAGTATACCGAACCCCTTAAGTTCGAGGCTCACGGCGGGGATTTCCCTCCCGCGTACGTATTCAGGGCTGCGGCGAAGCTTGCCGACGGTACTTTCTCAAAGACCGCGGCCAAGACTTTTATCGTGGCAAAGAACCTCGAGGGACGTTTCACCACTCTGATCTTCTCGATCAGCGGCGATCCGGACGATCTGACCGAGAGGCCCGACGGTATATTCTACGGCAGGAATTACAGCAAGAGAGGGCGTGAGAGCGAGCGCGGAGTATTCGTGGAGGCCGTAAGGGCCGACGGTACCGAGCTCCTCGCCCAGTACGCCGGTGTCAGGATCTACGGCGGATATTCGCGCCAGAACACGATCAAATCGATGAAGCTGTTCTCGCGCAAGTCCTACGATCCCGACCATAAAAACTTTAAGTTCTCTGAGTTCGGAACCGCAAAGCTCGACGGCTCGGACGGCATCATCAAGAAATACGACAAGCTCGTGCTCAGGAACAGCGGAAACGACATGCAGTTCGCTTTCATCAGGGATGAGCTGAGCCAGGCGCTCTGCCGCGTAGCCGGTTTTGAGGTCTATGAGGGATGCCTTCCCGCGGTCGCTTATCTTAACGGTGAGTATTACGGCTATTTCTGGCTGCATGAGAACTATTGCGACAAGTACTTAAAGGAGCTCTACGGCGATGCCGAGGGTGAGTTCTTCATCCTCGAGGGCAGCGAGCAGGATAAGAGCGACGATGAGGATTGCCAGTGGCTCGTGGATGAGTATAATACGAAATATGATGCCTTTGTAAACTCCGACCTGACCGACGACGCGGAATACGCGAAGCTCTGTGATTTCATGGATGTGGAGGATTATCTCGACTACTACGCATGGAATATCACGATCAATAACTGGGACTGGCCGAACAACAACTACAAGGTATTCAGATATGTCGAGGCCGATGCGGCGGCACTGTCTGCCGAGGGCGCTGTTGCCACTCCCGACAGGGAGGTATTTGACGGACGCTGGAGATTCCTCGTACACGATATGGACTACGCGTACGGCATTTACGATCAGTTCCAGGCTGCCGCCAACTACAACAATCTCAAGGTTATCCTCAATCCGAGCGACAACCGCTATTCGCCTCTGTTCAAAAAGCTCATGGAGCGCAAGGACTGCAGGAATTACTTCAGGGCAAAGACTATGGAGTTCTTAAACGGCGCGTTCAGCGAGGAGAGTATCTTGGCGACCTATAAGACCCTCGATGCGGAGAGAGCGGACGAGCTGGCCCATTACTACGATTTCCTGGACGAACAGCGCAAAAAGGGTGATTTCACTCTCTGGACGTCGGCCGGATACTATGCCGGAGTCGAAAAGCAGATATTCAATTTTGCGAAGGACAGACAGAGATACGTGATCAAATTTATGGACAGCCTTCTGCCCGAAATCGAATAAATCGGAGATGATTCAAAATGTTTTACAATCTGTACGGCGCGGCAGCCGAAAAGCCGCTGATCTATGCGGCGCTGCTGGCCGGATTTGTGCTTACCTATGTTTTGCTCAGGGCATTTAAGTCAAAGCTTCCCGGTGACATCGGGAGAGCCTTCGCGGTAAACGCGGCGGCGGCCAAGGGAAAGCCCCGCGGCGCGGGAGTGGTGTTCGTGCCCGTGTTTGCGCTGCTGGTACTGCTTTTTGCCCCTCTTACATGGGAGAGCATCTGCTATGCGGTCCTGATGATACTTGCGATGCTGGCGGGATATCTCGACGACGCCTCCAAGAACCCCTGGGGCGAGTACAAAAAGGGCTTTATCGACCTCGTGATCTCACTGGCGATCACTCTGGTATTCATATTCAACAACACGACGGATATAGTCTTTGCCTATTCAGGAAAGACGGTTACGCTCCCCGTATGGCTCTACGCGATACTCGGGACCGTGCTCGTATGGGCATCGATCAATGTCGTAAACTGCACCGACGGTGTGGACGGCCTGTCGAGCACGCTCTCGCTGCTGTCGATGGGCGCTTTTATCGTACTGTTCAATAAGAGCACGGTGGCACAGCATATCGAGTGCTGCATGCCCGGCATTGATTTTAAGGTTTATCTGTACGGCTTCATGGGCGTTATCGGGGCTTACCTGCTGCTCAACGCAGGTCCGAGCATCATGCTCATGGGAGACGCCGGATCGAGGACTCTGGGCGTATTCTTCGCGCTGGCAGCCATGAAGAGCGGCGCGCCGCTGATGTTCGTTCCGGTCTGCCTCGTATTCATCATCGACGGCGGGCTCGGACTGATCAAAGTCTCGCTCCTCAGATTCCTTAAAATACACATTTTGAAAAATGTCAGAACGCCTATACATGACCATGTCCGCAAGAACAAAAACTGGTCGGATGCCCAGACGGTCATCCGTTTCGCGGTTTTACACGGCGTGGTGCTCTTTGCGGCGCTGTTCCTCATAAAGTAACAGCTTCACGGATCAACGAGAAAATTAAAAAAGTCTTTCAAAAAGGGTTATGTTTTCCCCGTCAAAGCCGATATATATTTTGAATGGATTTGAGAGAGAATAACAGGGACGTTACCTTTTTTGGGAGGCTTTTGTCTATGAATAGATATAAAACAGAAAAGACCGAAATGCGCGAAAGACTGCTCCAGGGATTCATGGCTGTGGCGGTTTTGATCGCGCTTTTGATTTTTGCGGAAGGGATCGCGGCTCAGGCGGCGACCGGAGCTGTATCGGTTGAATCGGTCAACTACGATGACAGCACGATCACCATAAAGATGAGTTCGGCGGACCACATGATCTTTCTGTCGAACGCCACCCAGAAAAAGTGGGAATACGTTCCGGCGGTGATCACCGACAAAGGCTCCTATAAGCTTGCCACGATGGATATCTCCTGGGTTTCCATGAGCACCAATTTCGTGATGAGCTTTAAGGGCGATGTTTCTTCCGAACCGATCAAAGTTACTATCCCGAAGAGAGACAACTCCCTGAAGGTTACGTACAATATGGGCACCGGAAAAATGAACTTCACCAATGCGGGAACAAAGACGGTCGAGTGGAAAAAGCGCGACAGCATGACGTGGAGCGACTACAATGAGCAGACTTTTGAGGCAGCGCTGGCGGCATTCATCGACAACGGTGCTTCTCTGATGTTCAGGGTTAAGGGCGTTAACGGCACCGGTACCGACGCGGGCAGCAGACCCGGCAAGGAAGTTACCGTCAACATCCCCAAGAAATCCACCGCGCCCACGATCGTTATAGATGATTCGAAGATGAGCCTTGCGCTTAAGAAGGGCATGGCATACAGATATGTCGATGAGAACGGATATCCCGTAAATGAGCAGAGCGGCTGGACCGAGATCACATCAGACTGCCGCAGGACGCTCGCGGAGATCGCTCCCAACGCGATGTACAATAAGAAAGAGGGCAGGGAAGGCGAGGATGTTTACATCCAGTTCTACAAGAAGGCTACCTCGAGTTCGCAGATGTCGAAATACAGAACGATAAAGATACCGGCTCAGCCTTCTCTTTCGCAGGCCGACCTCAGTTCCGACAACTCGATGATCGAGTATACGAGCGCTTCTTCGTTTAAGCTTACGTTCAAGACCGCGGGCGAGAACAATGTGCTCGAGTATTGCTTCATTACCAAGAGCATGCAGGACTACGGCGTAACGATCGAAGATATCTCGAATGACAGTCTCACATGGACGGAGGTTACCTCTCAGACACCCATCGTAAAGTCAAAGGAGACCGACCCGAAGCTCACCGAGGGCACCCTGATCTATTTCAGAAAAAAGGCAGTTAAGTCTCTCGGCGAGGAGGGCTACAGGATCGCATCACCCGCAGAGCTGCTCGGAACGGTTAATTATCCGAAGGGTGCAGCGACCGCCGGATTCACACTTCTTAAGACCATCGAAGGAATGTGTAAGGACGGCAGCAATCCTCTTACGTTCTCGTTTACGAGCGATACCAGAGGCGAGATCGATACTGTCCAGTTCAGAACGAGCGGCGGCAACGCTATGGGCACCGCGAAATTCACCGTAACGATCGATAACCTTGGGGAGAATAACTACTACTACAACGTAAAGCTGACGGATCTTTCGGGCATCACCCGTACCGATGATACTCTTTACGCATATATTTATTTCAAGGGTGAGGCTGTAAACGATCCGACAAAGGCTTCGATCAGGAGCAGCGCTGAAGGCGGCATCGGCCTGTACATTTATCCTAAGAGCGAGATAAACAATCCTTCGGGTATTCAGGAAAAGCAGGAAGTGGCAGAAAAACTCAGATGGGAAGGCTATGATGCTTATGGCGATCAGATCGGCTTTACCACAGCTGTTAAGCGCGTTTACCTTTCAAATCTGAACGATGATCAAAAGGATTTCAGATTTAAGATCGATATGGGAACGCTCTATGTTCCGAAGTTGGAAAACGGTGATGAAGTAACCTATACCGAAGATCTTGCGGCTGTTAAAACGATCAGATACGACGGTGTGGAACTCACCTCAGGCACCGATTACAACGTTGAGTACTACAGCGCAAAGAACGGCGCAAACAAGGACTACAGAGCGGCGGTGATCACGCTGCATGCGGATAAGATCGAGCAGCACGCCGCGATCGATGACAGGGATAAGGATACTCCGGTTTATATTTACTTAAACAACGGAGAAGTGATCACATCGGGCATCACGATGAACCTTCAGAGAACGGCTGTGGCTCAGAGCAATACATCGTTTACATTTACACTCGGAAAGCTTGAGCCGTTCATCACGATCAAGACTACGGATGCATCAGGAAACACGACAGAGACCACCCAGCCCAATTACGAGACCTACTATAAGATCCGGCTTACGATCCCCGCAAAACTCGGAAACAAAAACGATTATGAGGTCAGCGTAAAAACAGTGACATGGAACGGACTCAATATCAGCCTCAGCGTTACAAGCCCGGCCGACAACGTAATCGAGATCATGCTTGACAACGCAATGCTTAACGAGCTGCCGGGAATCACAACAACAGTAACGTATCCGATCGTGATCGAATTCTCAAACGGATATGTGATCTCAAACGGCATAACGATGACCGTTAACCCTGCAAATAACAACAATAACAACAATTAATACCGGGAGGGCACGTAAGATGAAGAAGAATCTGATCAAATTCATAGTCACGGCGCTGATCTGCCTGTGCTTTGCCGGGTATGCAAAGACTGAGGTACGCGCGGATGGCGCGGAAAAGATATCCGTAGGCGATATCGATTATGAGCGCCTCACAATGAAGGTATACAAAAACGGCAACACAAACGTGTATTTCTCGACTACGCTCGCTAATGATCTCTCGGGATGGGATGAGCTTGGCGGCACGGCTTCCAATGACGGACACGGCGAGTACCTGCTGGTGGATATTTCCTGGGCGTCATCGGCTGCCGATGTGAAGTTCTACCTGCGCGGAAACGTTAATACGAACGCGACGGAAGTAGTTCTGCCCAAGGCGTCATCGGCATTTAAGGTAAGCTTTGATAAGGTGAACGGAGACTTTACCTTTACCGGTCAGGATGACGCGCAGTATTTCTTTTACCGCAAGCAGACCGATTACAACTGGGTAAAGGTGTACTTCGAAGGCATGGGAAGTCCGAACGGAAGCTCGGCGATCAGTTACGCTCAGTTCCTCGAGAACATAGAGATGCTCCGTTTTAAGGGCTCCAAGCTCGTGTTCAGGCTCGGACAGCAGATCGGTGTGAGCGAGAGCGATATGGGCGCGAGACCCAGCAAGGAAGTTGCAGTATCTATCACAAAATACGCGTCGGCACCTTCGGTTAAGCTCAATATCACGAAGCTGACATTCAATACCAAGAACACGATGGAATGGTCCGATGACATGACACACTGGAAAGAGTGCGAGAAGAACGAAGAACTCGAAAATCTCGCGGCTAAGGCTCTGGCAGGAAAGGGCGGCGCGAATCCCACGGATGTCGTACTGTTCTTCAGAAATGCGGCGACCGATAAGAAGCCCTGCTCACAGATCTGTGTCATTGCTATCCCCGCGCAGACAGCGGCACCTTCGGTAGGTAAGGATGCTTCTTCGGAGGTTTCCTACAAATACGAGAATAACAGGCTCGAGCTTACATTCGGAAAAGCTTCGGCAACGAATATGTACGAGTACTGCGTGGTTCCCTCGGACAAGGAGTTCACACTTGCTACCGCAAAATGGAAGACCGTAAAGGCAGCCAAGACCTTCAAGCTGACAAAGAAGAGCGCAGACGGCGCGACTATCTACGTAAGATACAAGGGAACGCTCGAGAATGTCAAGAAGGGCATCGAATTCAAGCTTCCCTCGACATATGCGAGCTTTGTCGCAAACGGATTCGAATAAGGATTTTAAAGAATTTTAATATTTTAAGACGGACTGTTTTGGGCGGTCCGTCTTTACTTTTTGGGTATTTGACTGTATAATAGCAGACAGTCGCCGATATAATGGGGACGCGCGAAAGGAGATCTTGTTATGAAGAAGTTCGGGAAGTTTGTTTTCGGCCTGGCAGCAGCTGCGGCAGCAGGCGCAGGCGCATATTATGCTTACAAGAAATTCGTTGAGAACGCTGATTCCGATGAGGAGGATGATTTCGAGGACGATCTTGATGAGTTTGAGCTTGATGACGAGGAGGCTCCCAAGGCTCCCGAGTACGTATCGATAAACAACATTCAGGAGACCGCGGAGAAGGTTGCCGAGAAGGCAGAGGACCTCGCGGAGAAGGCAGCGGACGCGGCCGAGGGCGCAGCTGAGGCTGTCAAGGATGCGTTTACCGAATAATTTTTCATTTTACTGTTGACAGTATACAAACACAATGGTAATATTACATCAATTTAATACGCTAAACCGTTGAGGCGAAGATAAAGTTATTTATGCTCCCACAGAGAGCCCGCGTTGCTGAGAGTCGGGCGGAAAACAGGATAGCAAATGGATCGCTGAGGGCGCGGTCAAAGGAAGCGGTCATCCGCAGGCTCCGAGTATTCCGCGACGTGAGGCATACGTCAGTTGCCGGGAGTATGTTAGTACTTCGCAGAGAGCCGGATTATTGTCCGGTATCGGGGTGGCACCGCGGATATTGTATATTATTCGTCCCTGACAGAAGAGATTCTGTCAGGGACGTTCTGTTGTTTAAGGAGGTTTTTATGAACATTTCATTTGAGGAAGCAAAAAGATACGCGACAGATCCGCGTTACGACATCCTCCCGCTCAGCATCGAGCTCATGTCCGATGTTAAGACGCCGGTAGAGGTGCTGAGGATCCTTAAAAACGTATCCTCGCACTGCTACATGCTCGAGAGCGCGTCGGACAACGAGAACTGGGGACGCTACACTTTCCTCGGATATAATCCGAAGCTGTGCATCACCTGCTCTGACGGGGTCATGAGGATCGGGAACATCACTATCGAGACCCGCGACCCCAACAAATACATCAGGCAGGTCCTGAACGAGCACAGGAGCCCGAAGATCGAAGGCCTGCCGCCTTTTACGGGCGGTCTCGTGGGATATTTCTCATATGACTACCTGAAATACGCCGAGCCCACCCTGAAGCTGAACGCGGCCGATACAGAGGGCTTCAGGGACACGGATCTGATGCTCTTTGACAGAGTCATCGCTTTTGACAATGTTAAAAAGAAAATGATCCTCATAATCAATATTTCACTTGACAACATCGAAACCGAGTACAACAGGGCAGAGATCGAGCTGAAACAGATGAAGGACCTGATACTCAGGGGAAAGCCCGCGGACATCCCAAAAGGCCGTTTAAAGGGCGAATTAAAGCCTTTATTTGAGAAGGAACACTACTGTGAAATGGTCGAAAAGGCAAAGAAGCATATCTTTGAGGGCGACATTTTCCAGATAGTGCTCTCGAACAGGATCGGAGCCGACTATGAGGGCAGCCTGTTCGACACATACAGGATACTCCGCACGATCAATCCTTCGCCCTATATGTTCTATTTTTCGGGCGATGACATGGAGGTGGCGGGTGCCTCACCGGAGACGCTGGTAAAGCTCGAGGACGGTGTGCTGCATACCTTCCCGCTGGCCGGTACGAGGCCGAGGGGCAAAACACCCGAAGAGGACAGAGCGCTCGAGGAGGAGCTGCTGGCCGATGAAAAGGAGCTGGCCGAGCACAACATGCTCGTGGACCTCGGAAGAAACGATATCGGCAGGATAAGCAGATTCGGAACGGTCGAGGTCGAGCAGTTCCACAGCATTCAGAGATATTCCCACGTAATGCACATCGGTTCGACGGTAAAAGGACTGATCAGGGAGGATAAGGACGCGCTGGACGCGATCGACGCGATACTCCCGGCGGGAACGCTCTCCGGAGCACCCAAGATCAGGGCCTGTCAGCTGATCAACGATCTCGAGAACGACAAGAGAGGCATATACGGCGGCGCAATAGGATATATCGATTTTACGGGCAATCTGGACACCTGTATCGCGATAAGGATCGCTTATAAAAAGAACGGCAGGGTTTATGTAAGGAGCGGGGCAGGGATCGTGGCCGATTCCGTTCCCGAAAAAGAGTTCACGGAGTGCATGAATAAGGCGGCGGCCGTTGTAAAGGCGCTCAAGCTGGCAGAGGAGGTGGAGGAATGATACTTCTGATCGATAATTACGACAGTTTTTCTTATAATCTCTACCAGCTGGTCGGGAGCATCGAGCCTGACATAAAAGTCATCAGGAATGACGCGATGACGGTCACTGAGATAGAAGAGATGAAGCCCGCGGGCATAATCATCTCGCCGGGGCCCGGAAGACCCGAGGATTCGGGCATCTGCCCGGAGGTGATCGAAAAGCTCTCGGGGAAGATCCCGATACTGGGTGTCTGTCTCGGACATCAGGCTATCTGCATGGTATTTGGCGGAAAGGTGTCCTACGCATCACGACTGATGCACGGCAAGGCCTCGATGACGGAGTTTGACCGTACATGCCCGCTGTTTGAGGGGTGCCCCGCCGAGGCGGAGGTCGCAAGATACCATTCGCTCGCGGCCGTGGAGGATACGCTCCCGGAGTGCCTGAAGGTTACGGCCCGCACGAAAGAAGGCGAGATAATGGCCGTTATGCACAGGGATTATCCGGTCTACGGCGTACAGTTCCATCCGGAATCGATACTTACGCCCAACGGGAAACAGATGCTGCTGAATTTTGTATTTTCAACGAAGTAATTAAAACAAGATTTAATATATTGAGATAAATGAAAGGGGACGAAACCATGATAAAAGAAGGAATCATCAAGATCGTAAACAAAGAGGACCTGAGCTATGACGAGGCTTATACCGTAATGAACGAGATCATGAACGGTGAGACAACGCCCACTCAGAACGCTGCATTCCTGGCGGCGCTCTCGACAAAGAGCACAAAGGCCGAGACCATCGACGAGATATCCGGCTGTGCTGCGGCTATGAGAGACCATGCGACCGTGGTCGATACAAAGGGCATGGAGACCATGGAGATCGTAGGTACCGGCGGTGACGGAGCGCACAGCTTCAATATTTCCACCACATCCGCTTTTGTCATGGCTGCCGCGGGCATCAAAGTATCCAAGCACGGAAACCGTGCGGCGTCGTCGAGCTGCGGCACTGCGGACTGTCTTGAGGCGCTCGGCATGAACATCCAGCAGGATCCCGATAAATGCGTTGAGATGCTTGATAAGGCGAATTTCTGCTTTATGTTCGCACAGAAATACCATGCTTCGATGAAGTATGTCGGAGGCATCCGCAAGGAGCTCGGATTCAGGACCGTTTTCAATATCCTGGGACCCATCACGAACCCCGCAAAGCCTGCATATCAGCTGCTCGGAGTATATGACGAGTATCTGGTTGAGCCGCTGGCAAAGGTTCTGATGAGCCTGGGCGTAAAGCAGGGACTCGTTGTATACGGACAGGACAAGCTGGATGAGATATCTCCTTCGGCGCCCACGACCGTATGCGATTTTATGAACGGACGATATGCGACTTATACGATCAAGCCCGAGGATTTCGGATTTGAGCGCTGCACGATGGATGATATCAGAGGCGGTTCGCCCGAAGAGAACGCAAAGACCGTTACGGCGATCCTCACGGGCGAGGAAAAAGGACCGAAGCGCAATGCGGTACTGCTGAACGCCGGAGCCGCTCTCTACGGCGCTGGAAAGGCAGAATCCATGAAGATGGGCGTAAAGCTCGCAGCGGAACTCATTGACTCGGGAAAGGCTTATGAGGCCCTTTTAAAGGCCGTAGAGGTATCAAACGCAAAATGAGTGAGAATATACTTGAAACGATCGCGGAAAGCACCAGAGAGCGCGTCAGGGAAGCAAAGGGCAGGATTTCATACGAAGAGCTGGCGAAAAAAGCCTTTGCGATGAACTGCGATACGGGGTTCCCGTTCGAGCGGGCACTCAGGGAAGGCGATGTGAGCTTTATCTGCGAGTGCAAGAAGGCTTCCCCGTCAAAGGGAGTGATCGCAGAGGATTTTCCGTATCTCGATATCGCAACCGACTATGAAAGAGCCGGAGCCGCGGCAATCTCGGTGCTGACCGAGCCTAAGTGGTTTATGGGGAGTGACGCGATACTGAAAGAGATCGCGGAAAACGTCACGATCCCGGTACTGCGCAAGGATTTCACGGTCGACGAATACATGATACTCGAGGCCAAGGTGCTCGGCGCTTCGGCAGTTCTGCTGATATGCGCGATCATGAGTGGGAAAGAGATCAAAAGCGCGATCGGGCTCTGTGACAGACTCGGGCTCTCGGCGCTGGTCGAGGCGCACGACGAGGCTGAGATTGGCATGGCGGTCAGGGCGGGAGCCAGGATCATCGGCGTAAACAACAGGAACCTTAAAGATTTTACCGTAGATATCCGCAACAGCGAACGTCTGCGCAGGCTGGTCCCGAAGAATGTGCTGTTTGTGGCCGAGAGCGGCATTAAAACGGGCGATGATATCGACGTTTTGCGGAAGGCCGGCGTCAATGCTGTGCTGATCGGCGAGACACTGATGAGGGCCGCGGATAAGAAAAAGATGCTGGCAAGGCTTAAGGGACGCCGCCCAAGAGTAAAGCTCTGCGGCATGAGACGTATCGAGGATATAGATTACTGCAATGAGTTTAAGCCGGATTACGCGGGAATGATCATGAGCCCGGGATTTAAGCGCTCGGTGGATGTCGAAAACGCGCGCAGGCTTAAGGCGGAGCTCGACCCCGATATACGGATGACAGGCGTTTATGTAAATGAGCCAATACAGAACATCACGGCTGCCGTGCGCGGGGGCATTATCGACATGATACAGCTGCACGGAGCGGAGGATGAGCGCTATATAACGGAGCTCCGTTCGCAGAATCCGGGCGTGCAGATCATAAAGGCATTTAAGCTGCAAAGCCCTGCGGATGTGAAGCAAGCGATAGACTCGAACGCCGATTTTGTACTGCTGGACTCGGGTACGGGCAGCGGAAAGGCATTCGACTGGGAGCTGCTGAAGCTCATACCCGACAGGCTGCGCGACAGGTGCTTTCTGGCAGGCGGACTCAATCCGGGGAACGTTGGCGAGGCACTCACGCTCTTTATGCCGTTCGCGGTCGATACGAGTTCGGGGACCGAGACAGAAGGCGTAAAGGACCGTGAAAAGATAAGGGATTTTGTTTTCGAGGCAAGAAAAAGGAACGGAATATTACAACACAATATATAGTATCTACTACTGTAGAAAACAGGCATTGACATACAAGATATTGTGTAAACATATCGGCTGAGATACAAGATATAATTGAGATATTATTAGCGATGTAATTAAATCAGGATTATACATTAATAGGAGACTATCATGGGTTCAAAAGGACGATTTGGCATTCACGGAGGGCAGTATATTCCCGAAACCCTGATGAATGCGGTGAATGAGCTGGAGGAAGCATACCTTAAGTATAAGGACGATCCGGACTTTAAGAGGGAGCTCGCGACACTGCTGGACGAATACGCGAACAGGCCGAGCAGGCTCTACTACGCCGAGAAGATGACTAAGGACCTCGGCGGCGCGAAGATATATTTAAAGCGCGAGGATCTCAATCATACCGGCGCTCATAAGATAAACAACGTGCTCGGTCAGGCGCTGCTCGCAAAGAAGATGGGCAAGACCAGGCTTATTGCGGAGACGGGCGCGGGCCAGCATGGTGTGGCCACGGCTACGGCAGCGGCGCTCATGGGCATGGAATGCGTGATCTACATGGGCGAAGAGGATACGAAGAGACAGGCGCTGAACGTCTACAGGATGCGTCTGCTCGGAGCCACGGTCATTCCCGTAAAGACCGGCACCGCTACATTAAAGGACGCGGTTTCCGAGGCGTTCCGTGAGTGGACCGGCAGGATAGATGACACGCATTACTGCCTCGGTTCCGTTATGGGGCCTCATCCTTTCCCCACGATCGTACGCGATTTCCAGGCGGTCATCTCGCGCGAGATAAAGGCGCAGATGCTCGAAAAGGAAGGCAGACTGCCCGACGCGGTCATAGCATGCGTCGGCGGCGGATCAAATGCGATAGGAAGCTTTTATGATTTCATTGAGGACAAAGAGGTGCGGCTGATCGGAGCGGAGGCTGCGGGGCGCGGCATCGATACAAAAGAGACCGCGGCAACGATAGCGACAGGCAATCTCGGTATATTCCACGGCATGAAGTCCTATTTCTGTCAGGACGAATACGGTCAGATAGCGCCGGTTTACTCGATATCCGCGGGCCTTGACTATCCCGGCATCGGACCCGAACATGCGCATCTGCATGACATCGGACGCGCCGAGTATGTGCCCGTGACCGACGCTGAAGCGGTCGAAGCATTTGAATATCTGTCACGGACCGAGGGCATCATCCCTGCGATCGAGTCGGCACACGCCGTGGCTCACGCCATGAAGATCGCGCCGGCGATGGGCAAGGACAAGATAATCGTCATCACGCTCTCGGGGCGCGGAGACAAGGACTGCGCGGCTATCGCCAGATACAGAGGGGAGGATATCCATGAGTAAGATAAGCAGAGCATTTGCGAACGGAAAGGCATTTGTGGCCTTTGTGACATGCGGAGATCCGGACCTCGAGACGACCGTAAAGATCGTAAAGAGCATGGCTGACAACGGAGCTGATCTGATAGAGCTCGGGATACCTTTCTCGGACCCGACCGCCGAAGGCCCCGTGATCCAGGGTGCGTCGCTTCGCGCACTCAATTCGGGAACAACGACCGACAAGATATTCGATATGGTGCGCGAGATCAGGGCATATACCGACATCCCGATGGTGTTCATGACCTACGCGAACGTTATTTTCTCCTACGGCGCGGAGCGTTTTATGGAGAGGGCAGCAACGCTTGGCATAGACGGCCTGATACTGCCGGACATCCCCTTTGAGGAGAAGGAAGAGTTCGACGCGACCTGCGACAAATACGGTCTCGAGCTGATCTCGATGATCGCTCCTACCTCGGGACAGCGCATCTCGATGATCGCAAAGCAGGCAAAGGGCTTTATCTACCTGGTTTCCTCGCTCGGCGTTACCGGCATGCGCACGAACATCACTACGGACATCCCTTCGATGGTCAAAATAGTCCGCGAGAGCACAAATGTACCCGTAGCAGTGGGCTTCGGCATATCGACACCCGAGCAGGCCCGTGCGATGTACGAAGCATCGGACGGCGCCATAGTTGGTTCCGCGATCGTGAAGATCGTCGAAAAGTACGGCAGGGACGCCGCAGGCCCGGTGGGAGAGTACGTAAAGAGCATGAAAGCAGCCGCAGCGGGGCTGTGATAAGAAAAAGAAAAGGACTCCAGCTTTCACTGGAGTCCTACGCAGCGCTACAAGGATTCGAACCTTGAAATGACGGAGTCAGAGTCCGTTGCCTTACCGTTTGGCGATAGCGCTAAATCAACCAACAGACGATATTATACTCCCTCAATTTCTAAAATGCAAGTACTTTTTTTCAGTTAATAAAACTTCTTTTAGATCGGTGTTTTTGACGCGATCCGCTTCATGTATTACCTGTACAGTCCTTGCCGAAATGAACAAACGCCGGAATCCCGATCGGCAGGAAAAGGCATACAAGGTATGAGCTGTACGTAAATCTGATAAATATTAAATCCTGATTTATTATCCTAAATACTTCTTCGTAAACTCCACAAACTTTGTCGCGGTGTCGCTCAGATGCGAATAATCCGGGAATGCTATGCCTATCATGCGGAATGCGGGCGGATAGAGCTGGCAGATCAGG
>JAEEGK010002811.1_pt1 | contig 43750 bp, 34 predicted proteins | sample 8958771 | NCBI WGS metagenome assembly JAEEGK01 (sample SAMN16246547, study PRJNA631951) | gut metagenome | biome: gut microbiome; feature: rumen; material: SC-attached | host: Bos | place: Iran: Karaj | collected 2018-10
GCCCCAATCGGTGCCGTCGAATTGTGCCTTCGGAATCGCCGTGTTATTTTGACAGCAAGTGCCGAATTATGTATTTTGAGGTAAGGTATGATATGTAATTCTTAGATAAAGTATTTGTTGCTCCTTTTGGAACTTCTGTTTCTTGTAATGTATGCCGCTGTATTTGTTGCTGACAGATGTGGCTCGGTTGCAAATAACGTTCTTGCTTTTTGTAAAATCGAATAAAGCCGAGTGAGTTTATCTCATTCGGCTTTGAAAATTTGTCGCGACTCTCGCCTTACTGACGCTTACGCCTACGGCTTCAGCGTCTGCTTGTTCGCCTCGGTCATAAAAATGAGCAAGCTCTTTTTTGCGACACTCGGCTCCGCGCTACTCCCGTCGTGTATCGAGAGGTTCCCAAAATGCACTGACGATTTCCCTCGGTCGGAACGTTGCGCCGAAGTCCGTCGGACTTGCTGACAAGTGTGTTGCTTTTTGCATCGTTGTGCTCATAGAACGTCTCGCGTCATAAGGAATAACCCAGTCGAAGTCGGCGAAATTGGCTCAAATAAGCCATATATGGGCTGTCTCCGCTGGGGAGTCGGCCTCACCACTGTCGGTACATCAAAAAAGCCGTCTGGAACGAGTCCAGATGGCTTCATAATGCTTCTATGTTGTTCATCGGGCGTTGGGCCGCTAGCGGAACTTGTTGTTGCTATTGCGGAACTGACGTCTACCACGCTTCACTATATGTGATAATCTTTCGTCTCTCGTCTGTAGCGAGCTTGCGAGCGTTCTCTCGTCTGATTACTCCAAAAGGATGAACCCACTTTCCCAAGATGCGCGAACTATTTCCCTCGGTTTGGAACCGTGGTGGACGGCGACGGAAGTCGTGTTCGATAGTGATGCCATTTGCAACTCCGTGCACTTGGTGAAACTGTTCTACCCAGTCGGAACCGTCGGAAATGGGCCAGAAACGCCAAATAAACCGAAGTCCGGCTGGGACTCGGCTTCACCCTTGACAAATGAAAAAGCCTCTTGGAACTTGTCCAAAAGGCTCTACAGTTGCTTCTATGTTGGTCGGTCGGCGACGGAAGTCGTTGTTACACTTTCGGAACCGTCGCTTACCTTGTCACATAGAGTGCAGTGAAGCCTTGATGGCAATAATAGCAAGTGGACCATTCTCTGTCAAGTAGACGGCGCTCGCTCCGATAAACTGATGGCTAAAGGAGCTAATAGCATGAATACGATAAATGATGAATCTAAGTCCCCAAAGACCCTTATTAGGGATCGTGTCGCTGAGGTTCGCGCTCGTTCTGCCGAAGACGGAATCACCTTGCTGGATGGTCTGGACGCTGCCTTGATTGGGACTGTCCGTAATGGATTTGGTCGCTTAGTCGCTGTCTACGAGGAAGGGCTGGTTCTCGACATCATAAGGGAGCGACTTCGGTCAGAACATCCAGAAGCCATTGAGGATGAACTGAATGCCGATTCCGCCGACCTTCTTGGCGATCTTGTGCGTACATTCCCATATATGGGTACTGAGGCGCCTCTGATTATCGAAGGCTTTGATTAAGGTGTAGTACTGATATCTTTGGGATAAAGAATGGTACTGTTTAGTGTATGGAATAGTGTTAAAGCGTTCTTGGCAATCACGTCTAATTTCTCTTGCATGAATTCTACCAGTCTAGTTGCTGAACGCTCTGTGTAATTTTCTATATCAAAATCTGGATCATTTTTTGTTATATAAAGTTGAGCTTCTGTGATACGAGTCAAATCGTCTTTAAAACCACTAGGATCGTTTATCCCGAACATTGCGAGTTCGGCGTATTTCCCAGCGTATCCGATTGGAATCTTCTTTTTGTAGACTTCAAGTAGAAATTGGGGCGAGTCCTTAGTTAGTGGTTCGATTGGGTTGTATCCGATGTTCGTGCATCCATACCATCTACCAGACTCTGAAGGAAGAAGAAGAATATGATTTGGTGTTATTGTGATGATTGGGGATTTTATTGTGGATGCTAATATGTAATGCCCCATTTCGTGTACGGCGGCTACTATCTTGTTTGTTGGGTCTTTTGCTTTGATTGCTTTGCACATGTCAATGTAGTTCATCATAACGGTGTCACAATATAGGTATTGGGCGGCGCATGAAGCCGTTCATCGGCGTTAATCGCATGATAATAGTCGAATTTGCAATTCAAATTCGTCTGTTCTATATTTGGGGCAAACACTCGATAATAGGTGTACGGACATTGCGGATTTAGACTTCATTTAGGGCTCGAAGCCGTGAATTTGGAATTCAAATTTGAATGTACTATCTTTTGTCGCGTGATTGAAATCCAAATGGCATCCGACTTCCACCATTAAAGGAAGTCGTGCGCTGATGAATCCAGCGTAGACATAAAGCATCCTTGGCACCCTTAACAGCCCGTGGCGACAACGTAAGTCGACGAAATCCTTGGACGAGCAAGGTCAGGTCAATTGCCCTTGGTATGGAACATGATTCAGCCATACCAAATGGGGCATTAAGCTAATACATAACAAATGGCATTATTGTAACCGCAGAGCAATCTTGCGGGGTACGCTGATGCTGACTCTGGTCTAGTCGCATTCTTGTCAGTGTGCGGTGGACCAAAAGGATGTAAACATGAATGCAAATCTGACATACTCGGAACTCGCGGAGAAGCTGAAAGAAGCCAATCTGCATTTTGATGGTAAGGACTTGTGGTGCGCTGACCAGAAGTTGAGTTACAACGCTGCCAAGGCGAGCGTTGAACGATTCGGTGTAACAATGCACGATGTCGGGAAGCTGTATCGACAGCAGAATCGTGATTCTAGCTGGGAAGATAATAAGCGGATTGTTCCGGTCATTTCGCCACTTTTCAGCCGAAACTATCGGTGGAACGAACTCGACAAGAAGCTGTTTTCATGCTTCAAGTATGCGATTAATCCGTCCGACGGCTCGCAGTTGCTTCTAGTACATGCGCCGAATAATCGGATGTATCCGATGCCGTCTGGAGGCACTGTTCGACTGGAACTGGCTCGGTTATCGGCATTGTGCGCGTCTATCAAGGTGAGCGAAACTCAATCATTAAAGGATTGCATTGACGCCGATTTTCAAGAGACTTGTGCCGAAGCCACACGTAAGGCGGCTGGACTTGCCGATTCAGACAAGTTTGCGGAATGGTGTGTTGGGCATCTTCCGACAACTATGGTGACACATGAGACCCTTAATCTGGTCGTTGCCGTCGAGCAGAATGAGGCTTGCAAGGTGTCGAAGCCTATTGGGGCATTCTTTGGCCGCCCCAGTGATTATGTGGACCCGCTGCGTTTCGTTATCGAACATCCAGATGTCATTGCGTCGAATCCGACGAACATGGTTCCCATGCCTGCCATCTATAGTAATGACCCGAAAGTACCAGCCTTGAACTATCTCAACCTCGACGCGATTGTAAGTGATATTCCGTGTCCCACATGGGATTTTTGGCTGAAACGGTTTACAGAGGATGAGGCCAAGGTGTTCATGGCTTATGTCTGGTCAATCTTCGATGCCGGGAATACGAGCCGTCAACTACTGTACATCTATGATAAGGATGGTTTCAGTGGCAAGTCCGTAGTCCTTAACGCCATATTCAATGGGCTTGGCGAGGATTTGTGCGTGGCGTTGCAGAAGGACAGCCTTAGCAACCAGTTCGCCATGGCGAAGATATATGGCAAGCGGCTGATTACGATAGATGACAACAAGAATCCTAATCTGATTAGGAGCGAGAAGATGCACATGGTTTTGGGTGGCGCCGTCGCCGAAATCGAGCAGAAGGGGCGGAACTCGTTCTCGGCGAAGCTCTGTTGTCGCGTAATCGCTTGTGGCAACGTCATGCTTACCATCGACACGCACGCTCTGCATGAATGCAGCCGAGTTATTGTCATTAAGCCCAAGTTGACTGATGAAATCTTGCAGCAGATTGCGGCGAAGGATGCCGATGGCAATGTACTCCGTGACGCATCTGGTCGACCGAAACTCATAGGGGATAGTTCGTTCGGTGATAGGCTTAAAGACGAGTTCAGCGGATTCTTGTTCAAGTGTCGTTCAGTCTACAAGGAGCTTTGCCCAACACGCGCGAGTATCATTGTGCCAGATTCCATCTTGGAACATAACGATGAAATGGGTGATGAACATGAAGACGTGTATGATTCGTTGATGGAATACTTCGACGTCGGCGCCGAATTTAGGTGTACGCCGACAGAGTTGATTGAATCCGTTACGTGTCGTTTACGGAACAGCATCGGTGAACGTCTGGGGTGTACGTATAATGGCTTCTTGACCTACCTGATGAAGCGCTATCCTATAACCAAGAAGACCGTGCGGATAGGGAAGAATACGCCGAAGATGTTTGTCGGTATCGGCATCAAGTCGAGTCAGCCTCAACTCTATAATATGGACGATTCTTTTCAGTTGATAGGGGGTAACACGGGAACCTAGCACTGACCACAGGTGACCACAAGGTGTCCACAAGAAATGCCGTTTTTGAAGCGTTTAGGCTGAAAAGGCTTTTGTGGACGGTGTGGTCACTGTGGTTATCTCTATAAAGGCATAACAATAAACAACTAAAAAGGAGTTTCTATGAAACTGTTATACAAGCCTCACGACTACGTTCCCTTCATGACCACAGTCCACATGACCAATGATGACTGGCTTCGTCGTCTCCAGAATCCACCCGTAATCGAGGACAAGTCCCAATGTGACTTGGCTATATACGGTACGCAGATTGACAATCCAGAACTGGACCCAGAATCTTGTCTGCCAAGAAACATCGCGGATAACATGGATTGCCTTTACGCGTTGCAACTGGACTACGAACCTGATAAGGAAACCGGCATTGGGATGTCCATTGATGAGTTCTGCGACAACTACGACTTCCGCTATACGCTCTATACTAGCTATAGCTATGGGTTGAATGAGAAGCCCGGCGATCGCTTCCGCGTCGTAATTCCGTTGGTGGAGCCTCTTTATGTGCGCAACCTTAATCCCTATGTGAAGGGCGCTCTCGAACTACATTTTAAGCACTGTGACGCATCTTGCTTCCATAGGGGACATTGGCAGAAACTGCCGTGCAAGCGGAGTTCGGACGCCCCGTATCGCTTCTACCAGCATAAGGGCGAAGTGCTGGACTTGTTCAGCGTCGAATGGCAAGAACAAGAATGTAAACGGTATGCAGATTACCTTGAACAGCGTCGAATCGAGGATGAGACTAGACGGCTGGCTCGTAAGAAAGAGTGGTCCGATGAGGACCGTCGAATTGCCGGAGCAATGCGCAAAGCGCAATTAGTTATTGACGAAGCTCAGGTGGGTACGCGCAATAACACCCTATTCAGTATTCTAAACTGGCTGAAAAGTATCGGTGTTGAACAGTATACAGCTAATGAGCTGGATGTGTGGGATGACCTCCGAGACGACTTCGAGGGTATGTTGAATCGTATCTGGAACTGACGTTAAATTATGATAATTGTACCATCAGTTATTCAACTGATGGTGCTTTTTTCTATAAATCGGTGTTTATTATATTTGGTTATTGTTAATTGAAAGTAGGACATTTTCTAAATGGTAACATTCTATAATTGTTTTCATGGTGATTGTGCTTTTATTTCTGATACAATTACTCTTCCTAACGGAACCCCTGAACAGGTAAAATTGTATGTAGATTTGGGGCCAGCTCGGTTTCACATACCAAATCCAGTACCTGATGCTGATTTATTAATATCTCATTCCGATAATGACCATTGCTTGGGGAAAGCTTCGACGTTAAATCCCAGACGGATTTTTGTGCCTGCTTTTTTTATGGAAATGGCAATAATATTGCATAAATTGGTTACTCATCACAATTTATCAATACATAAATATCCGGTCTTGGCTCATAAATTTATACCAGTTGATGACGGTCATCCGTTGGTATATGCACCAAATTTAAAGTGGGATGTTTTTAATCCATGTAGAAATTTGTGGATGAATTGGCTTCCTCCTCAAGTATCATTAATCAGTCTTAAAGCGACTTTGAATAATTTCTTGTCGAGTAACCACATTGATGCTGATGTAGATGCTTTAATAGAACTGTCAAAAGGAGCCCAAGCTTTTTATAGCGATGGCGTCGCTGATGTTAGTGAAGATGAATTGGAACGTTTTGTTTTAGCGGTAACGTATAGAATTTATCAATATGCTAATACTCGCCACGGCGGATTATCCATTAGTCGAGCAGTAAGCCTTTTTAAATGCTCTGAAGTTAATGATTATTCTATTGTTTTTAAATTTATTGATAGTAATGGGAAATCTTTTCTTTTTACAGGCGATGCTCCTTGCTGTGTATATACACGAAATTATACTAATAAAAGTGTGCAATCTGATGTGCTAAAGGTACCCCATCACGGAAGTAATACTGGTTTTGATATGGATCACATTACACAATCTACGCCTCCGTATAGTGAGGTGCTAAATAATATCAACCCAAAGGTTATGGTTGTTTCACATGGTGATCACAAACCTGGGCCTCCAGATGTAGAAGTAATTAGGTTTCTCAATAACCAGCAACCGAATAGGTTGTTGCTTTTAACGACGGATATTGTGAAAAATAATGGATTGAATCCAAGTGAATCTTATATGGGAGTTCAGACACCTTACACTATTCATGGAATAAATGCTGAAATCCGGTAATTATTCTTGTTGATCAGCTCATAGATGGGTTCTTCGATCACCCAAAGTGTTTTCCCGACTAGTGGCTTATTGATGCTCTTTGGATGGTGAGGTCCCTCTAGCGCCATTAATTTTCGTTCAATTTTGACACTTTGTGACATCCTAATGGTGTTATATTTTATGATATGACATGGCAAAGATTTGCAAAGGATAGGACTGGCTGTATAGTAGACGTGTACAATGTCTCTGATGCCTATGTACAAGAACATGGGAACGACTCGTTTACATGCCTTGAATGCGGTAATCCGATGTTGACGAAGCGAGGTAAAATCAAGGAATGGCATTTCGCGCACGTCGGCGGCAAGAATGTAGTCTGTTCCTATGAGTCCTACTTACACAAGCTGGGTATAATCAAGTTCATAGAGACGTATAAGGCACGGATGGACGCGAATGAACCATTCCTTTTGGAAATAGCCAAGGGAAAGATTTGCCACTATGGGGAATGCCTTTATGGAAAGAAGAAGCCTTGTGGCGACGTCTTGGGCTATGAAGTCGTGTCATTATTGCCGGATTTTAAGAAGATTGAGCGTGAGGTTAGGGATGGCGATTTTATCCCAGATATACTGTTGACGGCTGATGATGGACGAAAGGTGTACATTGAAATCGTTGTTAGCCATTTCTCAGAACCGCGCAAGAGAGATTCTGGTATACCTATTGTTGAAATTGAACTGAAAACGGAGTCGGATTTTTCGCTATTCATAGAAGACGGCTTGACCGAGCGGAATGAAGCAGTTCGGATATTCAACTTTGACCAGTACAAGGCTAAGGTCAACTATCACTGCGAATCACGTCTTCAAGAGGCTAAGGAACAGTTCGTCAATATGTATCGTGCGTGTGCTCGTGGCAGATATCCGCTGAATCTGGAGTTCTTCTATGAAATCCTCTGTAACCGTGAAGACTGTCCGTATATAGACGGACATCGTTGTGTGGATCGAGATGACGGAAACTATGATATAGCAAGGCATTGCAAGGAAGTGCCATCTGACAGCTCAACGGATACCTTCTCGCCTGATTTCTTCATTGAAACCAAGAATGAAGGTGAAAAGATAAGGTTCAATTTTTGCTTTAAGCTGTCTACGAAGGCTGATGGATTTGGCGATGTACGTACGGTGCAGTTTGCTTTGGATAACGAGTATAATTCAAAGCCTTGGGAGTCTAGGAATATATGGGATGATGACGAAGTGGTCCGTTACTTTAATTTTGCTAAGCATCAGCATAAGGATTTGTGTGATAGCGGGCTACGGTACTTTGAACTTATAATCCTAGATAAGAGTGGCGAGGTGAAATGCCCCGGTATAGGACGCATAGACCAGATACATCAAGCTATGTCTGCTATTTGGGATAAGGTAGAAGACTATATCTTGATTCCGATTTCGTATGGTCAGAGAGGTCCTTCTTATGACCAAAAGTTTGCCAAGATGCTCTTTGAAAAGAGCTGCAACGCATGTCTTCATTGTTTGGATAAGAGGCAGGTCGGTTTCGCTGAACATATATTGACATGTCAGTTACGTAAACGAGGCTGTGATAATACCGATGCTCTAGATTGCCCATACTTCAAGCGTAATTTGAAAGTCCGGCACAGCAAAATGGCTGATTATGCCTATAGCTATAAGTATCGAGGTCATGAGTATGTTATCTCTGCGTGGCAACGGTATCGGTTAAAGATGTGACCGATCGCTCGACTATCTTTATAATTATTATACTTTGTTTGAGTGTAATTACTATAATTATGTCAGTATAACAATGGAGGCTAATTATGTCTTTTGGAAATTGTCCGACATCGGGATATTTTTTGGAAAATGAGAATGGTCCCGTTTACCCTGCAAAAGTTACTTCCGTTAGTCAGATTAGATCGGCTATGGACGCTTTTAAACAGTCTTTGGAAGGCTCTAGTGTGGATGTTTGTAGAGATTCTATGCTTAATTTACACTGTGTAATAAATGGTGCAGCTGAAGCCTGTTTAATTGAAGATGTTAATGTCTATCATAAACAAACGGCGGATATTCTAAGAAATGTAAAACCAGGTAATCAGGCTGTCGCTGAATACATCAAGCTGCAATTGGAATCCTTTTATTTGTTCTTCTAATAAAGGTATTTAAGCCCATATATTTGGAACAATGGCGCACCATAATGGTGCGTTTTATTATCTTGATATTGAAACCAAGGATTATTGTATGGCCAAAAAGAAGAGTATTACAGCGGCGGATGCCGCCAAGTTGCGCGACATCGACGCGTATACCCACGACGACAAGAAGCGTAAGAATATCCCGCCAGTAGGCATGGCCATTAGGGATAAAACTCCGGAGTCGGTCAAGACGTATAAGTACGATCCTCATATTGACCCCGCTTTGCAGTGGGCTAGTAAAGAGGAAGGTTACGAAATACGAGTACAGACGTCGTCCATCCACGTACACGAATCCATCAAGCCGCATAAGATTATCAAGTCGGTGCAGACCATCGGTGACGACACCGTGCCGGACCAGATTGATTTGTTTGAGTCTCCGATAGACCGTATGAAGCGTCGCTCAGAGGCCATCGAGTTCTATAAGCATGGCGTCAACTGGACTAACCGTATGATTGCTGGTGATAGCAAGGTAATTATGAACTCCTTGCTAGAAAAAGAAGGTATGGCTGGTCAGGTTCAGATGATGTACTTTGACCCGCCGTACGGCATCAAGTACGGTAGTAACTTCCAGCCGTTTGTGAATAAACGTGATGTGAAGGACAAAAGTGATGAAGACTTGTCTCAAGAACCCGAAATGATTAAGGCGTTCCGTGATACTTGGGAGTTGGGAGTACACTCGTATCTGACATATTTGCGAGATCGATTAATGCTTGCTAGAGAATTGTTGCATGAGTCGGGTAGTGTCTTTGTTCAAATTAGTGATGAAAATGTGCATCATGTTAGAGAAATATGCGATGAAATTTTTGGCCCTAAAAATTTTGTAAGTATGATTATTTACACGAAAACTAGTGGCTTTACAGCAAAGGCAATTGGTAATGTCGCTGATTTTGTTTTGTGGTATGCTAAAGATATTGATAATCTGAAAATACGAAAGTTGTTTGTTGAGAAAGATCCGCTAACTGATCCTCATTATAATTATTTGGAATTTGCGGATGGAACACGTTTGTCGATAACAGAATGGGAAAAGATTAATAAACGAAAATTCATATACGCAAATAGGCCTGTAGGCTGTAAAGTTGTAAGGTTTGGTGACATGACGTCGCAAGGTGGTGCTAATGTTGAGCAACCAATAGAATTTAACGGAAAAATTTACAAACCGTCAAATAATAGACACTGGACTGCGAATTATCCAGCTGGTGTAAATAGGCTCATTCAGTCAAATCGTGTGATTAGTTCATCAAATAACTTGCAATACATTCGATACTTTGAAGATTTCCCCATGCAGGAAATGAATAATTTGTGGGATGATGTAATGGGCATTCAAAGTCGAAAAGATCCTAAAGTTTACGTGGTGCAAACCGCAACCAAGACAATTCAACGTTGTATGTTGATGACGACTGATCCCGGTGATTTGGTTCTGGATATTACTTGTGGTTCTGGGTCGACGGCGTATGTCGCAGAACAGTGGGGACGTCGATGGATTACATGCGATACGTCGCGTGTTGCTCTTGCTATCGCTAAGAAGCGTTTGATGACAGCGACTTTTGACTACTATAAATTGGCTCATGCTGAGCAAGGTGTTGCCAGTGGTTTTGTTTATAAGACTGTGCCGCATATTACACTTAAGTCTATAGCTCAGAATGAAATCCCAGAGTCAGAAACTCTTTATGACCAGCCGGAAATCGAAAAGAATAAGATTCGCATTACTGGGCCGTTTACGATTGAGGCGCTTCCAGCTCCAGTGGTGAAGCCCATTGACGAATTGGCTGTAATTGAAGAAGATCATACCGCCAAGTTTGCGAATTGGATGGATCAGTTGAAGATGACTGGTATCTTGGGCCAAAATGGTAATCGTATCGAGTTTTGTTCTGTGGAGGCCGCTCAAGGAACAACCTTCATTCAGGCATATGCAGAGACCAAGGGTGATAATCCTATGACAGCTGTGGTGGCGTTCTGTCCCGAAACCAAGGTGATGGACGGTCGTCTAGTGTACAATGCTATCGACGAGGCTATGTCCATGATGCCGCGTCCCAAGCTTGTTATCTGTGCCGCATTCCAGTTTGGTCCGAATGTGGGTAACATTATCGAGTCCGTAAAGGACCCGGATATGACTATCCTTAAGGTCCAAATGAATACGGACCTTATGACCGAAGACCTAAAGAAGAACAAGTCCAGTGACCAGTCCTTCTGGCTAGTCGGTCAGCCGGATGTGGAGCTTATTCACGACAAGCGTACCAAGGATAGGTATAAGATCAAGGTCAATGGCTTTGACTACTACGATGTAAAATCCGGCGAAATCAAGTCCGGCAAGGCAACGAATATCGCCATGTGGATGCTTGATACCGATTACGACGGCATGTGCGTTGAACCCAAGCAAGTGTTCTTCCCGATGGATGGCAAAGCCGAAGGGTGGAACAAGCTTGCAAAGACGTTAAAAGCCGAAATCGACCCTGAGCTTATAGAAGCTTACCAAGGAACGGAATCCTTGGAGTTCAAGGTTCAGCCCAATTCGCAGATTGCGGTCAAGATTATTGATGATCGCGGAATTGAATCGCTCAAGGTGTTCAAGGTTGGTGAATAATGGCTATAGATAAGCTCATCATCAACTCAGCGTTCCGTGAACCAGAATATCACTGGAAGAATGACCGCAATTCGCAGTCGTTCGTGAAGGAACCGGGCCGTCGACCCGCTGGGTACTTTATCGCTGGTCAAGGAAGCAACCAGTATAACGACATCGGAGAATTTGTCGAGTTGCCTCTTGTAAACCGAATCCGCCCCAGAGTCAAGACTTGGCGCGAGCACGGCTATCCGGGCGTAACTGGAATTACCAAGAAGCTGCTATCGCACTGGAATAACAACAGTGTGCGTCAGTATCCCTTTTTCTGGTGCCAACTGGACGCCATTGAAACTCTTATCTGGCTTGTCGAGGCTCCGGCAAATGACAAGGTCGGTATAGACATTCCTTCTGATGGGGGAGCCTTTAAGCGAATCTGTACTAAGCTGTGTACTGGTGGCGGCAAGACAACGGTGATGGCTATGCTTATCGCTTGGATGGTCTGTAACAAGGTTACGTATCCGACGGATAAGCGTTTTACCAAGTATGTCTTCGTGGTTGCTCCCGGTCTTACCGTTCGTTCGAGACTACAGGTCTTGCAGACTGGGGGAACGGATAATTATTATAACCAATTCAACATCGTGCCAGTCACTTTGATGGATAAGTTGCATCAAGGCGTGGTTGAGATTACCAACTGGCAGACACTGGCTTGGGAAACCGAAGAAGAGATTAAGAAGCGTAAGTCTGTCGACAAGCGAGGCGCGAAGAGTGACGAGGCTTATGCTAGGGAAGTTCTTGGTCGACTGAAACAAGTCCACAACATCCTTGTTATCAATGATGAAGCTCATCATGCGTGGCGCAAGAACCCTGATGCAGTGACTAGGCTTAGCAAGGAAGAAAAGGATGCTGAACAAGAGGCGACCGTATGGATTGGTGGACTGGACCGAATAAATAGGGTTCGGCAAATCTTGACCGTCTATGACTTTTCGGCGACTCCGTTTGCTCCGTCTGGCAAGAAAAATGACGAAGAAGCACTCTTTGGTTGGATTGTGTCTGATTTCGGACTCAATGACGGCATAGAATCTGGTCTTGTGAAGACGCCTCGCGTAGTCGTGCGTGATGAAGGTGTCCCTAATATCGACACGTATAAGTCAAGGTTGTATCACATCTACGCGGATTCCGAAGTCAGGAACGATATCGTTCGTGCTGCCAAGCCAGAGGAACCGTTGCCGGATTTGGTCAATATGGCTTACTATCTGCTTGGTAAGGACTGGCTGGAACTGTATAAGAGCTGGAAGGATCAAGGCTTTGTTGTGCCGCCAGTGATGATTACTGTTGCTAATCGTACCGAAACAGCCGCTAGAATCAAGTATGCGTTCGATAAAGGCCGTGTTGGTATTGATGAACTCTGCGATCCCGATAAGACGCTTCAAATTGATAGCAAGGTGTTGGCTGACCTTGAAGGCGATTGGAAATCTAAGAAAGATGCAGCCCAAGGCATTCGCGAAATCGTAGATACCGTTGGCCAAAAAGGTAAGCCGGGTGAACAGATTCGTAATGTGATTTCTGTAGGTATGTTGTCCGAAGGTTGGGACGCTAAGACTGTAACGCATATTATGGGCCTTCGAGCGTTCTCTTCGCAGTTGTTGTGCGAACAGGTGGTTGGACGTGGACTGAGACGTACCAGCTACGACTTGGAAGAAGGTTCTGACATGTTCACGCCGGAATACGTCAATATCTTTGGTATTCCGTTTACGTTCTTGCCGCACGAATCCGATGAGCAAGGGTGTGCTCCAAAGGTTAAGCCCAAGACGCAAGTCGAAGTCGTACCGGAAAAATGTGAGTATGAACTGTCGTGGCCCAATATCGTCCGCTTGGATACGGTCTATAAACAGAAATTGTCTATCAATGTGGATGAAATCCCAGAGCTGGTTCTGGACACGAAGAATATCACGCTGAGTGCAGAGTTGGCTCCGATTCTTGATGGTGAAACAGACCTTAGCAAGGTATCTGAAATTAACCTACGCAACCTTGACCAGACGCTGCGAATGCAGACGATTGTCTTCAAGGCTTCTGCTGAGGTGTATGACCAAATGGTTCAGAGCACTGAATGGCAACAACAGACAACGAAATTTGCCGTGCTCGGTCAAGTGTTCGGAATCGTTACTGATTACATAGAACGTGGCCGAATCAAATCGAATCCGCCGTCGTATATCGACGACCCGATGCGTAAGCGTATTCTTTTCATGCTGTCCATGTCAAAGATTGTGAATCACCTCTGGTCGTATATTAAACGTCAAGAGACCGAATCGCTGGTTCCTATCTATGACGTGAACCGTAGAGTTCTGTCTACTGGAGATATGGCTACATGGTACACCACGAAGCCGTGCTTCATCACTAGGAAATGCCACATTAGCCACTGTGTATGTGATTCGGCATGGGAAGCGTCAGAAGAATACCAGATTGAACATCATCCGCATGTCATCGCGTGGGTGAAAAATGACCATATCGGTTTCGAGGTGTCGTATTCGTTCGAGGGTACATTCCACCAGTATCGACCCGATTTCTTGATTAAACTGGATAACGGCAAGACGCTTGTACTTGAAGTTAAGGGTCAAGAACGCGAAAAGGACAAGGCCAAATGGCAAGCTATGGATGACTGGATTGAAGCCGTCAATGCTGAGAACGAGTTTGGTACTTGGTGCCGTGATGTGTCGTTCGACGTCGGTGATTTAGCCGCAATACTGGATAAGCATTCGAAATAATTATACTCTGTGGGGTAAAATACAATGGGTGCAGAGGTGTCAAATTTCTTTAGTTTTACGTCCTATCTTACTGGCCTAGCATTCTTGATAATGGCTTGGGTTAATGTTGACTATAAATACCGTCTTCGACTGTATCTGTCATGGTTGTCCAGAACAAAGTTGTTTGTTGCCGTTGCCGTGCTGGGTGTTCTTGTCTTGATAAGTGACTTTGTTATCGCGCAGAATTATCCGATTCCGTGTACACCATGTGTTCAGCATTTCTGGCAGCTGATGCTTGCTAGCGGTTTCTTGATTATTATGCTGTGGTGGCTTTGCTCTAGCTTTATCGTTCCGCCGCGATTTAATCGTCGCAACTGTCGTAAATTTGAAAATGAGTTAGTAACAGCATTGGAATATGGACGTGATGACGTTATAGAAGGTGTAATTGATTTCTTGAGTCGATCCATAAAGGATATTGTTGAAAATGCTCCGGTTGCTATGGGCAACGGACAGAAATTATCTGACATTCAAAAATGTGCGCTGAATGTGTTTTTTTTGATGGATAATGATTATTTCTGTAAAGTGGTAGTCAAGAACCATCCAGGTGTTATGGTAGAGTTGTTTCGTGAGATTGTTCGACAACGGAAGCTTTATCTTGGACTAAACACATTTGGTGGAAACTTCATAACACAAGCTTTGTATGAGGAAAATTCCTTCATCTATCGTGAAACGAAGATGCTGAATGGTGTGTTAAGCATAGACAAACCATATCTGTCGGACATATATTCTAATGTCGAATTGGTTTACAACATTCCATGTTTATTGGAACCTCATTATGAGTTGACGTCATCTTGGAACCATAAGCAAGTTCATGCTTATTCTGAGGCATTGCTGGTTACCTTACGTGCTGTATTGAAGGGCGGCTGTCCGAATCCATTCCAATTTCAACGATATTTTGAAATTCTCCAGTGGTCTGCAAGGCGTATTTATCGTGTGAATGGTATGGGTGACGAATATTATTATAATGAAAATCACCTTGTCTATGAAGCTGTTATTCGGTTCTATGAACAGTTGGTTCAGACTATTGCCGTGACGGATAAGATTGTTGATGTTCATTCTCGGTATGAAACCGAAATTTCGGCTAAGGATATTATAGATGTTGTTGCTGATTCCATAGTGGAATTAATGTACGCGACATCGGCGTTGAAAACCCCACAAGAAACCAGTCGTTCGGTTCGTGAAATTGGATTCTGCCTACAAGTATTAGAAAGTAAAACGGAATCGGCAAATTATGAATTGTTGATTAAGAAGGTGTGTCGATCACTATATAAAACGTTTAGTAATAATAGTGGCATAAAAGGTGTAAACGTACTGGTGTTCTGCCTTGATAGCTATGGACTTGTGCGCGTTGATTATTCGTCAAAGTACATTCGATTGATTAATCGGTTTGTCATCTTCTATGCACGTCATCACCTACTTGAAATGTATGGTGAGGCGAAAAAGCTGAAAGCGTTAAAATTGCCAGATGGCATTACCATTGATGAAGAACGGAAACAAATAAGAAAAGTGTCCGTTGAAGATGCCTATGGCAAGACACATGAGTATGTACTCGATTTGTTAGGTTAGTTATGGAAAGTGTAGAACTTGATGATTTAGCAGATGCCGAGGACGTTGCCGCTGGTCGCATTGTCGACATCGAGCATGCGCGCCTGATGGAACCATTGACCGAAGCGTGTGTAGACCTCGAAAACGAATTAGATGAGTTTTACACGACTTCGGTGCGTGACGCCGTCATCAATAAGATGTCGGTGGAGGAATTGCAGGCTCTGATTTCTTCGATGAAGTCTATGGACAGACTCCATTAGAGCTATAAAGAAGTCTGCCACAGATTGACTTAATGGGGCGAAATATCTTTTGTTCGCTTGCCCCATAGCTTATAGAAGGTTGTTCGTTTTAGGTTGAGCTGTGTCATAGCGGCAGTTGCCGTGAGTCGACCAGCTTCGACTTCGGCGATTACGGCTTCCCAGTTGTCCGGCTTCGGTACAGCGACACGGCCAAAGTGGATGCCTTTTTCTAATGCAATTTTAATTCCTTGAGCTTGTCTAGTTTTGATATTGATGCGTTCGCGTTCGGCGACGTAGGCGAGAATCTGTAGGACGAGATCGGCCATAAATCGTCGGTCGAGGTTATCATTGCTGGTCGATGTATCCAAAAGGGGCATGTCCAAAACTTTAATGTTTGCACCTAACGTCTGTGTGATGTGCTTCCACTCGTTTTGAATTTCTGTGTAGTTGCGGCCCAATCTATCGAGAGATAACACTACTAATAAGTCGCCTCGCTGTAGGGCTGGCAGCGTCGTCTCGGTACCGACCAGTGCTCTCCATGCGCGTCGGTCGAAATCCTTGCCGGATGCCTTGTCACAATAGAGGTAGCGTCGGTCGGTTATGTAGGGGGTCAATTTTTCGATTTGGCGGTCTAAGGCCTGGTCTAAGGCAGAGACCCTCGCGTATCCAAAGGTTGCCATGATAATCTCCTTGTTTGAATGTTGTACATATAAATTTGAATGGCAGTCCCGTCAATCTATTGCCAGTGTTCGGTAAAGTCAATGCATATAAGCGAATGTTCGCTGAAGTGATATGACTCTATCCGAATGTTTGCTTTGCTTTTTGAGTGTTTGACGAATAGTTTTTACCACCGTTTACTGGGGTTTTAAGGACTCCGTCATCGTGTACTTTGACGAATAAAATAAGAGGTGCGGAATAGAGGTCTAGTTAGATAGGGGTTGTGTATTATCTGCGCACTTGTAGGGGAAAAAAGTAATGATACAGTGGCATATATCTATATATATGCGTCAATGGTTCGCATACGATAGTTAATTGGGCGCTCATCCTTAGTGTGTGTACGACGTCGCGATTGGGTAGCGCCGTCGGAATAATTTTTTAGTGGGCATATAAACTTTAATTAGCTAGTCAAGGCAAAGTCGTTGTCGCCATGGCTGGCTATATGCACTCACTAGAATAGCGTGCAGACGGAGCTTCAAACTGTTGGTTCATAAATTCCCTTGGCTCCGTCTGCATGTTTTTTATTATTCTGCGGTATTGGCGGTGTCTTCACCTAAGATATATTGCACTGCTCGCTCTGCTCTGTTCGCGGCAACGGTAATTAAGGTGACATCATTCTTTAAGGCCCGAATCCAGCTTTTGATATATGCGGCATTTTGTTTAAGTGTATATGTATTCGCTATGCCGAAGTGATTTAATAAAAATGACGCACCCATTTCGGCGATAAGCTCTTCGCGAGAGTAGTTTGGTGAGCCGAATGGCGACGTCGAATCACCTTCTTTGAATCGACCAAGAAATTTTCCGCTAGAATGAGTCAGCTCATGCATGAGCACGTTGTAATAATCTTCGGTTGAACGGAAGTTGCTGATGACTGGGATGTTGATATAATTTGATCTTACCGAATAAAACGCCTCATTACGTTCATGCTTTATTTCGATGTTATTACGACTGAGATATTTATTTATGACGGCTTCTACTGTATTTATGGGTGTATTGGTTGGATTTGTTATCTTAGGTTGCCATCTGCGACTGATTCCCTCGCAGTCATCGACGTTAAAGACCGTATACGTCTTCAAGAATGGAACTTGTCTTATGATTGTATTGCCGTCTTTGTCGGTTTCGGTCTTGTCGAAGGTCGAATAGAAGTATACTCGTTGTCCTTTTGACCCTTTGCGTAGATGAGCGTTCGCCGTCTTTTGAATCTGGTTCCATGTGATGTACTCGGACGCCTTGCCTAAACCAGATGCCTCGTCGCTCATAAAAATAGCCATTGCGTTAAGCAGAGAGTACCGCTTTCCGCTCAAATGGCTGACGGGCCAAGCTGTGCCAAACCATGGCTGGGTCCATGGAAGCGCTTCGTTTGACTGGATGTATGCAATCACCTTATCCGTAATTTCTTGATTGGCTTTGTTGCTCATGTTGTCGTCTCCTTGTCATTGACATAGTTCTGATAGAAGGCGATGGCAGCCCCGCCGTCGTTCTGCCAGTCGTTATGAAGTCGGACATCAAAAAAATCACCCTACGCCTCCATGTAGGGTGATTGGATTTGAAGGAAGAAACTTGATATTAGCCTGAGACGCGTTTCTTTGTGGGTCTAAAGATGATTCGTTTCTTGCTCATTTAGAACCTCCGAAAGTCTACTCCATTCTGCTAGTGACGGAACATCATTATCACACATGGTGTCCAACGCATCAATAAGCACTTCTAGGCTCTCCATGTCCGGCGTTGGGTAATCGTTCTCTTGTCCGTCACTATCTCGAAATGACCAGACGTTTCCGCTGTTGATGACATTTACGCCGTCGGTAGCTATATAATACCAGTAGCCGCCAGTTGTATATCCGCTGATGTGTAGGGTCCAGTTGCTACTTATATACCGAACGACGCGCCAGCAATCATAGTTTGCTGACTCACCCTCGAAAGCAACCACGACAAGTTCGGAGTCCTTGTTATTTGGGTTAAGTAGCTCGCGAAATTCGTCGATGCTGTTGCAGTAGAATCCGATGTTGTCGTCGCTTACTATAGTCTCGTTTGGGGCTGAAACGGCGATCCGATAGTCGTCATATACTGTACAGTCGTCGGTATCGTCTTTCCAAATGATTTTGCACTTTAGGACTTCGCCTAAAGTAATTTTGTTCAGCTCGGTATCAAGATCTTTCATGGTGTGTCCTTGTTGTTTTTAGCCTTGTCATTGACAAAGATTTAATATGGTTGTGAGGCAGTCCCGTGAGTTTTATGCCAGTCATTACAACGAACGCAATAAAAAAAACGCCCCAATAGGGACGCTCGAATTTGTGGGCTTATTACACTGTCATGGTGTAGGAATCCTCGCACCAACCCTCGATGTAGGGTGGATAGCGCTCGGCGGTGCCATAGTAGAAGGTGATGGCGTTGGTGTTCTGATTGTCCGTCACGATGTCGTCGCGATGAAGCGCGAGATAGTCGCGGTCCGCTTGGGTGGCTTGGATGTATGCTTCGTCGTCGGTGTCGTCAATAGCGCCGTTCCAGACTGCATGACCGTATGTAGCCTCACCAGCGATTCGGATAGCTTGGATAGCGTCGGCTTGGTCGGCCAAGTCAAGGTGGTATGCCTCGGCGGCTTTGCGGACTTCGGCTTCGATGGTTGGGCCGTCTCCGCGTCCCCAACTCTGATACAGATACGCCAGAATCTTGTCGTTATGTTTAATCGTAAAGATGATTCGGTCTGCCATTATGAACCTCGTTTCATTGATACTGGGCTAATAGTAGGCCGAAGCAGCCCCGCCGACGTCGTGCCAGTCTGCGTAGGAGTGGCGAAGTCGGAATTGATTGGGCCGAAATCGGCGTAAGGGAATGTTGGGAGTTGTAATCTTGCCGCTGTTCACGCGTGAATGTGCAAAAAGAGGATTGTTTATATGGGTACGCATTTTTCTGTAAATAGGGATTCTCCATATACAGAATGACCCTTCAACTTGGAGCGAAAAAATCGTCCGTGTCTAACCCCATACGCCAAAAGGTATGTGGCTGGTCCGCGTAAAATCTGAAATGATTTGCTGGGGGCTATGACGCGGCTCTATAAGGTCTTAATCTTATCGCATGTTTCGACTTCGGCGTAGTGAACCAGTAATGACTGGGCGGCCAGAAAGTCGCACCGCCGTATATTGGTCAAATCCCTGATGGCTCTCCAATTAAGTTTCGCCTTGCTGTCTACCAGCTTGCGATAAGCCCATACAATCTCTCGCGCCCAGTACTGTTGCATCGTTTCGTGGTAACGGTTGACTTCGGCACGGCATAGCGGTAATAAGGCAAGTCTCTTACTTGGCCATCCCATAGCGTCGCATACGGCGCGGTCAGTGACTCTTCGAGGCCGTCCAGTAGAATCGACCAGTAGTGCCTTGATGACTTGTCTTACTCTAGGTAGGCATCCACGGTCGAGTCGATCCCAGTCTTGGATTTGTGCGCCCTTACGCGTGCTGTAGCTACTTGGTTCGCGAGTGTGTACGCGAGTCGAAACGGTCTCGGATTCTATGATGGTTCTATTACATAGGTCGAGTGGCTCGATTCCCAAGTGGTAAGCCATTAGTATGATTAGGTGAGGGTCGTAACTTTGACCGAGAAGCACCTTTTGAATGTGGTGTTCCTTATATCGGAAGTCGTTAAAACGCTCGTTCAAGTCACGATGCAATCGTGCAACTTGGCGCATATTTCCGATGATGTACGGCGTTCCGCGTAGCTTGTGGGTTAAGTAGTTGCCGATAGTAGCCGTCGCCGTGGTTGGCACTGGCTGGGTTAATACATCGGCTATATATTGGGCTAGTTCGACCGTGGATGTGTCTTCTATTTGCTCTGGTGTCGAATCGTACGGAATAAGCTCTTCGGTTACATATAACCGTGGTGAGGCGTTGGCGGTGATTCGGATTCCAGTTGAAACCAACTTGCAACCGTGACGAGGACATAACCCTATGTGGCGAATTTGATGTATTCGATGTAGGTATGTCTCACCGTATGCTTGACGGTCTTCGGTGGCGCATATAGGACAGTACATCAGATAGCGAGCTTCGTTATCACTTGGGAACGGTAGTAGTTTGCTAAGTCGTTTTCCATTGATTAGAGCGTCGTAAGCCGCCGTTCGTCGTGCGTACGGCGCGAACCGACTATAGTAAGGGTACATAGTGTGTCGTTCGATAAGGTCTTCGACTTTAATCATCTTGTTAATGATGGCTTGTGCTTCGGTGCTAAAGTCTCCAGAGAACTCGTAACTTAGACGGTAGTTCTTGTCATCGAATAAGTCTTCTAAAGCTATCGAATAGCTGGGGAGTCCACTATGTGCGTAGTAGCGGCAACACCAGCTATAGACCAGTTCGTCTGGGTAAATGTTGGGTAAATAAGCTATCATAGAGAGACCTCTTCGATAGTGAATTGAGTCCGCATCAGTTCGATAATGTCTGTCTGCTTGTTCCTCGCTTCTGTCGCCATTTCATTGATGGATATGTAGCCGTCGGGTAACGACGGTGTGCTTTCGCTGGTATCTTCTGTGTCTATTGGCTTCGGCGTTTCGTGGTATGACATAACCCTAGGCGTTATTCGCTTAGCAAGATAGCCGTGTAACATCTGCATTCGACTGGTGTACGCTTCCGTAAGGGTGTCAATCGCAAGAACTTCACGACCGCGTAAGATGGCGATTTCTTGCGCATCGTGGATGACGGCGGTAAGCACGGCTGGAATGCCGCCGGTGTGCTCGTAAAGCCAAAATAGGATGTTCTCGGTCATCTTGGATTCTTGCTTGGTATATTGATATGAATACAGTATTTCAGCCAGCTTCCTAAAGTCACCATCGAACTCCATTGCACCGTATTGAAGGCCAACGCTTCGTCGTGCTATCTGCTGAGTTTCCTCGAAGAATCGCAAGCATTCCGAAGTACCTACCAGTAGTACATTGATGCAGCTGGTGTTAATGAGCTGGAGAATCATTCGGTACAGTATCGAGCCAGCCTTGGTCGCTCCGCTCAGCAACTGTATTTCGTCAATGATAAGTAAGCCTATATGTAGGTGGCATAGCTGGCAGACCATCCCTAGAATCTGCTGAGCGTTCATCTTGCTTCGCTGGGTTTTGTTGTAGTAATCCGTTCCTAGAATTTCGTCAATGCTAATAAGAATCTGACATAAGAGACCTTTATAACTACAGTCAAACGGACAACTCACCATTAGGATGGGTATGACCTTGTGATACGGATTTTCGGTCTCGATAATGTTCCCTAGTAGGCTTATGGATGACTGGATGCAACTGGTCTTTCCGATGCCGGAAATGCCTATAACCGTCGCCGATGACGCTCCAGTGGCGATACCGTGGTATTCGCCGCCGCGACTCCAAGTGTAGTTCGCGTTCGTTCGTCGGACGGATTCGACTGTACCCTTGCGCTGTAAGCTCATTCGAGTCATCAGGTATATGCGCTGATATATCTCGGTCGCCATATTGGTAGGAATGAATACCTTGTAGATGTCCGACAAGAGCATAAGTCGCTCGCTGGCTGAACGGTTCCTTACCGACGAATCATAATGGGGTAGGTTTGTCATAGCCGTAACGAGTTCGTCACCTAGTAGCAACGGCGGTAATTGGGATGCGAAATCAAGCTCTTTCATTAGTAACCTCTCTTATTAGGTTTTGGTGCCTACTATAACGCTCGTTGGCGCGTGTACGCGTTGCGTTGCGTATGTCTAGGTGGCTGGAGTTGCGCTTGTTGGCATTGACGATTGACTGGATATGCCGTGTCAAATCCACCTTGGCTTGTAGGCTCTGGGGTTCGAAACCAAGGATAAGTTCCTTCTGTCTGGTCATCATCATTTTGGCGGCATCAAGGGTTAGGCCTTCATAGCGAGACTCTATTAGGTCGAACTGGGCGAAGTTATCCTTAACCAGATAGACTTGCGATACATCGTCTGGATTATAGGCGACGGTGACGGTGTCTCTACTTAGGTATTGTTCGGTGTACGCGTCGTTCTTATAGCGGATTCGGTTGACTATAAGGCCTCGCTGGGTAAAGCGTCCCTTGGTTCTAGGTAACAGAACCTTGATTAGAACTTCCTTGCTTACTGTGATAAGGTTTGTTCCAAGCTGAGTTAATCCGTAATTCCAGATGTCCGATGGATGCGGTGGTATTTGGGCGTCCAACATCGGCTGGGTGTATGGATAGTTGGCGAGGATGCGCTCGCGGTTATAGTGTACGATACAGCGCAAGATGATGGCTTCGAACGCTCGTAGGTTTAAGCAAGCGTCTTGACGGTAGTCGTGGGCGCCTCTTGTGCCTACATCCGCTTCAATAACTCCTTTACCGCGTAGTAGATGCTTGTAGTAGCCTTGGATAAGCCCAAAGAACCGCTCTACAGAGCCTTTAAGCTCCGCTCTATAAGCAGGTAGGTTAGTGATTGAAATACCCAGTTCTGTGAGCTGTGCGAAGCCGTATGAAGCGTATTCGTTACCGCGATCGGTTAGCAGCTTGGCTGGTAACGCCGTGCAGTTCCAATCGCGTTCTTGTATGTCTATGCCGAACCGTTTGCATAATTCGACCTTGTCGGTCAGACAGTTCAGTAGTAGTTCTCTGATGCTGTCTAGGGAATGACTCCAACCTAAGCTATAGCCGTAACAAAGTCCAGAATACGCATCGACGATGGCGGTTAGTGTCGGACGGCCAACTAGCTGTGTACCGCTGTCATCGCATAGGTAGATGTCGCAAGTTGTGCTGTCAGCCATACCCACGCCCACGGCTGGAGCGAACTCTTGGACTCCATTACCCAGTAACGGACGCTTGTTCATTTGGTAGTTTTTAAGGCCGTCTCTTGTGATATAAAGCGTCTGTAGCTTTCTTGTCTTACGGTAGAAGTAGGTGAACTGGGTCATTGACGGATGCTTAGGTAGCACATTACCATCGCCATCGCAGTACTTGTGACGAATTAGCTGGGTGTACGCGTCCGTAAGCGTCTTGCCGTTACGCGTGTAATAGAACTTGTTCAAAGCCCAGCGAATGTTCTTTTCGTCTTGGGTAAGTTCCTTGGACTTGGGCGGTGGTGGCGCGAATATACGCTTGTCTTGGAATGCTAGGAACTGGCATAGCATCTTGCGGATGGTCTTGGTAGTCAGATGGTGCTCTTGGGACGCTTTCGCTATTGCTTCGTTGCGTTGCGGCTGGTCAGCGATGTAGGGGAGCACTTCGGCTATGACGGTGTATCGCTTGTTACAGATGGCGTCTTCGTCGATAGTCAAGTCGTTGCGGATGACGGTTGAGGTGTGGTTGTGTAGGTCGCTCTCGGCACAGTCTGAGGCTCCTTTTAGCTGCTCTATGCCTATCCAGCGAGGCATAGACTGTTTGACGCAGTCGATGACAAGCACAAGGTCATTACGCTTGTCTAGCACCCTATAGATGGTGTTATCGACTAGGTGTAGGCTTGTGTTACCCATTGGCAACCTCACTATTAACGACGATACCCCAGTCGCTTATACCCTTATGTAGCCAGTATAGCCGTGAGGCTTCCAGTAGGCGAATGGTCAGAGGCTTGGCGAGGTGACGGCGGTCAACGCATTCTCTGACCAAGTATGAACCATCGGCTTTTAGGCATACAAAGTCAGATGTATAGTCTCCTAGTTCGAAGTTATCTAGGGCGTAGTTACAGCGGATTTCCTTGATGTCCTTATCGGCTTGTAACTTGTTCGCATATCGCGATTGTATGGAGCTGAAAAGGCGGCATACGCCTACAGCCTTGCTTAGTGACCTTTTCTCGCACCTTTGCTTGATTTTAGCTTTTAGCATTGAATCTCCCGAAAATTTCCCAAAAATCTCCCAGAAATGTCCCAGAAACATTTTTGGGAACTTTTTGGGGAAATACTATCCAAAAGGATGAACCCACTTTCCCAAGATGCGCGAACTATTTCCCTCGGTTTGGAACCGTGGTGGACGGCGACGGAAGTCGTGTTCGATAGTGATGCCATTTGCAACTCCGTGCACTTGGTGAAACTGTTCTACCCAGTCGGAACCGTCGGAAATGGGCCAGAAACGCCAAATAAACCGAAGTCCGGCTGGGACTCGGCTTCACCCTTGACAAATGAAAAAGCCTCTTGGAACTTGTCCAAAAGGCTCTACAGTTGCTTCTATGTTGGTCGGTCGGCGACGGAAGTCGTTGTTACACTTTCGGAACCGTCGCTTACCTTGTCACAATTACTCCCATTCAATAGTTCCTGGTGGCTTGTGCGTCACGTCGTACCACAGGCTGCCGGCGCCTTCAGCTTCAAACTTGCGCCAGAGACCGGCGAGCATTCCCTGGTCGATTTCGGCGAAGTTTGCGGTCATGGCTTCGGTGGAGTTCACCGGGCGCATCACGATGCAGGGCTTGTTAGCCGTGCGGAGCGGAACGAGCACGACCGGCATCTGCCAAATCTTTTCGTACAAGTCGTTTGCCTGCAAGAATTCGGTGCAGATGTTGTCGAACTTGCGGAGCGTATCAAAATTTTCGCGAGTAGCGTACTGTTCAACGAGTTTAGGATCTTCGTCTGCCACGCTACCAATCTGGTAAATGACGCGGTTGATAGCCTTGAAGCGGTTGGCAAGTTCGGTCGAGAACTTTTCGCAGTCCTTCCAGGAGAGGCCCGGAGTGGTGATGAGGAACGGCTGCGCGTAAGTACGGCCGTCGCCCTGCACGCCCACGCTCTTGATGGGGAGCAGGCGGCCCGCAATGTTGTTCGCCTTCAGGTAGTCGGCGAGCGACTGACCGGCGGTGTCCTTCACGTCTTCGAACTTTACCATGTCATTGGCGAGTACGCCGTCGCTGCAAAGCAGGCGCACGCCGAGGCCCGGACCCGGGAACGGGTGACGCCACACGAGGTTGTGCGGAATGCCGAGTTCTTCGCCGAGTGCGCGGACTTCGTCCTTGTACAGGTCGGCGAGGGGTTCGAGCACGAGGCCCTTTTCCATGAGGTCCAGGACTTCCTGCACGCGGTTGTGGTGCGTCTTGATCTTGTCGGCGTTCTTGGTGCCGCCGCTTTCGATGGTGTCAGGGTAGATGGTGCCCTGCGCCATCATCCACTGGTTCGGATCGAGGTTGAGCTTTGCCATTTCCTCGTCCTTCACGGTCAAGAATTCCTTGCCGATGATGCCGCGCTTGGTTTCCGGCGCCGTCACTCCGGCCAGCTTTGCGAGGAAGTGTTCGCTTGCGTCGCGAACTTTAAGATTGTTCATCCCCTCGGCCTTCAAAAATTCCATAATCTTCTGGGATTCGCCGAGGCGCATCATGCCGTTGTCAACATGCAGGCCGAGAACCTTTTCCGGTCCGAGCACGCGGTTCAAAAGAACGAATGCAACGGTTGAATCCACACCGCCAGACACGAGCAAGAACACCTTGCGGTCCTTGACCTGTTCCTTGATGCGCTGCGTGATGAGCGGCAGGTAGCTCTTCATGTTCCAAGTCTTCTTCGCGCCCGTGAAGTCGATAAAGTTTTCGAGCAACTTCATGCCGAACTTGCTGTGCGTGACTTCGGGGTGGAACTGGATGCCGAAAATCTGGCGTTCGGGCTTGTCGCTGTCGAAGGCAACGGCCGCGATTTCGCAGTCCTTGGTGCTGGCCACGATCTTGTAGCCTTCAGGGAGCTTCGTCACCTGGTCTCCGTGGCTCATCCACATGGGGCTAGCCTTCGGGAGGTCCTTCAGAATCGGGCACTTCTCGTCGCCCACGATAAGGTCGGCGATGCCGTATTCCTTGACCTTGCCCGGTTCAACATGACCGCCCAACTGCTGGGCGATGAGCTGGTGACCGTAGCAGATGCCGAGCTTCGGCACGGGGAGGTTCAAAATCTCGGGATTGTATTCCGGGGCGTCGGCAGCATAAACGCTGGACGGACCGCCACTGTAAATGATGCCCTTCACGCCTTCGAGCTCGCTGACGGGAGCGGCGGGGGAGTGGATTTCGGTAAACACGCCCAGGCGGCGCACGCGGTTAGCAATCAGGTGGGCGTACTGCCCGCCAAAGTCCAAAACTGCAATTGTATCGACGTTTTTCATAGAAAAGTAGGAAGTTAGAAGTTGACCGTAGGCAGTGATTGATTGTTAGAACTATTTATGCCGTAAAAATAGAAAAAAAGGTCTGTTTGCTTAGTGTATTTTTTTACCCCCTATTGCTTTTTTTCTGAAAAAACCTATTTATGGATTATCTGTTTGCATATCATTTGCAAGCGAATTGCTTTTTCTAAAAGGGAGCTTTTTTACATGATGAACCGGCTTCTATCGACAATATTTTTATTGCTTTTGCTCGTAACGACTCCGTTTGCAAAGTTTGTCGCCGTTCTCGAAACAGTTTCTGACGACAAGGATTTGCTGACGCTTTCGGAGCGGCATTATCTCACGAACATGCTCCGAGAGCAGGCCGTGAAGGAACTTCCTGCCGAATTGAACTTTACCATCATGACTCGCGAAAACATTTTGATGATGCTTCCACCGGGCAAGTCCATCGAAGATTGCGAAGGCAGTTGCCTTGCTGAAACCGGCAAGAACATTGCCGCGGATTATGTGGCTCAGGCCCGCATCGGCAGAGTCGGGACGAACATTTCAATCAGTGCTGAACTGTACGAAACCGCAAGTAGCAAGCTGGTGGCAAGTTTCAATGGTCTTGGTGCTGACGTGAATGATTTGATGGAAGTCATCAAATCGAAATCGCCTGAATTTTTCCGAAAGGCACGCGGTGGTGCAACCGGCATTATTCGCACAGGTATGGATGGACTTGGTAACCAGTCTTTTGCGGTGAGTGTTGCAACGAATCCTTCTGGAGCGGCTCTCAGCATTGACGGAAGGCCCGTGCCGCAATGCTCTTCGACTCCGTGCAAGGTGCTTGTCGAAGCGGGATCGCATCGGTTTGTCGCTGTGCTGGAACATCACGAAGATGCCGAAGGTCAATTCACTATAAATGAAAACGGCCAAGAGATTTCATTAAATCTTGTTCCGCGTTATGGGACATTGAATCTCGACCTTGATTTCAAGATGGGCGGCAATTATGAAGAACTGGATATCAAGGTAGATGAACATTCCGTTAAAGCTTCAGATAAAGTGCTGATGGACCCGGGAACGCATGACGTTTTAATCAGCCACCGTTGCTACGCACAGATTGCATTCAAAGTTGGCATATTCAAGGATAAAGAAGAAACGTTCAAGGAATCTTTGAAACCGCTAAATGGCGGGCTTTCGCTCAAGGCGCATTCCGCCTCGGGAGAAGAACAAAATTTATTTGTATATGTAAATGGAGAAAATGTGGGCAAAACGCCATTCCTTGGTACGATTCCCGTCTGTTCGAATATTGAAGTTGGAAGTGACAATGACCGCAAAAAAGTCGATGTTGCTTTGAATGCAGGCGTAGTGACGGAATTTGATTATGTTGAGCCTGCAAAAGAAATTGTGTTGCCCGATTCCAGCAACGGAAATGTTGTTGCAGACAAATTGCAAGTGGGTGAAAGTATTCCAACGAATGTGGAACAACCTAAGAGCGGCGTGCGTACGGGACTTCGGATTGCAAGCGGTGTCGTTTCTGCACTCGGCTTCGGTGCCGCCCTATACGGAATCATCAAGATGAAGAACCTCGCGAATGAGGCTCCTGACAACAAAAAGGACTATGAGGCCCGTCTTGACGATATCGATAACCACGAGTGGTTCCGCAGATTTGGCTTATTATTTGGCGGTATTGGACTTGTCGGCTTTGGCCTCACATTCGTATTCTAGGAGGGGTGTATGTTAGATGATAGACGAAAGACGATAGACGAAAGATTAGAGGCTAAGGGTGTGAGGCTTGAGACGAGAGACGAAAGATTTTGTGTCATTGCGAGCCCAAGGTCACTGAGCGAAGTCGAAGTGAGGGCGTGGCAATCTCTAACCAGGATATTGTCATCCTGGAGGAGCGTAGCGGTCCTGGAGCGAAGCGATAGGATTAGATCCATATATTTTATCCTTGCACTTGTTCTAGCGTTCCTCCTCACTGCTTGTACCGATTATTACCAGCAATTCGAAGATGAATATGCCTTTGGTAAAACAAGCGGAAGGTTTGTATTTGATGGGCAGACCTTGACGGACCTGCGCAATGACCAGACATACGAAGTCGTTAAGGTGGGTAACCTTTACTGGATGAATCGCAATCTGGGATTTGAGTTTTATCATTCACATAATAATGCGACTAATGTCCATTGCCCGAACTCAAGCGTAGAGACATGTGAAAAGACAGGTTTTCTGTATCCCGGAACTCGTGTCGATAATCTGTGTATTGATGGTTGGCGTTTGCCTAGCGTCGAAGAATGGGAGGAATACTACAATTCGTCCGCATATCAGGGTAGCACATACGGAAAAGACTCGTATAAGGGGTATCTGGGTGGGGATGAATCCCTGAACGAATATGGAAAGGCTGCCTATTTTTGGGTTGATTCTGAGACGGATGGCCTTGGTAACCGAAAGTGCATTGTTGTCACTCCGGAGAGCAACTCTTTCCGTCAGGTCGGACCTTGCCATGAGCAGGAGAAACTTGCCGTGCGCTGCGTGCTTGATGTAGACAAGGCGAATGTGACACCATCTAGTTCTTCTTCTGCTTCGAAAAAATCTTCATCTTCGAAAGGTAAACAAAATTACGAGTGCTCTGTGACGGATGGCGTAATCGTGTTTTCTCCGTCTGGTGGCGAAACGTTCTCGGTGGGCGAAAAAATTAAGGTCGTGTATGGTTCCGACGTGAAGGGCTCCGGTTTCCGTTTTGTGTTCATGAAATCAGAAGGCGATGCAGGACAGGATTTGCTTAGCGAAGTTGCTGGTCCTCAAAACCCCGATGGCAAAACCTGCTACGAGCAAGAAGTTGTTCTTGATAAAGATATCGTTGGGTCTGCAACGAGTGGCATTATCCGTGTCGTTCCTTACGAAAAATCGAATAAGGGCGCTCACTCGCGTACGTTCAATATCCAACAATCATCAACAGCAAAATCATCTTCTTCCTCAAAAACATCATCTTCAAAATCATCATCTTCAAAATCATCATCTTCAAAATCGTCTTCTTCGACAAAGATGTCTTCTAGTGTGTCAAATGACGGGATAAAGGGCGTTTATCACGACTCTCGCGATAAACAAGATTATGAAACGCTGACTGTTGGTGATGATGTTTGGATGACAAGTAATTTGCTATACGAAGCGGAGGGGAGCTATTGCTACAACAATGATAATAATCGTTGTCGCGAATATGGACGGCTTTACTCATGGGACGTGGCGATGAAAGCATGTCCAAACGGCTGGCGTTTGCCGACTACAGAGGAATGGAAAATGTTGTTCTATTCAGAGCTTGGCGCAGATTTGGCAAGCTCGATGGATGGGGCGGTTTGTGACGTTGTTAATAAGAAAGGCTCTGGGTATTTAGCAAATATTACGGTATCGGTAAAACCCTCTGCTTACCAAGATTCAAGATGCACAACTTCGTCTAATTGGAAGGACTGCGGAGCTCTCTTTATAAAAGTAACGAACAACGATAATGTCGATTACAAAGATTTGGAATTGCACTTTTACCTGGATGTAAGGTCTGATGCTGATGAAACGCCTGTCAGCTATATCAGTTTTGCTGTCAGCGGTGATGGAGCTGTCGTAGGTTGGGATCCGCCCTCCTTTGGAAAATACATTGCTGACAATGAAGGAAAATTTTACTTGCCTATTTTTCTTAAGAGGGTACCTGCTTCCGGATATATGATTTTCCAAGCTTTTTGGACTATGGAGACTTTTGCTTCTTTCGGTCACGGTTGGTCGATTGACAAGCATCCTGCAAATGATGGCGTTGCAGCATTCAGTGGTATTGACCTCACGCAAGCACCTTACTTTACGGGAAGTGAAACGCAGGAAACCGAAAAAGATTCCAAAGGCAACACGGTAAAAGCTTATACAGAAGATCCATATATTCCTGTCTATATGAACGGAAAACTTGTGTCTGGCTTTGCCCCGGACGGCACCTCTGGCTTGCAGGAGATTCCTCTGGAATGCTCCGAAGTCACTTATGATATACCCGTATTCTGGACCTCTAGGGAAGATGGGGGTGATGCTGCATACGGCATGGCTCCAAGCGAAGGTCCGGATGAAGGCTTTCTCAGCATCATGAAAACAAAGTTTGCTTTGCCTGTTCGCTGCGTCCAGAAGTAATTGATCGATATAACAAAATAAAAAACGTACTACCAAAAGAGTTTTTTTACTCATTTGGTAGCACGTTTGTGCGTTTTTCGGCGAAAATTAGCACACTTTGTATTCGTCTTCGCTGACGACTGCATCGTTTTCGATGCTCTCTTCGTCGGCTTTAGACATGCGTCTAGCTAGCTCAATAAGCGTCTGCACGCCAAAACCCGTTGCGCCGTATTCGGTGTATTTCCAAGTCTTGTTCACGAAAGCTGTGCCTGCGATATCCCAGTGTGCCCACGCGGTGTTTTCTGGCACGAATTCTTGCAAGAACAGTGCCGCTGCAATGGCTCCGGCATCGCTTCCGGTATTTTTGAGGTCTGCAAACTTGTCCTTAAGAGCATCAGCGTATTCTTCTTCGAGCGGCATGCTCCAGAATTTTTCGCAGCAAGCTTCGCCGCAGTTGATGACCTTGAGGCCGAGATCGTCGTCGTTGCAGAAGAATCCGGCGACGGCGTAGCCGAGGGCGCGGACCATGGCTCCCGTGAGTGTTGCGATATCGATGATATGTGTGGCTCCGATTTCTCCCGCTTCTGCAAGACCATCCGAAAGCACCAGGCGGCCTTCGGCATCCGTGTTATCGACCATGACCGTCTTTCCGTTTTTCGCCTTGAAGATGTCGCCCGGCAGCACGGACTTGAATCCGATGGCGTTTTCGGCGAGGCAGCACACGGCGCTCACCTTAATTGGGAGTTCCAAAGTCGCGATGGCTTGTATGGCGGCAAGTACGGTTGCGGCACCGCTCATGTCGCTGATCATTTCGGGCATGGATTTGGGCGGCTTGAGGCAAAGACCGCCTGTGTCAAACGTGAGACCCTTGCCAACGAGAACCAAGTGGTCTGCGGATGTGCGTGCGTTTTTATCCGCAATCTTTGCGGACTTCGCTGCAACTTTCGCGGCTCCCTTTCTGGCTGGCTTTGTGCCGTCGTAGCTGAGCGTAATCATGTACGGCTCGTGCGAGCTGCCCTTGCCGACCGTCACAAGCCCCATGAAACCTTCTTTTTCGAGTTGCTTCATGTTGCGGACCTTGATGGAAAGGCCCGGCGTGTATTTTGCAATCGCGTTCGCGTTATCGACAAATTCTGCGGGTGTGAGGTCCGAGGCGCACGTGTTAATCAAATTCTTGGCAAGGACAACCGCTTTATGTTCTACTGCGACTTCTTCGGCGATTTTCTTGAATTCGGCAACTTGTTCACCCGCGACGATTTCGAACGTGACTTGAAAAGCGTCCTTTTGCTTGCTCTTGTAAGCGTCGAACTTGTAGTCCGCGTAATGGAGCCCGTGCAAAATGCTCTTGAACTGTTCTGGAGCGGCATCGGCGAGCATGATGGAAACCGTCGGAATCTGACGTTTGCAAGCTCTTTTGGCGAGGCGGTAAGCGGACATGCGCAAATGGTCCAAGGCGGAGAGTCCGCGCTCCTTGGCGGCATCCACAAAAATGGTGGAGACTCCATCTATTTCTAAAAGTTCCAAATCTTCAAACGGGCCGTCTTTCATGCCATTTAAAACAGATTCGACTTGAGTAACGGCGTTTTCCGAAAGCACATTGGAAAACTGGACGGATTTTTTTACGAAAAATAGGGCACTGACATTAGCTTTGCCCGAGGCTGTATTTACGATATTTGTTTTCATATACCTCTAATCTAGCATTTTATTCTTGACTTGCTTGTATTTTATACTGGTCTCATAAGGATAAAAAATCTATAATATTATCGAATTACATTGGAGGATTTATTATGAATCTGAAAAAAATTGGAATTTTGACCGCATTTGCAGTTTCTGTAGTCATGGCTCAAGAAGCTGCTCCTGCTTCAGTTGCTCCTGTAGCAACTACTGAAAGTGCTGCCCCTGCTGAGGTGACAGCACCTGTTGCCGAAACTCCTGTTGCTACTGTGGCTGTCCCGGCCCAAGAACCTGCTGAAGTTGTTCCGCAAGCCGTGACAGAGGTCGAACCTATGGCCGTTCGCGGTGCCGATGCTGCGCAACCTGTCCAAAAGAAGAAAAAGAAATTTGTCTATCGTCCGGTTTATAATCCTAGCGAAGTAGAACATCTCGGTCGCCCTGTAAAAGCGATTTACGTTTCGGAACCTGTTGTTGCAGATACCATTGATATGAACCAGCTTCGCGGACTCGTCCCGATTAAATTCACGTTTGGCCTCCAGGGCTTTATCGGTGCGGGTTACCTTTCTTACGATAATGGCTATTATGATTACGAATACGACAGCTATTCCGGCTTGACTTGGAACGTCGGTGCATTTGCGCTGTTCCCGCTCGATGAATACAACATGGCTTTCAAGGCTGGAGTCCTGTTTGAGCATAGCAAGGTTCGCAGCAGTTTCGAGGCGTATGATAAGGATAAAGGAGGTGTGAGCGAATGGCGTACATCCTTTCGCCAGTACCGTATTTCTATCCCGTTGCTCTTGTCGTTGAAAGCGGCCAGGTCTAGCATCCATCTCGATATCGGTATCCAGCCGTCTATCGCTGTTGCAGATAAATTTAAGCTAAAAAACTCCAAGGATAAATCAGTTGGCGGTACGTACGACATGATGGATAACGAAAGTCGCGAGCCTCTGGATTGGTCGATTGTCTTTGGGCTCGGTTTCCGCGTCAACCGTTACGTCGGTTTTGATGCTCGGTTCAACTGGGGCATTGACAATATGTACGATGACTTTAACGAATGGCGAATCAATGATTTGACATCGAAGTCGTTTGCTATCGGTGCCACGTTCTACGCATTTTAATAACAAATGATATTTTCTGTATTGGCGGTCGTCGTAGGCCTTGTCGTTCTGGTCTGGAGTGCGGACCGGTTTGTTGACGGGGCCGTTGGCGTGGCCCAATTTTTGGGCATGAGCACGTTCCTTATCGGAATGCTTGTCGTGGGCTTTGGCACTTCTGCACCTGAAATGGTCGTTTCCATTTTGTCGGCGTTGAACGACACTCCGCAGCTCGCTCTTGGGAACGCTTACGGCTCTAACATTGCAAACATTGCGTTGATTCTAGGGGCGACTGCGCTTGTCGCTCCTGTTGTCGTTAAAAAGCAGGCGATGTTGTGGGATATTCCGATTCTCGTCTTGATGACGGTTCTTACGGTTTTGCTGCTCAAGGATGGCAACGTATCTTTTGCGGATGGAGCCGTTTTACTCGTCGCTTTTGTGGCTTTGACTTTATTCAATATCCTAATGGGACTGAAGGAAAAACGCAACTATGAAAAGGAATCCTCTGAGGAATCCGTGCCCGTTAAAGTCTCTATCGGAAAGTCTGTTTTGTGGTTGCTTGTCGGGATCTCGCTCTTGATTGTAAGCTCGCGACTGCTTGTGTGGGGCGCGGTCAACATCGCTCAAGCGCTTGGCGTGAGCGATTTGCTTATCGGGCTTACCATAGTCGCAGTCGGCACGTCACTGCCGGAATTGGCGAGCTCGATTGCCGCTGCCCGTAGGGGAGAAAACGATTTGGCCGTCGGCAATGTCATCGGTTCTAACGCTTTCAATACGCTTGTCGTGGTCGGAATCGCGGCTGTGATTGCTCCCATCGGCTCAACAGACCCCGAAGTGTTGAGCCGCGACTTGCCGATAATGTCTGCCCTCACGCTTTTGCTGTTTTTCATTTGTTTTCCGCTCAAGAACAAGGGCGGCAAGCGGGTTGGTGGTTTTGGAAGAATCGGCGGCGCGTTCTTTTTGCTGTTGTATGCCGGGTATTTGGTGCTGCTAGGAATCGGGGCTGTTTAGAAAAATAACTCACCCCATTTAGGATATCTTTTTTGTCATTCTGAAGCCGACGGCGATAGAGTCCATGGCTTTTGATACAATCCTATAGCTTCGCTTTAGGACTGTAAACGGAACTAAAGTTCCTAGCCACACAGAGTGACTGGATTGTTTATAAAAAATTTGTCTCGGTATAAAAATATGGGTAGGCTCTGTTAACGGTTCTGTATGAATCCTTCCTTGCGGAGGATGACGTTAAAACGTATATTCTTTCGTTCCTATCCACCAACCACTAGCCACTAACCACTTTTTACCTCTAATTACCGAACGTCCAGACGATGCCGTAAGCGAATCTGAGGCCTTCGGGCGTGTAGCCCGATTCCGGCATGTAAATGCTGTGGTTGAAGTTTTCAATGCGGCTGTAAAGTTCGAACGAGAGAATCTGCATGCGGGCTTCGAAATCCATTGCCAAGTAATGTGAAAGTTCGACGATTTCGGGTTCGCCTTTTTCGTTGATGGTGCAGTCATAGCGGTTGTTGAACCACTGGAAATCCACGCGGACGCTTACGCCAAGCCTATCCTTGACAAAACGGTTTTGCCAATGGATGCTGCCCTTGTAGTAAAGCGACGGCGTGTCGAACAACTTTGTGCGGGTAATTTTCTGGCCGCGTTCAAAGTAAAATTTCCAGTTCCCGAGGCGGAACCCGATTTGCATAATCCAGTCGAGCGTATGGGCGTGATCGAGGTTTTCGTAACGGAAAGCCGTTTCGAGGGAGTCGTTTGAGCGGGCTATTGTCGTGTCTCTTGTCTCGTAAGTCTCGTAATTGGCGATATACGTCGTATCGACAAATGTCGTGTCTAGCTTTCCGCGTATAGCCCAGCTCGGCTTTATCAAGTCGTTTGCGTGCTCGTAGCGCAGCCCGAGGCCATAAAATACGTCCCGCATTTTCCAGGAAATCGTGGCCGTGGCGCGGTCGCGTACTTCGTATGTCAACTCTTCGTTGGGGAACGCGATTCTGCCTGTTTCGACAAGCTTGATATGGTTTACATCCGGGAACTTGTTGTCATGGCGGTAAGACGCGTTTAGCATCAAGTGGTAGGGGAGGAGATACGTCCCGTCTAGCGAGAACGCCGGTGCGAATTCGACCGTGTCTAAAAGCGAGCTGTTGCGCTGCATGCCCGCCTGTACGCGGAATAAAGCCTTTCCGAATAACGTATCGGAGACTTCTACGTATCCAATTTCGCGGTCTTGATAATATTTTTTCTTTTTCGTTTCGTTGCCGGATTCTTCGGTGTTGACAAATTCATATTCAAAACGGAATCTGGGATTCAAGAACATGTTGTAGCGTGCTTCAAAATTGCCAAGAATCGTTTCGTAATTGCGAACTTTGCTGGTATCGTAATAATTTATTCTAGTTACGGGGTAGCCCCAATCGTTTAGCGTCGTGTCGATGTTTTTCTTGATTCTAGAAAGGTGGTTCAGCTCCATTTCGTGATTGCCGTAATGGATTTCTGTACCGAGCGTTAAGCCTTTGATGGGATAGAATTCAACGCCACCGCCGTAAGTACGCGTTTCGATGACAATGTTGTATGGGTCAGTCTGGAAGTTGCGTACGGTAGGGTCGAGCGTGTCGAGCAAGACTTTGTGCGTCGTGTTGTCGTCGTTGTCCAGACTGAAATAGTTTATTTTAAAGAATGCCTTGCCGTAACCGAATCGCCATGTGACAATCGGTTGGAAGTGCATGCTGTTCATCGCGATATTGCGTCCACCGAAGGGGATTTCTACGGAGTCGCGACCCAATGCAAAATAGGGCGAGTGCGTCACCGGCTGGTATTCGAAGGGCTTTGAAAGCATGTCGGAATGGCTAGCTACACCGAGGTCGAACGTTACCGAGTCCGTAATGAGGCGGCGGAATTCGAGGCGGAGCGCGTTTCCTTCGAACGGACCGCGTTCCCAGTTGACATCTGTAATCGGCGTATCGACGGGGATGCCGTGGCGTTCTTCAAAGAGTATTCCGTTTTCTCCATTCAGCGAAAGCGTTGAGGCGTCGAAACTTAAACGCGTGGTGTAAATGCCAGCGAGCTTGCTGGGGTAACGCTTGCTGAGCATCCCGATTCCAAGGGATGTTGCGGGGAGTTCCGGACTGCCAAGGATGGACGTTCCCAGAACCCATTCGGATTTCTGCCCCGAAACATCGTAAGTACGCTGCATGACTTCGCGAAGCGGAATCACCCAACGGCCAGCGTCAGTTTCTCTGGGGGCCGGATCCGGTGCGGAGGGCGTTTCGAAAACAGAATCTTGCGGAGATGGGAGCATGCTCTTTTTGGCATGAATCACATCGGCAAAAACGCTGGAAATCAGCGAAAGCAATACAGCTAGAAATAAAAAAACTCGATTCATCAGAACCATTCTGCACGAGATTTTTCGCGCCTTTCTCGGAGTGCCTGGACAACGGTGTAGGGCATTTTCATGCAACCAGGGGGGTACGTTCCGCTTTCCGTGTGAAAGTCCGAACCGCCAGTCCCCACAAGCCCGAACCTTTGTGCCATTTCTTTGTACTTGCGGCCAACGGCACCCTTTTGTGCCGGACTATAGACTTCTATGCCCTGGATGCCCCATTCCACCATGTTCTCGATGAACTCGTCGCTGAGACCGGACTTGTACGGGTGGGCGAGGACGGCAATTCCGCCTGCGTTTTCAATAAGCCTAATCGTTTCTTGCGGGTTGAGGCCTTTCTTTTCGACGAACGCGATGCAACCGTCTCCCAAATACTTCGTGAACGCTTCGGAGAAGTTCGAAATGTATTCTTCATCTACAAGCGACATGGCGATGTGCGGGCGACCGATGATTTTCCCTTTGCAGTACGAATGCACTTTGTCGAACGTGATGCCGATACCGAGTGCGTTCAGCTTTTTGATAATCGCCTTCACGCGTGCGATACGCTGCTTGGCGAAGTCCTCCAGTTCCATGTTGAGGGCGAGGTTCGTCGGGTCGCAGAAATACCCCAGGATGTGGATGTCCTTGCCCTGCCACACCGCCGAAATTTCAATTCCCGGGATGATTTCAAGTCCGATTTCCTTGGCCGGTTCTTCGGCGAGCTTGTAACTGTCCAAGTTGTCGTGGTCTGTGATGGAAATGCAACGAAGCCCTTTGCGTTTGCAAAGCATGAGCAGTTCATCGACCGAGAGCGTTCCGTCGGAAAGCTTGGTGTGCATGTGCAGGTCCGCATAGCCGCCATTTTCAGTGATGATGGTCGAATACTTTTGCATGGCTAGCCTTTGGCATCCTTGGATTCTTTAGAGTCCTTTTCATCTTTTGTGAAATAGCGAGCCATCATCCTTGCCGGGGAAATCGTCTTGAGCTGGTGGAGGCTGATGTTCAAAAACGGGTACTCGTGGACGCAATCAAATCCGGCCCGCAGTGAAGCTCCGCTTACAAGCGCGAGGTACAAAAATTGCGGCTTGTAAGGCCCTGGATAGATGCAAGCAAGAGGTGCAAAATTTTTTATTTGGTATTCAAGCTTTTCAAACAGCGGTTCTCCGTAACGGCAACCTTTATCGGTATAGTACGTGACAGTCGCTTTTTTCTTTGAAAAGATGATTTCCAAATCGCCGTGGGCAACGAACAAAATGGACTTGAAACAATCCGAAGGAAGTTCATCTACGATGACTTTTGCAATTTTTTTGTCTTCGGGGACAAAGAACACTGTTTTCTCGCGGTCTTGCAACGATTTCGGGAAAGAGAATTGTTTTGAATTCTTGATTTTCCCGGCCTTGAACAAAAACCACCGATACAGTAGAGGCTTCCAAAAAAGCAAGCGCATCGGATAAAACTGCTTGTCGTCGGCAAAATACGGTGAAGAAAACAAAGGGACTCCTATTTTTTATAACGATGAAAATATATTAAATTTGCGCCATGCCGAAACAAAAGTTCTATGCTGTAAAAAGCGATAATGAAAAAAAAATCGTGACCACGTGGACCGAATGCGAAAAATTAACGCATGGAGTCAAGGGAGTCCTGTTTAAGTCGTTTGCAACCCGTGACGAAGCGAAGGCTTGGCTTGATGGGATGGAAACCCCTGCCCCTGATGGTATCCGCGTTTTTGTGGATGGTTCATTTTCGCCGGGATTTGGACCGGCGGGGTGGGCGTTTGTCGTAACCGAAGACGACAAGGAACTTGCCCGTGGTTCCGGAATCACGGCATTCGATGCAGAAAGTCGCAATATCGATGGCGAAGTGATGGCCTCTTTCCAGGCGATGCGTTGGCTGGATGCGCACGATATGAATGGCGTCATTTGTCATGACTATGAAGGTATTGCGCGTTGGGCCAAGGGTGAATGGCAGGCAAAGAGCAATATCGCGAAGATGTACGTTGCTGCCGCCAAACCTTACCTTCACAGGGTTCAGTTTGAAAAAGTTGCCGCACATACCGGCGTCAAGTGGAACGAACTTGTAGATAAACTAGCGAAAGAAGCCATCGCAAAAGCTAAGAAAAGTGGTTAGTAAACAGTGGTTAGTAAACAGGGATGTAAAAGGAACGTTCTAATTGCAATCCTAACCACTAACCACTAACCACCAACCACTAACCACTATTCTGATTCGTGCTTGCTCATGCAGTGGAGGCTGCCGCCTTCTTCAATCACGGTGCGGCAATCAATACCGATGACCTTGCGGTCCGGATAAACGCTCTCGAAGTATTTTTTTGCAACAGCATCGTTCGGACTCTTGTATTTCGGGAAAATGAGTCCGCCGTTTACGTAAATGTAGTTCATGTACGATGCAGGGAGAATTTGTCCATCATCAAGCACTCGTTGCGGCGGCAGCGGAAGTGTATCGACTTGGGCGCTTTCATAGTGCCGTTTGAGCCATTTTTCGATGATGAATTTTGCTTCGCATAAAATCGGGGCGTTAGGAGAGCGCTTGTTTTCGGTCATGCACATGACAATGCGGTCTTTCGCGACAAAGCGGGCTACATTGTCGATGTGTCCGTCCGTGTGGTCTCCGTGCAAACCGTGCGGTAATACGAGCAATTCTTTAAGTCCGAATGCGTTGCAGAGTGCCTTTACAACTTTTTTTAAATCTTTTGAATCGTTGCGGTTTTTACCGACGAGGCAATCTTCTGTCGTGATTCCGAGCCCGTCTCCGTTGACTTCGATTGCGCCGCCTTCGAAAATGTAAGGAATGCTCTTTACAAGAGGGCATTTTGTTTTTTCAGCAATTTTTTGGGGGATGGAATTGTCTAGTCCCCATGGCGGGAACTTTGCACCCCAAGCATTAAAGCTTGTCTCGACAATAACCTTCTTATGCCCCTTTTGTACATCTTTCTTGAGGAAAAACGGCCCGTAGTCACGAATCCAAATGTCGTTTGTTTTCATGATGACAAAGTTTGCCGGGAACGGGCGGTCGGCAAGTGCTGATATTTCTTCGTCGGTCAAAAAATTCTTGGTCGGAAGGAGCACGTTTACGGGTTGGAATTGAGTGATTGTACGGATCAACTCAACATAAAACCAGCGGATTTTTTCGCCGCGTTCACCATACCAATTCTTTTTGTTGTGCGGGAAAGCAAGCCATGTAGCACTCTGCTTTTCCCATTCCGCCGGGTAACGAATAGAATTTTTCGTCATGGATTAAATTCCTTTTTTATTTGCTTAGAGACTTGTCATACTGGAGCGTAGCGACGGGATCCATAAATATTTCCGTTTCATGTATGGATTCCCTTCTGCGCTACGCTTAGTCGAGAATGACAGGCCTTTAGGAATGCTTTGCTCATTTCTCAACGCGTAGCGTGCCCAAAGTGCCAAAGGCACGACCCCATAGCTTAATTAGTCCGCCCAAATCTTGAGGATGTCCTTGTACAAATCCACGCGGCGGTCGCGGAAATGCGGCCACCAGCGGCGATTTTCCTCGGTTTCGGCGAGGTCGAGCTCGACATAGCTTGCACCCAAGAATTCCGGATCGCACTTCTGCAAAATGTAACCATCTGGAGCTGCGACGAAGCTTGTACCCCAGAACGTGAGGTGTCCTTCGACGCCCGAGCGGTTTGCGGCAATTACGAACGTGCGGTTCGCAATCGCATGTCCGCGCATGACCGTCATCCAGCTATCTTGCTGACGCGGGTAGATTTCCTTGGGTTCGCAGTCCATCCAGCCGATGGCGGTTGGATAAATTAACACATCTGCGCCCTTGAGGCTCATGATGCGGGCTGCTTCCGGGAACCACTGGTCCCAGCAAATGAGCACGCCGAGCGTCCCTGCGCTAGTCTTGATGGGTTCAAATCCGGTGTCGCCAGGAATAAAGTAATACTTCTCGTAAAAGGCCGGATCATCGGGAATGTGGCTCTTGCGGTAAAGCCCTGCGATGCTGCCGTCACGTTCAAAGACGAATGCCGAGTTGTGATAGATGCCGCGGGCTCGTTTCTCAAAGAACGGGAACACGACAACGGCGTTCAGTTCCTTTGCTATTGCTTGCCATTCGGCGACAATCGGATGGTCCTTTTCAATCGCTAAATCAAAAAAGTCCGCGTTTTCCTCGAACGGGAAATACGGTGTGTGGAACAGCTCTGGGAGTACCAAAAGGTCTATTTCCTTGCCCTTGAGCTTGAGAGCCTCATCCTTGTACCATTTATTATTGGACTCGAAATCCCCGGTCCACTTGCCTTGCAACGTATATACTTTAATCTTTTTCATGTGTATTAATTTAGAAAAATCAAACCCTAACTGCACTTTTTTGTAAGAAGATTGTTTTGTTTGCGTAAAATCACGTTAATGAGGTGTTTGCTTGTTTCAAGTTTTCTATATTAACCCTTGAATTTTAAAACCCTTGAATTTTTATAAAAGGATAAATAATGTCTCTTAAACTTATTTCTCGTGGTGCTGCTGCTGTGCTTCTTACAGCAGGTATTGCCTCTGCTCAATTGTTGAATACGAAAAGTATGGATGTCATCCGCGTCGAAAAGACCGGTATTTCTGCGGGTAAAATTGATAGTCTTGCAACGATGCTCGGTGCTCAGCAGGCTCCAGGTCAGAAGTTGACGGACGAAATGATGACTCAACTGCGCTATGCGGTTGTGGATAATCTTGTGGGTCAGGAACTCATCAAGCTCGAAGCCAAGAAAATGGGCATCAAGGTTGAGGCTTCCAAGGTCGATAGCTTGACGACTCTTTTCAAGAAACAGTTCCCAAGCGAAGAAGCTTTCCAGAAGGAACTCAAGAAGTCCAACACGACGATGGCCCAGTTCAAGTCCAAGATTGAAGATCAGCTCAAGAGCGAAAAGATTCTTGAGAAGAAGGTTCCGTATCCTGAAGCGCCGACCGAAAAGCAACTTCAGGCTTTCTGGGAACTCAACAAGACTAAAGTCGCCATCAACGACACCATCAGCGGCGCTCGCATCTTCATCTCTACGAAGGGCAAAAGCGCTCAAGAAATTAGTGACGCCAAGGACATGCTGAAGGGTCTTGCTGCTCAGGTCCGTTCCAAGAAGGCTACGTTTGCCCAGCTCGCTGCCATGTACAGCGACGACAAGGAAGCCAAGAAGACTGGCGGCATCATGAACAAGTTCCTCGCCAAGTCCAAGAGTGCTGCTTTTGCCAAGGCTGTGGGCAAGCTCAAAGTTGGTGACATTTCTGAAGTTATTACGGAAAACGATGGCGTGTCTATTTTCATGCTCACCGAAAAGAACGATGGCAAGTTCGATAGCTACAAGCACCAGATCGATTACATTCTCCGCGTGCAGGCCGAGCAGGAACGTCAGGCTAAGCTCAAGGCTTACCTCGACGAACTTGGCAAGGCTTACAAGGTGCAGTACCTCGACAAGAAGTACGAACCGCCTCAGGCAATCGGAAAATAGGTATTAGGTAATAGGGTTTAGGTTTTAGGCCCTACAATCGCGGCTGTGCCGCACAATGTCATGCCCGACTTGATCGGGCATCTCCTTTATTTAGCACTAACCACTAACCACCAACCACTAATCACTTATGTTCAACACTACACATACTGGGCTTATCGAATTGCGTAGCCGCATTGATAAACTCTGGGGGTATCTTTGACTTAGAGGCAAAGACCGAAGAACTCTACGTCCTTGAAAAGGATTCCAGCGACCCGAACCTGTGGAACGATCAGGAGAAGGCGCAATCCATGATGAAAAAGATTGGGAACCTCAAGGGGCTTATCGATTCCTGGAAAGAAGTTTCCCAGACTTGCGACGATCTCGCGGAACTCTACGAAATGAGCAAAGACGAGGAATCCGCAGACCTCACAGCGACGCTCGAATCCGATATCGCGGAACTCAAGGCCCGCGTGGAGAAAATGGAATTCAAGAAGATGCTGAACGGCCCGGACGATGCTTGCGCATGCCTCATGTCCATCCATCCAGGTGCTGGCGGCACGGAGTCGCAAGACTGGGCGCTGATGCTTTTCCGCATGTACACGCACTTCTTTGAACGCGAAAACATGGACTTTAAGGTCGTGGATTTCCAGGAAGCTGAAGATGCCGGCCTCAAGAGTGCAACGATTGAAGTCACTTGCGAAAACGCTTATGGTTTGCTCCGTTCAGAAATCGGCGTCCACCGTCTGGTGCGTATCAGTCCGTTCGATGCGAATGCCCGCCGCCATACGAGTTTTACGGCTGTTTATCTGTACCCGGAACATGAAGATATCGAGTTCGACCTCGACATGACAGAAGTCCGCGTGGATACGTACCGCAGTAGCGGTGCCGGCGGCCAGTACATCAACAAGACGGACTCCGCCGTGCGTATGACCCACTTGCCGACAGGCATCATGGCGAGCTGCCAGACGGAACGCAGCCAAATCCAGAACCGCGAAACTTGCTATAAAATGCTCAAGACCATGGTTGCGGAACACTACCGCCTTGAAGAAGAAGCCAAACGCGATGCCCGCATGGCCGAAAAGAAAAAGGTCGAATGGGGCAGCCAGATCCGCAGTTATGTTTTGCAGCCGTACCAGATGGTAAAAGACCTCCGCACTGGCGTAGAAACGTCGGATACCGCGGGCGTGCTTGACGGAAAAATCCGACCGTTCATCGACGCTTACCTATTGAGCACAAGCGAAACAGCGAAATAGGCGAGAAAATTCTCTCGGCAAAATGTATCAATCGACCTCGGCTATGCCGGGGTCGTTTTTTGCTGTTGTGATTTATCCC
>JAEEGK010002813.1_pt1 | contig 43724 bp, 31 predicted proteins | sample 8958771 | NCBI WGS metagenome assembly JAEEGK01 (sample SAMN16246547, study PRJNA631951) | gut metagenome | biome: gut microbiome; feature: rumen; material: SC-attached | host: Bos | place: Iran: Karaj | collected 2018-10
GTGCCTCTTCGAATTTGTACTCCTTACTTAAAGCATTCATTTTAGTCTTTAGCAGGTCGATGACGGCGTTCGAGTTGCCCTTCAGAATCTCTTTTATGTTGCTGATGGCTTCGGCGTAATCCTCCTCCGACTGCAGCCCCTCGCAAGGTCCCAGGCAGTTGCCGATGTGGTGCTCAAGGCAGATTTTGTAGCGGCCTTTGGCAATGGCGTCGCGGCTCAGATTCAGGGCGCAGGTGCGCAACGGGTAGAGTTGGCGGATAAGGTCGAGCAGTGTTTTCAGCGCAAAACCCGACGTGTAGGGCCCAAAGTACGACGAGCCATCGCGGATGAAGTTGCGCGTTGAGAAAATGCGCGGGAACGGCTCGTTCTTGATGCAAATCCACGGATAGGTCTTGTCGTCTTTCAGCAGCGAGTTGTAGCGCGGCTGATATTTCTTAATCAGGTTGTTTTCAAGCAGAAGCGCGTCCTGCTCGGTATCGACCACAATGTGCTTGATGTCGGCAATGTTGCGCACCAGAATCCGCACCTTGGCGCGGTCCTGATACTTGTTGAAGTACGACGACACACGCCGCTTCAGCCGTTTGGCCTTGCCCACGTAGATGATGGTTCCGTTCTTGTCGAGATACTGGTAAACGCCAGGGCTCTCGGGCAGCACGGCAACCAGTTCTTTCAGGCGGGCGATATGTTCATCAGGGGATTGCAAGGTATTTTTGATTTTTGAATTTTGATTTGAACGCAGCCCCGATAGCTATCGGGACCAACACCTAACACCAAATTAATGGCACTCGTGATGCTGGCAGCCAATGCCCGAATCGGCCAGGGTGCCGTTCAGATAGGCTTCGGCAACTTCCTTCACATTGCCCGAGCAGCCGCGAATAACCATAATATTTTGTGCGTTGAGCACGTTGAGCGCGCCGTCGCCCATATTGCCGGCGAGCATCACGTTCACGCCCATCTGCCGCAGAGTGAAGGCAATGTTGCTCTTGCAGCCGCAACCCTCCGGCGACGGAACGGTCTCGGTGTTGGTAATCTGTTTGTTTTCAACTGTATAAACGGTGTATTCCTTGCAGTGTCCGAAATGGTCATCGACAACGCCGTCGCGAGTGGGGATTGCTATTTTCATATCAGTGTGTTTTGTTTCGGGCAAAGATAGAGTTTTTTGGGTTGGAAGAGTCGGCAGAAATGAATCGGGAAACCGGCACAAAAACAAACAGGGCCGCAAAATCTGAAATCTTGCGGCCCTGCTGAGCTATAATCGCGAACCGGCTGTGCGCCGGGTCGGATTTTCAATTAGAACACCATCACGCGTTTGGCGGTGTTGCCAACCTTGACAAGGTAAACGCCCTTGTTGGCAATTAGAATCTCGGTGCGCTGACCGGCCGGTTGCTCAGTGGCAATCAGGCGGCCGTTGGCATCGTAAACGCTGATGTCGGCGTCGGCGTTCTCAACAACAATTGTGTTGCTGTAGGCGAAGATGTTGACAGCTGCCGCGGCCTCATCGTCGATGGCGGTAACGGCCTCGAACACAGCCGTAAACGCCAAATCACCGGTAACAACAACTGTGCGCGGGTTGTCGGTGTTGCCATCGCTCCAGCCAACGAACTTGTAACCCTCGGCGGCAGTTGCGGTGATGGTTGCGGTGGCACCATTGGTGTAGGTTGCCGAACCGGTTACCGAGCCGAAGCGGCTGTTGTTGGCAATGGCAATCAGGTTGAATTCAACAACTTGCGGTTTGCCATTGTAGTTCCAAACCACCTTGCAGCCCTCTGGGTTCCACGATTCGCTCCAGCCCTCAGGCATTGATTCAGCCTCGCAATAGATGGTCAGATTCTTGCATCCGGCGAAAGCCGAGTCACCAATAGAGGCAACCGAAAGCGGAATGTAAACGGCGGTCAGGCTGTCGCAGCCGATGAACGCGCGCGAACCGATGCTAACCGAGCCGTCGGCCAGGGTTGAAACGCCTTCGTTCTTGACATTGATGAATGTGCCAATCTGAACCGTAACAAGCGAGTTGCAGTAAGCAAACGCGCCGTTGCCGATGGTTGTTACCGATACCGGGATGCTGATTGTTGTCAGGCTTGAGCAGCCGTCGAACGCGTTGTTGCCAATTTCGGTTGTAGCACTCGGGATGTCGATGCTGTTGAGGCTTGAGCAGCCCGAGAATGTCTCGGCGCCGATAACCGTTACCGAAACAGGTATTGAAACAGAGACAAGGCTGGTGCAGTTTGTGAAGGCACCGTCGCCAAGCTCGTTCACCGATTCAGGAATCTCGACAGCATCGAGCTTGCTGCAGTTTGCAAACGCCGACTGGCCGATAACCGTTACCGAAACAGGTATCTGAATGGCAGTCAGGCTTGAGCAGCCGTTGAAGGCGCTGCCGCCGATTTCTTTCACCGATTCAGGAATCTCAACCGACTCAAGGCTGGTGCAGTTTGCAAAAGTCTCATTGCCAATTGATTCCACGCTCTTCGGAAGTTCAACCGACTCAAGGTTCGAGCAACCGTTGAAGGCGCCGTCGCCAATCTCGGTCACCGATTCAGGAATCTCAACCGAAGTAACGGTCTCGTTGCCAGCAAAGGCGTTGTGACCGATGGTTGAAACCTCGTCGGGTATTACAACAGCGGCGTCGGTGCCGGTGTAAACAGTCAGGCTCGATTCGGTGTCGTAGATATAGTCGCCGTCGAATGTTCCGTTCACTGTCAGAGCGCCCCACGGGCTGCCGGTGGCATTGCCTTCGTAAACAATGTTCTTGACATTGAGGAATGCATTGCAGCCGATGCTGTCAACCGTGTTCGGGATGACAATCGACACAGTACCGGTGCAGTTTGCAAACGCCTCGATACCAATTGTTTCAATCGATTCTGGAATGTTGATTGAATCGAGTTGAGTGCAGCCGGCGAAAGCTTTGTTGCCGATGCCGGTTACTTTGTAAGCCACGCCTTCGATTTTGATTTCGGCGGGTGCGTCAAGAACTGTAAGGCTGTCGGCAAGGCCAATCAGCTCGGCAGTGTGTGCGGTGGTGTCGGTCAGGAAGAATACCAGGCCGTCAACAGTCCGCTCCGGGTTGAATCTCTTGCGGAACAGAGCCGTAAGTTTAACGTCGGCGGTTACAACGATGGTGCAGGGCATTGGTGTTGCCGTCGCTCCAGCCGGTGAACTCATAACCATCGTTCTCTAAAGCGACGATGGTTGCGGTGTCGCCGAGTTTGTAGGTGCCAGCACCACGTACAGAGCCGAATGTAGAATCGGCAACGACCGAAACGGTGAATGTCTCAACCACAACAGCCTTCTTCTGGAAGTTTGCGGTGAGTTTGACGTCCTTGGTTACAACAAAGCTGTACGGGTTGCTTGTGCTTCCGTCGCTCCAGCCGATGAACTCGCAGTCATCGTTAGCTATGGCAGTGATGGTTGCGGTGTCGCCGCGGCTGTAAATTCCGTCGCCAAGCACAGAACCCAATGTAGAATCGGCAGCGACCGAAACGGTGAATGTCTCAACCACAACGGCCTTCTTCTGGAAGTTTGCGGTGAGTTTGACATCTTTGGTTACAACAAAGCTGTACGGGTTGCTTGTGCTTCCGTCGCTCCAGCCGATGAACTCGCAGTCATTGAATGCGTTAGCCGTAGCGGTTACGGTGTCGCCAAAGTTGTAAGTGCCTGTGCCTGAAACATTACCATACGATTCGTTGTTGGCGATAACAAGAACCGATTTCTTGGTGTTTTCAATAACCTCGTAGTCGCTTGTAACAATGTTGCCATTGACACTCAAGGTCATATTCTTGAAGTAGAAATCGCCGACATTATTGGTGTTTCCGGCGTTTCCGGCCAAATCGAGCTCAATGCCGATGTATTTGGCACCCTTCTCGCCAATTTTGCCCTCAATGGTGATGTTCTGCCATTTACCCTTCTCAATATCATATTCGAAAGACCTAACCATATAGCCGTATTCATCAACAATCTCGGTGTTGTCGTCGGTCCATTGGTAGTCCTCGTGAATTTCGGGGTTCAGCGACCAGGTGATTTTGCCCGTCACGAAAGTGATGGTTGCGGTGTCGGCCGCGCCTTCGAATTTAACATCGAACGAGAGTTTGACATTGTTGCCTTCAACCTGACCGTCGAATTGGTGGAAGATGTTGCAGAACTGCACATCCCAGCGGTCGCCTTCGGCTTGCTCCTCACTGATGCTGATTTTTGCGGCAAAGCCCGAAGCGCCCATCTGAACAGAATCAGCAGTGCTGCCGCTTGTCCACCAGGTGTTGAACGGATAGTCGGCCGATGTGTAGTTGACCTCCTCACGCTCAATCTCAGCAACAAACGATGCATCGTCGGTTACCACAAATATGCGCGGGTTGTCGGTGTTGCCGTCGCTCCATTGCTTGAAGATGCAGCCGTCGTTAGGCGTTACGGCCAGTGTTGCGGTGTCGCCCTTGGTGTAGTATCCGGCGCCGGTAACTGTACCATTCTTGGCTGTTGCGTTAACAAACAGCTCGCCGGTGCAGAAGTCTTGCTTAACAACCTCGCCGTTGATTCTAACCTTCATATTCTTGAAGTTGAATGTTCCGCGTTTGTCAGCCTCTTCGTCGAACTTATTGAAGTATATTCCAACTCCAATGTAATCGGCACCTTTTTCGCCAATTGTGCCGCCCCACGATATGTGAGACCAGCTTTTATTGGCTATCTCATAAGTAGCATACTGGATTCCGTTGAAATTTCCATTGTCATTAACAAGCTCGGTATTTTCATCATCGGAATAGCGGTCACCATATCCAGACTTGCCGGTTACCATCATTATTTGAGCCTTATCGGCGCCGCTAAGACTGTTCCAGTTGACATCAAAATCGAGTTGGAATTTGCTGCCTGCCTCTTGTCCGTCGAGGCCTGACAGAATATTGCAGAACTGTGATTCCCAAAGGTTTCCGTTTTCTGAAACGGTGATTGATGCTATATTGTCAGCTGTTATTGCCTTTTTAACCAAACTTCCGTTAACATACCAAGCGTTGATGCTGTCGCTTTCGGCATAGTAAGGAATGTTGACGGCGTTTGTCGCGAACTCGGCAGTGAAAGACATATCGTCGTTAACCACAAATGTGCGCGGGTTGTCGGAGTTGCCGTCGCTCCATTGCTTGAAGTAGTAGTATTCGTCGGCTATGGCGGTGATGGTTGCGGTGTCGCCCTTGGTGTAGAATCCGGCGCCGGTTACGTAGCCGTTCTTGGCCGTTGCGTTAACATACAGTTCGCCTGTGCAGAAGTCCTCCCTAATAACCGAATTGTTGATTCTAACCTTCATATTTTTGAAGTTGAATGTACCACGGTTGTCGCCATTCTCCTCCTTCATATTCAGGTTTATTTCAATACCGATGTATTTGGCACCAGTTTCGGTGATAATGCCGCCCCACGATACGTGAGTCCATTCGCCATCGGCAAGGTCGTAGCCCGCATAGCGGATGCCGTCAACCGTTCCTTCGGCGTTGACAAGCTCGGCAATGGAGTCGCTCCACTGATAGTCTTCGTGGATGCCGCCTTCAACCTTGCCCGCAAGCAGATAGATTGTAGCCTTATCGCTTTCAAGGCCGTTCCAGTTGACATCGAAGTCGAGTTGGAAGTTGTTGCCGACCTCTTGTCCGTCAAGGCCAGTCAGAATGTTGCAGAATTGAGCTGACCATTCGTCGTCATATTCAGAAATGAAGATTGAAGCGATATTGTCTTTCACATATGCCTTGTCAATCTTCCAGGCATCAACAAACCAAGTGTTAAGGCTGTCGCTCTCTGCAAAGTATGGAATGGGTTTGCTATCATCAACAACAAACTCAGCCACAAAAGTCATATTGCCATTGACGGTGATGGTGCGCGGGTTTCTGGTGTTGCCGTCGCTCCACTGTTTGAAGAGGTATCCTTCGTTTGGTGTTGCGGTGAGTTTAACCTCGTCGCCCTTGCCGTAGTATCCGCCGCCGGTAACTGTGCCGTTTTGTCCCGAAGCGCTGACAAGCAGGTTTGTATTCGGGTCATTGAAGCTGCGCGAAACAATTCCGCCGTTCATTTTGGCAACAACATTCTTGAACCGGTAGGTGCCTATATACAGACTATCGGCATTTGCAAGGTTTATCTGAATGCCAATGTAATCGGCTCCGGCCTCGCCAATGGTTCCGCCCCAAGTAACGTGCTGCCATTGGCCGTAAGGCAATCGGTATTCCTTGTTATGTCCAGCCCAGAATCCGCCTTCGTAGATAAGCTCGGTGTTCTTAACGACATCAGTCGTGTCGTCATATGAGTTCCACTGATAGTCAGCGTGGAAATTGCTATAAGACTTACCAGCGAGAATATTTATTGCAGCGGTATCGGCATTGTCACCCTCCCACATAACATCAAAATCGAGCGAGAAGCTGTTGCCCTTGGCTTGGCCGTCGGATTCGTGGAAGAAGACGCAGAATTGAGCGTCCCACGCATTGCCAGCATCAGCAACTTTGATAACAGCCTCGTTGTTTTGGTTTGTATAGAATTCGTCCAAAAGGCTGCCATGAGTGAACCATTTGCCAAATTCGTCTAATTCCGAATAAGCATATACTTTCAGCGTTTCGGCTTTGTCAAATATGGCGTTTATTGCGGTGTCGCCGGTCACGGTGATTGTGCGAGTGGCATTGCGGTTGCCGTCGCTCCACTGCTTGAATTGGTAGCCTTCGGCGGCGCTGGCGGTGAGTGTAACCTCCGAGCCGCTTTCGTAGAATCCGTAACCCTTCACAAATCCTATGGCTGCGTGGCTTGGCAGACTGAAATCGCTGGCCGTAACTATTTTGGTTGTAACCAAAACATCGCTGAGTTTGCCAAACATCACTTTATCGATGTTGCAGTCCTCCTTCTCAAAGTTCACGCGCAGCTTGTAGGTTCCCTCAGGCAGAGCAAATTGTGTCTCGCCCGAAACAAAATCGTACCTGTACCAGCTGTCTGTCTTGGGAGCTTCAATTGTTCCGGTTACCGGTGCCTCATCTTTGTAGATGGCGACTTTGGCGCTATCGTATATATATGTTGAAACACGTGCGGCCCAGCGCATTTTCTGCTCCTCAGCAACCGTCACGGTGTAGTCGGCCCATTCGCCCTCGGTTGTCCAGCTGAGAGCATACTCGTTGTCACCGATTTTGTCGATTCCCGCATCGGTGTCGCGGTAGCCGTCGTAGCTGGTGCCAAGATAAATCTCATAGTGGGTGCTGTCGCCATTGTCGAAGTTCTCGGCCTCCAGGTTACCCGGCAGTATTGTGGCTTTGCCAGCGTACGGGCCGGGAATGTCAATGATTTGCGCAACCAACCATAAATCTTCGGCAGCCACGAATGTGTGCGGGTTGTCGGTGCTGCCGTCGCTCCAGCCGATGAACTCGTAGCCGTTATTAGGCGTTGCGGCAATTGTCACGGTGTCGCCAGCGTTATATATGCCTGAGCCCGACAGGGTGCCGCAGTTCTTGCGGGTCGTAAGACCGACAATAACCTTGTCGTCCTCCACATAGTTGTACTTAACCATATTGTTGTTGATGGTCATAGTCATATTCTTGAAGTTGAACGTTCCGCGATTGTCGCCGTTCTCCTCAGTCATACCAAGATTCATCTCAATGCCGATGTATTTGGCACCAGTTTCAGTGATGATGCCGCCCCACGATACGTGAGTCCATTCGCCATTGGCAATATCGTAACCCGCATAACGGATGCCGTCAATCGTTCCTTCGGCATTGACAAGCTCGGCAATGGAGTCGCTCCACTGATAGTCTTCGTGAAGACCGCCAGTAACCTTGCCTGCAAGTAGATAGATTTTTGCCGAGTCGCTTTCAAGACCGTTCCAGTTGACATCGAAGTCGAGCTGGAAGTTGTTGCCGGCCTCTTGTCCGTCGAGGCCTGTCAGAATGTTGCAGAATTGTGCAAACCATTCTTCGCCAAATTCAGGAACGAAGATTGAAACGATATTGTCTTTCACATATGCTTTGTCAATATTCGAACCATCATAAGACCAAGTGTTAACCTTGCTAAGGTATGGAATTTGTCTGCTTCCGTCGGAAACAAACTTTGCCGTAAAGGTCGTATCATTGTTAACAATCACTTGGCGCGGATTGTCGGTGTTGCCGTCGCTCCATTGCTTGAAGATGTAGAAATCGTTGGCAGAAGCATAAAGCACAGCCGTGTCGCCATTGTTGTAGAACCCTGCGCCAGTAACAGTTCCGTTTTCAGCAATGGCATTTACAAGTACACCGCCTTGGCAGAACCATCTGTCAGCAGTGTTGCCGGCTACTTTCAGCACAATGTTTTTAAACGAGTAGGTTCCCGAATGGGTTCCCAAATCGAATTCCAAACGAACCGAGTCGGCACCCTCAGCACCCAAATAATAGTTGTAGCTGACGCGTGTCCACTCTTTTTCAACGGTGAATTCGCGGCCCCAGCTGAGGCTATATCCGTCTTCATCAACAATCTGGGTGTTGTTGCCTTGGTCGTACTCTGCATTGTATGGAATGGTTTTTCCGGCAACAATGGTGAACTGTCCTTCGTCAAATTTACCCGAGTACTTCACATCGAACGACAGTTCGAAAGCATCGCCCTCGTTGCCCAGATTTGTGAGCGATGGGGTTACAAACTGAGCGTCCCAGCGGTTTCCGGAGTTCGAGAACGACAAATCGACTTGCGTGGTTTTGCCGTCATCGTTTTTGGTCAGTTCGGCAAAGCTGCCAATGCTGCCCCAGCCGGAGTTGTCGGCCAATTCAAACGGCTCTTCAAACTCGGCAACCAAAGTTGTTTCACCATCGACTATAACGGTACGCGGGTTGTCGGTGTTGCCGTCGCTCCACTGCATAAAACCGAATTCGCCAACCGGAGTGGCGGTAAGTTTCAGGGTGTCGCCTTCGAGGTATGCTTTATTTTTTTATCGAAGCCAGATACCGTGCCCAAGAATGTGTTTTTAGAGCGAATGATGACAGAAACGGGTGATGCCTCTTCAAAATCTGCCGACAAATCTATGTTACTATTATTAATAACAATAATGCGTGGATTTTCATCGGACCAGTCGCTCCAACGATAGAATTTGTAACCTCTTGCCGGTTTGGCGGTAAGTATCAGTGTGTCGCCATAGTAGTATGATGAATCAGAAACAAAACCAGTTACAGTTCCATTTTCTGAAGATATTGTTACGCTGAAAGGTGCTTTTTTCCAAATAACTGTGCTACCGTAACCATTCCAATTGTCTGGCCAGTTTTCGGGTTTCGATGCAAAGTCGCAAACAACTGTTACGTTCCAATATCCAGTAAATATTTCATAACCCATAGTTTCAACTGATGATGGAACCAAGACAGTTGACAAATTATCGCAATAAGAGAAAGCCCCGTCGTTAATGGTTTTAACCGAATCGGTGATTACAACCGACTTGATGTAGTCATTGTCTTTAAATGCGTATTCTTTAATTTCAACAACTCCGTTTGGTATGACAACCTCATTGTCTGTGCCCAAATATGCCTTTAAAATGGTTTTGGCGCTATCGGCAAAAACAAAATCGCCATCGATGATAGGATTAGCGAAACGTGCGCCCCACGGATAGCCGTCGGCTGTACCGTTGTAATACAAGAATACTACGCCATTGTTAAAAGCGTAACGGATAGTTTCAACTCCGTCAGGGATGGTGACTGTTCGCAAGCTACCGCAGTTTGTGAAACTGTACCAACCAATTGTTTTCAAGCCATCATTCAGTGAAATCGATTGTAAATTCGGACACTCATAAAAAGCATTATCACCAATGCTTTCCAATGTGCTGTCCATCACCACCGATTTAATGTATTGGTTCTCCTTGAAAGCCTCGGTTCCGATTTCAGTAACACCAACCGGAATGGTTACCAAGCTGTCGGTGCCAATGTATTTTACAAGCACTGTTTTTGTGCTGTCGGTGAAAACAAATCCGTTCTCGATTGCCGGATTTACAAATGTTGCGCCCCACGGACTGCCGTCGGCTATGCCGTTGTAATACAAGTATTGCACACCGTCGCTAAACGCTGAGTAATCTATCGTTTCAACGCCGTCGGGGATGGTGATTTCTTTCAAATTACGGCAGTTTGCGAAACAATATGAGCCAATCGATTTCAAGCAATCGTTCAGCGAAACCGATTGCAGATTCCGACAATCGCAAAAAGCATTATTGGCAATGCTTTCCAATGCGCTGTCCATCACCACCGTTTTTATGTAATCGTTGTCCCTGAAAGCCTCGCTCCCGATTTCAGTAACGCCAGCAGGAATGGTTACCACGCTGTCGGTGCCAGAATATTTGGCAATTTCGGTTTTGGTGCTGTCGGAATACAGAAAATCGCCGTCGGCAAAGGCATTGAAGGTTTTAGCTCCCCACGGGCTGCCGCTGGCCGTGCCGTGGTATTGAATATCAAGCACGTTTTCAAAAGCATAGTTGCCAATGGTTGAAACACCGTCAGGAATTGTTGTGGTGCTCAGACTGCGGCAATAGGCAAACGCGTTTTCACCAATGCTTTCGAGTGAGTCGGACAAAACAACTGTTTTTAAATTACTGCACCACTCAAACGCTCTTTCACCAATGGTTTTCACCGAGTTGGTCATTGTTACCGATGTGATGCTTTTGTTTTCGAAAGCGTATTTACCAATCTCAACAACACCGTCGGGAATGGTTATTTCAGAATCTTCGCCAGTGTATTTGGCAAGTATGGTTTTTTCTTCGCCCGAGAAAATGAAATCGCCGTCGAAAACAGGGTTGACAAACTGCGCTCCCCACGGGCTGCCCGTAGCCGAACCTTTGTAATAGAGGTTTTTAACGTGTTCGAAAGCGTAATTGCCAATATACTTAACGCCTGCCGGTACGGCAAGAGAGTCTATTTCGTCCCAAATGTCGCTGAAAGCGCGGTAGACAATTGATTTTGTGCTGTCGTTGATTCGGTGCGAATCAGCAATTTCGGCTTTAATCAGAAGCAGATATGGGTTTGCCGTGTTGCCCAAATAACGGCAATTACCATATTTGTTATACTTCAAGCTGTCGCAGACATAGAAAACGTCGGTTCCAAAATTCTCAACCGCACCTTCGAACACAACGGTTTTCAAGCGCCGGCAGTTGTCGAAGGCGTTGTCGGCAATTGTCTTGACCGATGCCGGAATGACTATTGAATCGATGGCGCACTCGTTGAACGCTTTGTTGCCAATGGTTTCAAGTGTGCTTGGAAGCGAGACAGAAACCAGATTATGGCACTCGCGGAACGCATCCTGACCAATGATTTTTACTCCTTCAGGAATCACAACCGCCTTAAAATCACAACCAGAGAAGGCACTGCCGGAAATTTCGGTTGCACCAGTGGCAATAATTAGTGTCAGGTTGTTGCAACCATAAAAGGCATTTTCGCCAATCCAGGGTCGCGAAGCAGGAAGTACGATTGAAGCCAGACCGGAGCAACCATTGAAGGCATCATTGCCGATGCTAATAACTCCATTAGGAATGACAATCGAATCCAACCCCGTGCAACCACGGAACGCCGACCCGCCAATAGTTCTCAGCGAGTTAGAGAACGTCACCGATGCCAGGTTTTGGCAATCCAGGAAGGCTTCATCATAGATGCCCACCACTGTGTAAACAATCCCGTCGAACACAACCGTGTCGGGGATGACAACTGAAGTGAGTCCAGCGTAACTCTGGTTCTCATCTTCATCATCAGGACTAGCAACGTAAGCCAGGTATTCCCCGCTGGCTTCGTAGTCCTCTCTAGCGTAATACAAGCCATTACGCTCGTACGTACGCATTGCGCCAAATACTTGCGTAACAAGCACAAGGCACATCAGAAAAGTGAAGACTTTCTTCATAAAAAAACAATTAAGTGTTAGTAATAAGCCTCTTATGCGTGCGCACAATTAGCCTTAGTCATAAAATTGTTTGTGATAGAAGAATAAAAAATAATTATCGGCTGCGTTTAAATTGCTTGGGCATAACAATTTACACAATAAGGTATTGGCTACCCTTTTTCTCACAAAGTTGGCGCTAATAAAAATAAAATTTCAATATGCCGATCACTATGCGTAAATATTTTTCAATCGGAATTGTATTTTTTTGCAAAAAAGGGCGGCCAGGCAGCCGGGGTTGTTGAGGTGTGGCTGGGTGCAAAAAAAAGCAACCGGAAAGCTCCGATTGCTTTTGTGAAAGTGGAATCCGGCAGTGCACCGGTTCCTGATTTTCAGCCACCAATTATTTCTTTTTTCCGCTGAATTTCATCGGTGAGCTGCCGCAATTCATTGAAACTGACATTGTTCCGTCTACGATTGTTCCCGTGAGTTTGGTGATTGTGTACTGTGGGAATTCCTTGCCCATAGCCAGCGGAACAATTCCGTCGCCGGCAAGTGTGATTTCGCTACCCGCAACTACATAACTCACATTCGGAATGCTCATATCCAACTTCATAGGCATTCTTGGTGAGAACGAAACCTGGTTGAAAGTGAGGACAAAACCCGCCGTGTCGGTAATGGCGTAGTCAACCATAACGTCTTCCTGCGTGTAATCAGTGCCGTCGGTCAGGTTGACAATCAGGGTTCCCTTGAACGAATCGCTTGTAACTGTTTCGTTCTCAGGCGTCTCGTTTTTGTCATCGTTTTTGTCGCAAGCAGCAAACAACATTCCTGCTGCAAGCAACGCTGTCATAAATTTTAAATGCTTCATAAAAACTGAAATTTAATTAAAAAAATTAAGAATTGTTTGATTGTATTGATAATGAAATATTTATACCGAAAACACGCGGCGTTCCGCCGGAGTAGAACATTCTCGAAATCGATTTAAAATAGAATGTTTGGTAGTCGCGGTTGGTGATGTTGCGCGCAAACAGCCCAACCGAAAAATTGTTTTTCTGCAATGCCAGATTGGCCGAAAAAAGTGTGTAGGCCGACTGCCAGCGGCTGTTGTCCTCGTTCCAGTAAATCTTTCCAATTGTCTGGCTTTGAGCCGATAGCGATATTCTGTCAGCCAGTTTCGCGTTAAGCTCCCAAGTGTGTTTTGCCGAGGCCGACAGCGTCCAGGTTGGGGCGTAGGGGATGTGGCGGTTGCGGTAGTTGGTGGTGTCGTTGTATTGGTAATCGCGAAAGCGGGCATCGGTGATGCCGGCGTCGAGGGCGAACAGCCAGTTGCCGGGCTCGTAGCGGCTGCTGTGCTCGAAACCAAGGCTCCGCGAGCGTCCGGCGTTCGACATCATCCGACCAATGCCGCTGCCTTCGGGCATCACCGTAATCTGCTGATTCACACCCTCAATCCAGAACAGAGTGGTGGAGGTTGAGAAATCGGCGGCCCGGTGGCGGAATCCTATTTCGAAATTGTAGTTCGTTTCGGGCGCATATTTGGTGTCGTGCGCCGATTCATCCCGGTTCGATTTCGGTGTCATTCCAATGTCGCGAATCATCTGATTCATCAGCACCGACTGCATAATGTCGGAGAAAATCTGCGTGTTGAAACCGCCGGCTTTGTGGCCGTTGGCGAAAGTGGCATAAACGCTGCTGTTTCCAAAAGAATACTGCGCTGAAAGTTTGGGCAGAGCCACAAACGAAGTCGTGGTCTCGCGGCCTTTGAAATCTGAGTGCAGTGTCCTGAAGTTGTTCATTACTAAATCGAAACGGTAGCGAATGTCGCAGTTTTCGTTATAGTCCATTCGGGCGTGTTCAAAATCGAGCCGAAGCCCTGCTGTGAAGCGCCATTGGCCTGTGTTCCAGTTCGATTCGTGGAAAACGGCCGCGCCAACCGTCGGAATTGTGAAACGGCAGTCGATGGGGAAGGCCGAGTCGGCAATCTCAATCTGGTTGTCGGGGAACACAGTGCTGATGCCCTTGTTGGCGTTTTTCAGGATGAGATTCTCAATGCCGTCGCGTTTGAACGTCACGGGCGCGTCCATCTTGAGCCGTTTGCCGAACACAAACGCGCCTGTGCTCCACTGCCAGCGTTTGGTTTTGTCGTGCTGGCGGAACAGAACTTCCTGTGTTACAGCGTGTTCCTGCTGTTTTTGCGTGAGTGTGAAATACGATTCGGCGGTGAAATCGTTGTCGAGCTGCATACGGTCGTTCAAAAACTGGTAGCTGCTAACCGAAACAATATCAACCTCATCGCCCGAATACCGCGCCACAAGGCCATCTACCAAATTTAGTCGCTCGTAGTGGCAACTGTCGTTGTAACTGATTGGCAATAAGATGTTTTGCTTCTCGTCGAACTGCCGGTATGCGTAGCCGCCCTCGTCAACCAAGTTGAACGAGAGGCTGTTTTCGATGTCCCAGCGGCTCGTTTGCGGAATCCAGTAGATTTTGGCCCGCGCCGACACCGAGTTGCCCGCATCGCATTTCTCGCCGTTGTAGGTGTTGGTGAAATAGCCGTTATTGTGCTGATATTGAGCCGATACTGCGTAACCGAGGCGTTTGCTCTGGGTTCGGCCGAAATGAGCGAAACGCACCTTTGCCGATGTCTCGGAATCGCCACCGCAACCCACCTTTGTGCCTTGCCACGCAAGCGGCGACAGGGTGCCGATGCTGATTATTCCGCCGTTCGAGTTGCGCCCGTAGAGCGTGCCTTGCGGTCCGCGCAGCACATCAATCCGGCGGATGTCGATAAAATCAAAATCGTAGGCGTTTTTGTTCAGAATGGGCACATTGTCGATTATGAGTCCCATTGCCGGCTGGTCGATGCGCGAGCCGAACCCGCGGATGTAAATCGACGAGGTGATGCGCGAGCCGTATTTCGGTTGGTAGAAATTCGGCACAGCCACCGACACGTCTTTCACCGAGCAGATGCCGCCCTCGTCAATCTGCTTCACACCGAAAGTTGACGACGCCACCGCCAGCCGCTCAAGTTTGTCGGTCAGTTTCACGTTGGCCGAAACGGTCACCTCATCGAGGTTGACAACGGTGTCGGAGGCAAAGCCCGACGCAAGAACAGATAATATGACAGCCATTAAATTCACGCCGCAAAACTACCGTCGCTTCCGGACCCGGCAACACATATTTTTATTAGTTTTTTTTGATGGCGCCAAATTACTATTTTTGCGCCGTGTTAGAGACGATGAAATACCGGATTGCTATAATTGATGCCAACTCGCTGTGCAGTATGGCGTTGCAGTCGATTCTCTCCGACATTATTCCGCAAGTTGAGGTGCAGGTTTATTCGTCGGCGCAGCAGCTCGCCGACAATCACGACGGCATTGCCCACTATTTTGCCAGCTCCAATGTGGTTTTCAACTCGATGGATTTTTTTGCGCCGCTCAAGCGCCAGACCATTGTGTTGTGCGAGGGCGACGGCCAGATGATGCAGAGCTACGGCTTCCGGACGCTCAATGTGTCGCAGCCCGAGAGCGCTCTGCTCAAAGAACTTTTGGCGTTGCACCAGTTCGGCCATCCTCACGGCCACAATTTCGGCCAGAGGTCTCAAATGCAGGAGTTGCACCAGCTGTCGGCCCGCGAGCAGGAGGTTCTGAAATATGTTGTTTTGGGCTATCTTAACAAAGAAATAGCTGAAAAACTGCACGTTACAATGGCAACCGTGGCTTTCCACCGCAACAACATCTCCGAAAAGCTTGGTTCGCGCTCGCTCGGCCATCTGACAATCTATGCCGTTATGCACGGGATTGTGAAGATTGACGAGCTGTAAGCCGAAACATTTGCTGTATAAATACAAAAATCGCCCGCGCAATTTACGTGGGCGATTTTTTATGTTGAAGCCTCGGCGGGCTTGTTATTTCGCAATCAGCAGCGAGTAGTCTTTCTTGCCTTTCTGCGCAAGCAGATATTTGCCGTTGAGCAGGAACGAGTCGTTCACAACCAGATTGGGGTCGGTAACTTTCTCTTTGTCGATTGACACGCCGCCGCCCTGAATGTTGCGCCGCAGGTCGCCCTTCGACGGGAAGACGGGTGCTTTGTCGGTCAGCAGGTCGAGAACGCCAATGCCGCCGGCAAGCTCAGCCTTGCTGATTTCGTATGTCGGCACGCCGGCAAACACCTCAAGGAAGGTGCGCTCGTCGAGTTTCAGCAGGTTGTCTTTGGTCGATTTTCCGAACAGAATGCCCGAAGCCTCAACGGCCATATTGTAGTCGGCCTCTGAGTGAACCATAATGGTAACTTCCTTAGCCAGACGCTTTTGCAGCGGACGAAGGCCCGGGTCTTTGGCTTGCTCGGCAACCAGCTCGTCAACTTCCTCTTTGGTGAGGGTGGTGAAAATCTTGATGTATTTCTCGGCGTCGGCATCCGATGTGTTAATCCAGAACTGGTAGAACTGGTACGGCGATGTGCGGGCAGGGTCGAGCCAGACGTTGCCGCTCTCGGTCTTGCCGAATTTGCCGCCGTCGGCCTTGGTCACAAGCGGGCAGGTGAGCGCGAAGCACTCGTTGCCGTTGGTGCGGCGGATGAGCTCAGAGCCGGTGGTGATGTTGCCCCATTGGTCGGCGCCGCCAAGCTGCAGCTTGCAGTTTTTGTGCTCGTTCAGATAGAGGAAATCGTAGCCCTGAAGCAGCTGGTAGGTGAACTCGGTGAACGACAGACCGTCGCGGGCCTCGCCGTTCAGGCGCTTCTGCACCGAGTCTTTGGCCATCATATAGTTGACGGTAATATGCTTGCCCACCTCGCGGGCAAAGTCGAGGAAGGTGAAATCCTTCATCCAGTCGTAGTTGTTCACCAGCTCGGCGCGGTTGGGCGCATCGCTGTCAAAATCGAGGAATTTCGACAGCTGCTTTTTGATGCAGGCCACGTTGTGCCGCAGAGTCTCCTCGTCGAGCAGGTTGCGCTCCTGGCTCTTGCCCGATGGGTCGCCAATCATACCGGTTGCGCCGCCAATCAGGGCCAGCGGCTTGTGACCGCAGCGTTGGAAGTGGCGCAGCATCATCACGCCGCAAAGGTGGCCAATGTGCAGAGAGTCGGCCGTCGGGTCGATTCCCAAATATGCTGTAACTTGTTCTTTTGCAAGTAGTTCTTCGGTTCCGGGCATCATCTGGTGAATCATCCCTCTCCAAGTCAATTCTTCTATGAAATTCATCGAATGAAACGTTTTTATATTATTAAATACTAATTATTTACAGACTTTTGGCGCCGTCGGGCAGAATGTCGCCAATTCCCGACGGGACAGTCGGAATATGGTCGCCAAGGTTGAAATTAAGCTGCTCGAACACAAACGGCGCAATGGGCGCAATCTTATCGAACAGAACGCTTTCCTCCTTCATCTCGTCGCTGAAAATCGACGATGCCGGGCCAAACGAGTTCAGTGCCGACACAATGGCGCTGATTATGAATGCGCTGCGCAAAACGCTGAAAACTACGCCCAAAACCTTGTCGGCCCACCCAAGTGCAATGGCTTTCACAAGCGTGCTGACCGATTTGCCGAGCAGATGAACGCCCACCACAACAATCAGAAACGTGATGACAAACGACGCTACCGTGACATACTGCTCGTTGAGGTTGAAGTGTGCCTGCAGGAATCCGCCTGTGATATACGAGAACTTCATTGTGAGCCACGCGCCAAGCAGAATGGCCACAAGCGAGGTGAGCATTGTTATCAGGCCTTTGAAAAATCCCGTCACGGCGGCAATGCCGAGCAGAACCAGAACCACTATGTCGAAAATGTTGGCAGGCATTTTTATATTAGCATTTGGTTATCAGACTTTTATCTCGATGTTCTTCTGCTATATTTCTCATCGGGGCTGAAAAGCCACACATCGTCTTTGAAACTCTCTGAGAAGTTGCCGTTCTGTCCGCAGAGCAAAAATCCGTAGCGGCCCACAGCAAAGCAGGTTGCCGAGTGGCGGCTTGGTCCTTCAAAATCGCCAATCATCTGCCAGCGCCCTTTGCCGCCGTCGGGTGTGTAGCGCCACGTGTCGCGCAGTATCTCGCCGGTGAACTTCAGGCCGCAGGTCACGTAGCCATCGTTGCCGATGCTGAACGCCGATGCGTTGTAGCGGTACAGAAGGTCGATGTTGTAGTCCTCGACAATGTTGTTGCTGATGATTGAGAATTCGTCGGTCGAAGCGTCGTAGCACTCAAAAGCGGCCACGCGGTAGTCGTTTGAGCGTCCGCCGATGATGTAGGCCTTGTTGTCGATGACAAAGCAGCAGGCGCCGTGGCGGGCCTTGCTGATGCCGTTGGTGTTGAGTTTTGTCCAGCGTGAGCCGGCGGCCTTTGAGGGGTCGAACCTGTAGTAGCTCGACGATGTGCCGCTCAGTTTCCTCAGTCCGGTGCCAACGTAGCCGTTGTCGCCGATGGCGAAGCTCACGGCATCGTAGAAACCGCCGTCGGGGAACGAGTCGGCCTCCATTTTTGTCCATTGTGAGCCGGCCGCTTTCGTCGGGTCGAACTCAAACATATCGCTGTAATACTCACCGTCGACACCGATTCCGCCGCAGTAGTAGCCTTTGCCGTTGATGGCGAAGGTGGCTCCGGCGCGGCGCGGAGGTCCGGGCAGAGTATCGCACTCGTGCCACGAGTAGTCTTCAGAGTCGAACTCCCACGTTGTGTTGAAATAGGTTTGGACGTAGAAGAATCCGTAGCCGCCCACCACGTAGGCATTGTTGCCGATGACAAAAGCCGAGGCGTTGGCGCGCCCCTTGGCGTTCAAAGTGGAGATGGAGCGCCAGTTGCCATAGTAATCGTTATTGTTGCAACCGCACAGCAGTGCCGCGAGAGTGGCAAGCAGTGTCAGTGTCAGTAGTGGTTTCCTCATTCAGTTGGTTTTTAACGTAAAAAGGGAAACCCACGATTTCCCTTTTTCAAGCCTTAATATGTGGTTTAACGGTCTTGGCGTTTTTCGTAGTCCTCGTCGGGATGGAACTCCCAGATGTCGTCATAGAACTGGTTCTGGCCTGTGCCAACCATACCTGTGCCAACGTAGCCCACACCCTTCGATGTTGAGAATCCAACGCAAGCGTAGCGTGCGGCGCCCTCAAACGAGCAAACCTCAGTCCAGACGCCCATATTGTCGCGTCCGCCATAGGGGATGTACTCCCAAACATCTGATTTGTAGCTGCCGTACAGGCCGCAGCACAAATATCCGCGGCCGTTGATTGTGAATGCGGCCGCCTGCTGGCGATAAACCTTATTGTAATCTCTGCTGCGATAGTCCTCGGCAAAATCCTGGGTGATTTTGTACCAGCGGTACTCGCCTTTTTCAACACTCGGGTCGAAGCGCTCAAGGTCTTTTACAGGACTACCGTTGCTGTAGCCGCCAACAATGTATGCGCGGTTGTCAATCACAAACACACTGCCGCAATAGCGTTTTGCGGGGTTGATATGCTCCACAATCTTCCATCTTTCGCCAGCGGCGGCATTGGGGTCATATCTATAATATGTGTTAGCATAGCCGAGGTTTTTGGTTTGGCCTGCGCCGATGTAGCCCACGCCGTTAATCGAAAAGCCCACCATACCGTAGATTGCGTCGCCCGGAACCGAGTCGGTGATAGTCCAGGCGCCTGGCAGGTCTCCGGTTGTTCCCTCCGGGTCGAATTCATAAAAATCTCTGAAGCATTCGGCGTTCTTGCCGTAACCTGTGCCGTAGTAGCCTTTGGTTTTGCCGTCGGCGCCGTCAGCCGCAAAGCCCACGCCGTAGTAGCGTCCCTTTTCGGCCGGAACCGATGCATATTGTTTCCACGAGTTGGTCTCGGGGTCGAACTGCCAGGTGTCGAGGAAGTAAGCCTCGCTCTTGATGTAGCCGCGTCCGCCAACAAAGTAGGCCTTGTCGTCGATTACAAAGCAGCTGGCGCCGCCACGGCCGTTCGAGGGCATTTCCGACGGACCTCTCCAGTTTCCGACTAAATCATTTTGGTATTCGCAGTTGTAGAATGTGAAAGCTACGCATAAAGCGAGCATTACTGAACTGATTGTTCTTCTCATTTATGTGTTGTTTTAAATTTCAAAAAATGCGGGTTCGAAAACCCTAATAAAAAGCGTGCGAATATAGTAATTTATTGTTTTTGGGAAATTTTTTTCGCAGTGGCCTGATACCATACTATTTCATCACGTCAAACCCTTCGCCATAAACGCTCATCACGGCTTCCTGCGAGATGAACGCCTGCGGGTCAATCTGCTTGACAATGTGGTGAACAGCCTGAACCTGAGTCTTTTTCACTATCGAAAGGATGACTTTCACTTCCTGCTTCGAGTACCAGCCCTGGCCTTCGAGAATGGTCACGCCGCGGTCGAGTTGCGAAGTGATGGCGTCGGCAATCTCGGCGTAGTGCTTCGAGAAAATCATCATCTGCACCGATTGTTTGCGTCCAACAAGCACGATGTCAATGCAATAAGTGAGCGTGAACATAGTCACAAAGCCGTAAACCATCTTCTCAACGCTGTTGAAAATGAAGTATGACGACGCCACCACCAACGCGTCGCAGACCATTATGGCGCGGCCGGGCATAATGTCGCGGTACTTGTTGATTATCATTGCAATAATGTCGGTGCCGCCCGTGCTGCCGCCCTGCAAAAAGACAAGGCCGATGCCCAAGCCGCCAATGGCGCCGCCAATCACGGTGGCCATAAACGCTTCGCTGACAATGGGTTCGGTTATCACGCCGCGCAGAATGCGGACAAAGAGCGTAATCATTGCAATGCTGTAGATGGTTTTGACGCCGAACGATGCGCCTAAAATCTTGATAGCCAACGCCAAAAGAACAGCGTTGATGCCAACGTACGAATATTCAACGGGAAAGCCCGTGGCGTAGAAGATGGCCGATGCCATACCGGCCACGCCGCCGCTCACCACCTGCGCCGGCAAGATGAACGACGCCCAACCCAACGAGTAGATGAACAGCCCCACCGTCATTATGGCGTATGAGCGGATGGTTTCGGAAACTGACGCTTGCATTTTCATATCGAATCGGTTTTGAATTGCACACACAAATTTATGGCAGAATTGAGAAAAATGGATTCTGAAAAATGTAGAATTTATAAACTCTATAACCAAGGTAAAGGATAGCCACTTTCGGCTCGGACCTTTCTAATGGCATCAACAACTTTTTTCATCATTTTTTCATCCATAACATCATCGTTTATTCTTTGTTGAAAAGCAATTTTACCATAATCATAAATGGTTATTCCTTCTTCCCAATAGAGATTGTATCCACCTAAAACAACGGGAAATCGCGTTACTTCGGCATTTATTCGTGTTGTTTTTATTTTTTTAGTTTTGTTTTTTCTCATTAAAACATAATCAATTGTAATCGTTCCGTTTTCTGAAACAATGCTATTTATTACGGCATCTTCTTTTAGTGTGGATATAACAACACCAATTAAATATGCTATTAATAGAAACAAAGCAATTTCCAATATTGACGTTAGAATAATGTTTTTTACAAACCCATAATCTTTGGCGTGTTCCGCCATAAGTACGAGTATTGCACACCCTGTGAAAATAAGAGCAAAGAAAGAATGGAAGGCCGTCATAATAATTGTGCTGATATGATTCTTTACACGTTTCAGCAAGGGAATCTTACCTGTATGCGGTCTTTGGTATATGATTTCGGAATTGTTCATTTTCCAAAAGAACTATTAATGAACAAAATTAAGCATTATTTCACCAAACAAAAAAAGCCGTCCCAAACGGAACGGCTTTTCAATATTCAAATCGTTGTTTTACAAAACTACATTCACAATCTTGCCAGGAACGACAATCACCTTCTTCGGTGTTTTGCCGTCGAGCCATTTGGCGGCCGACTCGTGCGACAGGGCCGTCTCTTGAACCTGCTGAACGGGTGTGCCCACGGGCAGTTCAATCATAAAGCGGGTTTTGCCGTTGAACGATACGGGGTAGGTCACCACGTCTTCGGTCAGTTTCGACTCGTCCAATGCGGGCCACGGCTCGTATGCCAGCGACTCGGTGCCGCCGTACATCTGCCACAACTCTTCGGCAAGGTGCGGGGCGAACGGCGCCAGAATCTTGGCGAAATCGCGGGCCACGCCAACCGAGACCTTCTTGGCCTTGTAGCAGGCGTTGGTGAATATCATCATTTGTGAGATTGCGGTGTTAAAGCGCAGATTCTCAATATCATCGGCAACCTTCTTGATTGTCTTGTGCAACTCTTTTACAACGGCGCTGTCGTCGGCCAGGCCATCAACCACGTTCTCTTTCTCGCTGAAGAAGCGGAACACGCGCGCCAGGAAGTTGAACACGCCCTTCACACCGCTTTCGGCCCACGGCTTCACGGCGTCGAGCGGACCCATAAACATCTCGTAAAGGCGTAGACTGTCAGCACCATAGTGGGCAATCACATCGTCGGGGTTGACAACGTTTTTGAGCGATTTCGACATCTTGGCAACAATCTGACGCAACTCAACGCCCGTCTCTTTGTGGAAGAATTTGCCGTCGCGCTCTTCAACCATATCCGAAGTGACCTTGGCGCCCGCCATCGTCTCGTAGGCGAAAGCCAGAATCATTCCTTGGTTGAACAGTTTCTGATAGGGCTCGTCGGTGTGGACAATGCTCAAATCGTACAGAACCTTGTGCCAGAAGCGGCTGTAGAGCAGGTGCAGCACGGCGTGCTCGGCGCCGCCCACATACAAATCGACAGGCAGCCAGTAGTTTTCGGCTTCAACCGAGAATGGCGCTGTGTCGTTCTTGGGGTCGGTGTAGCGCAGATAGTACCAGCACGAGCCCGCCCATTGCGGCATTGTGTTGGTCTCGTAGCGGCCGCGGCGTCCGTTCTTGTCAACCACTGTAAGCCAGTCGGTTGCGTTGGCCAGTGGCGACTCGCCAGTGTCGCTCGGCTCGTACTTGGTGAGTTCGGGCAGCGTGTGCGGCAGGTCCTTCTCGTCGATGGTGGTCACTTCGCCGTCTTCCCAGTGGATAATGGGGAACGGCTCGCCCCAGTAGCGTTGGCGGCTGAACAGCCAGTCGCGGATTTTATAGTTGACGGTGGCTTTGCCCAAATTGCGCTCGGCCAGCCAGGCAATCATCTTGTCAATGGCGTCCTTCTTGTTCAGGCCGTCAAGGAAGCCCGAGTTGACGTGGATTCCGTCTTCGGTCCAGGCCTGCTGCTGAACATCGACTTCCGATTTCAGAACTTCGATAATCGGCAGATTGAATTTTTTGGCGAATTCCCAGTCGCGCGTGTCGTGGGCGGGAACGGCCATAATGGCGCCCGTGCCGTAGCCCATCAGCACGTAGTCGGCCACCCAGATTGGAATGAGCGTGCCGTTGACGGGATTTTTTGCGTAGCGGCCTGTGAAGACGCCCGTTTTCTCTTTAGCCAGTTCGGTGCGGTCCAAATCGGATTTCATCGAAGCCTGACGGCGATATTCTTCAACAGCGGCGCGTTGCTCGTCGGTTGTAATTTGCTCAATCATAGGGTGCTCGGGCGCGATAACCATATAGGTTGCACCGAACAGGGTGTCGCAGCGGGTGGTGTAGACGGTGAGTTTCTCGTTGAGTCCGTCGAGCGCGAAATCGACTTCGGCACCCGTTGAGCGGCCAATCCAGTTGCGCTGCATATCCTTCACGCCAGCAGGCCAGTCCAAAGTGTCGAGACCTTTCAAAAGGCGCTCGGCATACAAAGGAATGCGCAACATCCACTGTTTCAGATTCTTGCGGTTTACTTGGCAGCCGCATTTCTCGTGCGAGCCGTCGTTCAGCACTTCTTCGTTGGCGCAGACGGTCTTGCAGTTGGGGCACCACCAAACCTGCGCGTTGTCGTAGTATGCAAGGCGCTGTGAGTCAATGTATTTCTTCACTTCGGCATCGCCTTGGGCCTTAATGTCGGCGGGAATGGGCAGTTCCGAAATGGGGCGGCCTTTCTGCAGGTCTTTGTCGAACCAGGTGTTGTAGAGTTTAATGAAAATCCACTGCGTCCACTTGTAATACTTTGGGTCAGTGGTGTTTATCTCGCGGTCCCAGTCGTAACTCAAGCCCAGCGACTTGATTTGGCGGCGGAACGTGTCGCAGTTCTTTTTGGTGGTAATGGCGGGGTGAGTGCCCGTTTGAATGGCGTACTGCTCAGCAGGCAGGCCAAAGGCGTCCCAGCCCATCGGGTGAAGCACGTTGAAGCCGCGCATACGCTTGTATCGGCTCACAATATCGGTGGCCGTGTAGCCTTCGGGGTGGCCTACGTGCAGCCCCGCCCCCGACGGATAGGGGAACATATCGAGAGCGTAGAATTTCGGTTTCGATTTGTCCAAAACAGTTTTGAAAGTCTTATTTTTTTCCCAATAAGCCTGCCATTTCTGTTCGATTTCGGTAAAATTGTATTCCATAAATCATTGAATTAGAAGAACGAACGCGCGTTCTGTATTTTAAATTTTGAATGGCAAAACTAACTAATGGCGGCGAAAAACAAAAAAGGTTTTTTGGGGTGAAATTGTTTAATGCCGCAATAGCCAAAATAATATGCTAAATGTAGTCAGTTTAAACTCTTAAATGCTCGATTACGCTGTCGATGGTGGGGCATTGAATGATGGGAATGTCACCGGCGGTATGCTGCCGCGGCACGAACCGACCGAGCGTCACAACTGACAGCATCTTTTCCACAAACGGCTCAATATTTATCATATCAACGTGCAAATGGCTGTGTGTCAGATTATAAAGTTCGTCAGCAGCAGAGCGTGAAATTTGTTGCACACCACTCATATCGAGAAGATAATAATCTTCGGCATTAAGGGAAACGGCCAGACGCTCAATCATTTGCCGCGTATGAAGCTCTGCGCCGTATTGTTCTTTTACTTTAATTATGTGTTTCATTATGATGTGTATTTATAGATATCAAAATCAGTTGGCACTTCCGACGGAAATGTTACCATAATCATAGTTCCCTTAAAATCAATCTCTTTTGGAAGCGATAATATGATGTTTTTACCAGGGTTGTGCATCATAAGAGCGTTGCCCGACAAAACCGAGAACTCGCCTTTCAAACCGTTGACCACTATTTTTATGTTCGATGATATTCCATAACCCCGATTCTCTGTATCAGGCAGATTTTTAACTGAATATCCATTTTGTGCAAGATTCAGTGCATTGGCATCGCTATCGCCCAATTTGTCAAGATGTTTCTGCATAGCAACGTAACTGCCATAGACGGTAATTCCGCAATCAGCCACGATTATTTCAACATATCGTGTTGATTCGTTATAATTTAAATATGCATACCCCTTATCGGTTTGTGCGTGCTGTTGGATATTGCAAATCAATTCATCGAACAAATATGTAAGCGGTGGATTTAGTGATTTAAGCTTGTCAGGGCAGTTGGTTTTTAGAATGTTTTTAAGATTGCTGATAACATCGGCCGTAGCTTTGTCATCGAGTGAGAATTGGAATATTTCGGGCACGGGGGTTCCCAGGTACAATGATGTGATTGCTTGTGCAAAAGAAGATGGTTCTCTCGCAATATTTTCATTGTCGGTCACTGTTGCAAGAAAATCAAAAATAGTATCACTCAATGACATATTCGCCAACATAGTTTTATTCTCAAATCAGCGTATAAAGGTAATACTTTTCAAGATACAATATCGACATCGCAATACCACCCTCCTTACGCATTTTCCCGATAATGAGCCAATCGCGTGCGCCACATCAAAAAAATTAGAATAAATTCGCGGCCGTAAAAATTTGAAATTGAAAATACGAAATACTATGCAGAAAAGGACAAAAATTGTTGACGTCCTGAAATCGGGAAAGGTTGACACTGAAGTGGTTGTGATGGGTTGGGTGCGCACAAAGCGCGACAGCAAAACCGTGGTTTTCATCGCCTTGAACGATGGCTCGACAATCAACAACGTGCAGATTGTTGCCGATGTGGTGAACTTCGACGAAGAACTTTTGAAACAGATAACCACCGGCGCCTGCCTGAGCGTTACCGGAAAACTCGTTCAGAGCGTTGGCGCAGGACAAAGTGTTGAGATTCAAGCAAAAGAGATTAAACTCTTTGGCGCCTGCCCGCAGGATTACCCAATGCAGAAAAAGGGCCAGACAATGGAATATATGCGCCAGTACGCCCACTTGCGTCTGCGCACAAACACCTTCGGCGCCGTGTTCCGCATCCGTCACAATATGGCCATCGCCATTCATAAGTTCTTCCACGACAAGGGTTTCGTCTATTTCCACTCGCCGCTCATCACCGCCAGCGACTGCGAAGGTGCCGGCCAGATGTTCCAGGTGACGACCAAAAACCTTTACGACCTGCAGAAGGACGAGAACGGCAAGATAATCTACACCGACGACTTCTTCGGCAAGCAGACCAGCCTGACCGTTTCGGGCCAGCTCGAAGGCGAACTTGCTGCCACAGCGCTTGGCGCCATCTACACCTTCGGTCCGACGTTCCGCGCCGAAAACTCGAACACTCCGCGCCACTTGGCCGAGTTTTGGATGATTGAACCCGAAATGGCCTTCTACGATATCGACGACCTGATGGCGCTTGAGGAAGAGTTCATCAAATACTGCGTGAAATGGGCGCTCGACAACTGCCAGGACGACCTTGCATTCCTTAACAAGATGATTGACAAGAGCCTGCTCGAAAGACTCAACTCGGTAATCAACACTGAATTCATCCATCTGCCTTATACCGAAGGAATTAAGATTCTTGAAGACGCCATTGCCAAAGGCCACAAATTCGAGTTCCCCGTGTTCTGGGGCTGCGACCTTGCCAGCGAGCACGAGCGCTACCTGGTTGAAGAGCACTTCAAGAAACCGGTGATTATGATTGACTATCCGAAAGAGATTAAATCGTTCTATATGAAACAGAACGCCGACGGCAAAACCGTTCAGGGCACCGACGTGCTGTTCCCGCAGATTGGCGAAATCATCGGCGGCAGCGTGCGCGAGGAAGACTACGGCAAACTGCTTGGCCGTATGAACGAACTCGGAATGAAGACCGAAGGCTACGAGTGGTATCTCGACACCCGCAAATATGGTTCTTGCCCGCACGCCGGCTTCGGCTTGGGCTTTGAGCGCCTGATGCTCTTCGTAACCGGAATGGCTAACATCCGCGATGTGATTCCGTTCCCGCGCACACCGAAGAATGCGGAGTTCTAAAAAGGTAAGAGGTAAGTGTTTAAAGTTTAGAATTAATAGTTTATAAATGAAAGGCTGCGACGAGTTCGCGGCCTTTTTTGATGACAATGTCTTGCTGTGTTTTTTGTTTTCTGCTTGAGTTTGCGTCACTCATCCCCATAATTTAGTATCTTGCACCCGCTTTTTAGGGAAAGGCTATGCTGAAACAGAGTTTACAACAGAAACTGCTTCAAAAACTGTCGCCGCAACAGATACAAGTCATCCGGCTGCTGGAGGTGCCCGTTATGCAACTCGACCAACGCATCAAGAGCGAGATTGAGGAGAATCCGGCGCTTGAGGAGGCCGAGTTTGACGGCCGCACTGAAGGCGAGGAGCCGCTGCCCGAGGAGCCGAAGGACCAAGACGAGCTGTCGATGGAGGGCTACCTGAACGACGATGACTACATCCCGTCGTACAAGCTGCGCGCCAACAACTACTCGCCCGACGACGAGGTGCGCGAAACGCCGCTCTCGCAGGGCCCCACCTTCCACGAGAGCCTGATGAATCAGCTGGGCCTTCACAAGATGAGCGACCGTCAGCACAAGCTTGCCGAATATATAATAGGTAACATCGACGACGACGGCTATCTGCGCCGCGAGCTTGAGTCGATTGCCGACGACCTGGCTTTCTCGCAGAACATCGAGGTATCGGAAACCGAATTGCGCGAGGTGCTGAATATCATTCAGAATTTCGACCCTGCCGGAGTGGGCGCGCTCACTCTGCAAGAGTGTCTGCTGCTGCAACTAAAGCGCCGCAACCAACAGTCGGAAACGGTGCAACTGGCCACCAAAATAATCGAGAAATGCTTCACCGAATTCTCGAAAAAGCACTACGACAAGATTCTGGCACGCACCGGCGCCACCGAGCAACAGCTGAAAGAGGCTCTCGACGAGATTCTGCGGCTCAATCCCAAACCGGGCGGCGGATACTCGAATCCGCAGGAGCGCACGCTTCAGCCCATCACGCCCGATTTTGTGCTCGAAAACCACGATGGCATTCTCGAAGTGTCGCTCAACGAGTTCAACACGCCCAATCTGCGCATCAGCCCAACCTACACCAATATGCTTGAGCAGCTGGCAGTGAAGAACAAACGCACCACACAAGACCGCGACACCATCAACTTTGTAAAGCAGAAAATTGATTCGGCACGGTGGTTCATTGATGCCATACAGCAGCGCAAAATCACCCTGCTCTCAACAATGCAGGCCATCGTCAACTATCAGCGCGACTACTTTTTGGACGGCGACGACAAGAAACTGCGCCCGATGATTCTGAACGACATTGCCGACATCACCGGCCTTGACGTGAGCACCATCTCGCGCGTGGCCAACAGCAAGTTCATACAGACCGATTTCGGCATTTTCCCGCTCAAATGGTTCTTCTCTGACTCAATCAAGACCGACAGCGGCGAGGAAGTGTCGTCGCGCGAGGTGAAGAGCATTCTGAAGGATGCCGTTGAGGGCGAGGACAAGCGCAACCCGCTCAACGACGACGCTCTGGCCGCCATCCTTAAAGAGAAGGGCTATCAGGTGGCCCGCCGCACCGTGGCCAAATACCGCGAAAAAATGGGCATTCCCGTTGCCCGGATGCGGAAAGAGTTGTAACGGGGAACAACGGACTTCGGACAACTGACTGACGTTGGAAAAATCACGGTGTTGTTGGTAATAATGACACTTAAATCATAAATTTGTGCAAAACTGGCAATTCCATAAATGTCAGTCGAACAAATAAACATCGAATTATGGAAGAGAAAGACATCAGATGGGTACAGCGGTTCAGCAATTACCGCAAGGCGTTGCTTCAATTGGGCAAGGCGGTTGCCATAGTTTCCGCCCAAAAAAGCAGGGGCGATGCGGACAAGCTGATGGAGGAAGGCCTGATACAGCGATATGAGTACACGCACGAACTGGCTTGGAAGGTGATGAAGGATTATGCTGAATATCAGGGGTTAACTGATATTGTCGGCTCACGCGATGCCATTAGGCAGACATTGCAGGCGGGTTTGATAAGCGATGAGCGCTGGATGGATTCCATTCGCGACCGAAACCTGACTTCGCACAATTACGACGATGACACGGCTGTGGCCATTGTCACCAACATCATCAATGTCTATTATCCGCTGTTTGTGGATTATGAAAAAGTGATGCTGAAACGACTTGAAACGATAGCTGAATAAACCCGGATTATGCCTTACGGACTGAAAGACACGGAATTAGAAAGGTTGTGCAAGGTGTTTGCCGCCAACGAGCGGGTTGCGAGCGTGGTGCTGTACGGCTCGCGCGCCAAGGGCAATTACAAACCTTTTTCCGATGTTGACATCACATTGAAGGGCACAGAGCTAACCCACACCGACCTAAACAGCATAAGTCTTGCCATCGACGACCTACTGTTGCCCTATCAGTTCGATATTTCCATTTTTAAATCATTAAAGAATCCCGATTTGATAGAGCATATTAATAGGGTTGGAGTTGTGATATATAGTAGAATAATGTTTAACGGGTGAAGCATCAATTCACAACTCACCATTCCCCTATCACCTGATTATCAGCATCAAATTATTGTCAGTCGATTTCAAAACCGTGCCGGGCGGGACAAAGATTTTGTCGCCGGGCTTCACGTTTGAGAAGATGGTGCGTTTGCCCACGCCCTTGTAGCTGCTGATTTTCACAATCTTGCGGCCTTGCTTGTAGTAAAGGTAGAAGCGGCTGTTCTGCGGATTGTTTATCACATCGAGCATCTGCTGGTTATCAGCAAAATAGCTGTAGAGCGTGTGGCCGTCTTCAATCAGCAGGTAGAAGTCCTGCTCGGTTGCCGGAACGGTGAATTCCACCTTGCTGTCGATGCTGAGCGGGTCCGATTCCATCACGTTCACGTAGTAGCGCTCGATAAACGACTTGCGGATGCGGCCGTTGTCGATGCCCGAGATAATGTTCCGGAACATCTGGTCCATAGTTGCTTCGGGCAGCTCGGGCAGGTTGCGGCAGACAAGATTCAGGTTTATCAGCGCGAAAAGGTTCTCGCGGTAGTTGGTCGAGTCGAGCTCGATGGCGTTGTATTTGGCAAACAGCTCTTCGTACATCAGGCTGCGCACCATCACCTTCTCGGCGTAGGCAAAGGCTTCTTCGCCAAAGCCGTTGTAGTTTTTCAGGCCGTCGAGTTTGTGGTCGGCGTCGTAGCCCTTCACGTTTGGCAGAAACTCGAACGGGAAGCGCACCTGCATACGGTTGCTCAGGAAATAGTGCTCGCCGTTGCGGTTGAAGGCGAAAAACGGTTTCCACGTGTCGCGGTCGGTGCGGTAGAGCATCCGGGCCGTTTTGTAGTAGAGTTGCGGCAGACCGATGCTCTGCCCCTTGTCGCCCTTGATGTAGGGGTTGAAGGCCGACTCGGTGAACTGCTGCGCCAGCACAATGCTCAGCGCCGGCGCGTTGATGCCGTATTTCTTGTAGGCGCGCCAGGCTTCCTGCTCGTAGAGCGACACCAGGTCGGACGGCACGTAGCCCACGCCCATCTTGTATTTGGCGTTGTAGAGAGCGTAGTAGCGGGTGGTGCCGTTGCGGAAGCTGATGAGTTCGGCCGGAATGTGGAAGTTGGCCGGAATGCTGTCTTGGGCCCACCGGGCGGTGCGGGTTTCGTACTGTTTCCGGAAAGTAGCCTTGTTTTTCTCGGTCATCCGCCAGTAGTTCACCAGCCGTTTCATCTCGGCGTCGGCCGACGACTGTGCCGGTGTGGCAAGGCTTGCAAGCAGGATTCCGAAAAGCAGCAATACTCTCATTAGGCACAAATTGTCCGCAAATATACGATGTTTGTTGAAAATGAGGAAATAAGGCGCGTCAGCCTATCGTTTCACCACCTTGTCGGGATTGCGGTTCACAAAATCGGCCCACGATTTGCAGCTTTTGGGTGTCCCCGATGGGATGCGCTGGTAGAAATGGCAGACGGCGGCGGCCAGACCGTCGGTGGCGTCGAGGTTCTTTGGCAGCTCGGTAAAACTGAACATTTTCTGCAATATGCCGGCCACCTGTTCCTTCGACGCATCGCCGTTGCCGGTGATTGAGAGTTTGATTTTGCGCGGGGCGTACTCGGTGATTGGTATCTGCCGTGCAATAACTGCGGCAATGGCCACTCCCTGCGCTCGTCCCAGTTTCAGCATCGACTGCACGTTCTGCCCGAAGAACGGAGCCTCAATGGCGCACTCATCGGGCAGGAACTCCTCAACCAGCCACGTGACGCGCTTGTGAATGGCGGCGAGTTTCTCATAAGGGTCGGTTATTTTGTTGAGCATAATCACGCCCATCGTCTCCAGCTTCGGCTTGTTGCCGTCGGCCGAAATCACGCCGTAGCCCATAATGTTTGTTCCCGGGTCGATGCCTAAAATCTTGCGTTCCATTGTTCACTCCTGACTTGCAATTATAAGCAAAAAAGCCCGACCAACCGGCCGGGCTTCGTTTTATCTTGCTCAGAAAATTATTTCGTCAGCATACTGCAGCCCATAAACTTCTGGATGCACTCCGGCAGTTTGATGCCTTCGGGCGTCTGGTTGTTCTCAAGCAGGGCGGCCACAATGCGCGGCAAAGCCAGCGAGCTGCCGTTCAGCGTGTGAGCCAGCTGAGTTTTCTTGGTCTCCTCATCGCGGAAGCGCAGTTTCAGACGGTTGGCCTGGAAGGTCTCAAAGTTCGATACCGAACTAACTTCGAGCCAGCGTTTCTGTGCGGCCGAGAACACCTCGAAGTCGTAGGTCATTGCCGAGGTGAAGCTCATATCGCCACCGCAGAGGCGCAGAATACGATAGGGCAGACCCAGTTTCTGCACAAGCGACTCAACGTGAGCCACCATCTTGTCCAGAGTCTCGTATGAGCGCGACGGGTGCTCAATGCAGACAATCTCAACCTTGTCGAACTGGTGCAGACGGTTCAGGCCGCGCACGTCCTTGCCGTACGAGCCGGCCTCGCGGCGGAAGCAGGCGCTGTAGGCTGTGTTCTTAATCGGCAGGTCTTTCGACGACACAATCACATCGCGGTAGAGGTTTGTCACAGGCACTTCGGCCGTTGGAATCAAGTACAGATTGTCGAGGTTGACGTGGTACATCTGGCCTTCCTTGTCGGGAAGCTGGCCCGTGCCGTAGCCCGAAGCCTCGTTCACCATCAAAGGCGGCTCAATTTCAAGGAAGCCGGCCTTCTCGTTCTCCTCAAGGAAGAAGCTGATGAGCGCGCGCTGCAGTTTGGCGCCTTTGCCTTTATAAACGGGGAATCCGGCGCCGGTGATTTTCACGCCGAGTTCAAAATCGATAAGGTCATAGTCTTTAGCCAGTTCCCAGTGCGGTTTGGCGTCCTCGGGCAGGTGGGGAATCTTGTCGTCGACAAGTTTCACAATCTCGTTGTCCTCGGCGCCTTTGCCGGGTTTCACCAGTTTGTACGGCATATTGGGCAGGCGCACCAGAATGTCGTTCAGCTCGGCGTTGATGGCGTCGAGTTTGGCGCCCAGAGCCTTCTGAGTCTCGCCAAGTTCGGTGCTTTTCTTCTTCATTTCGTTGGCCTCGGCAGCTTTTCCTTCTTTAAAAAGCTGGCCAATCTGCTTCGATATGGCGTTGATTTGAGCCAGAACATCGTCCTGTTCTTTTTGTGTGGCCCTACGCTCGTCGTCTTTTGCAAGAATCTGCTTCACGTATGGTTCAGCGTCGAAATTCTTGATTTTCAACCCCGCAATAACAGCCTCGGGGTTTTCCTGAATAAACTTAAGAGTTAGCATAACGTTGTATTGTTATAAAACAAAAAAGAGGATGCCATCGCGTTGACGGTCAGCCTCTTTCTTATCTTTGTTGATAAAAATCTATGCCTCGGCCGGAATAACCGATACGTACGATTTGTTGTCGCGTTTCTTTACGAAAGAAACTGTGCCATCTACAAGGGCGAACAGGGTGTGGTCTTTGCCCAAACCTACGTTGTTACCCGGATGGTGCTGAGTTCCTCTCTGGCGGACGATGATGTTGCCCGCAACAGCGGCCTGGCCGCCGAAAATCTTAACGCCCAATCTCTTACTTGCTGATTCACGGCCGTTCTTTGAACTGCCGACGCCTTTCTTATGTGCCATAGTGTATTAAGCTTTAATGTTTTCAATCTGAATTTGAGTGAACTGCTGACGGTGGCCGTTCATTTTCTGATAGCCTTTGCGGCGTTTCTTCTTGAACACCATCACTTTGTCACCCTTAACTTGAGTCAGCACCTTGGCCGACACTTTTGCGCCGTCAACAACCGGCGTTCCTACTTTGATGTCGCCATCGTTATCAACCAACAAAACTTTGTCGAAATCGACAACTGCGCCATCCTCTGCTTCCAAACGGTGAACAAAAATCTTCGAGTCTTTCTCTACTTTGAATTGCTGACCGTTAATTTCTACTATTGCGTACATACTATTTATAGTGTTATATTTTCATAACTTTTGGACGGCAAAAGTAGAAAGTATTTTTCAACTTGCAAACATTTGAAACGATTAATCTGATTTTCTCAACATATTTTTTTTGATGCTATTTTTGGTTTACTATTGCAACTGATATTCAATAAGATACACGGTTGATAAAATTCTTTTCCAGATTTATTGCCATATAGAGGGTTGGCGGAATTATATATTTTTATATTTGCTCAACAGATTAATGTCTGCTCAATAAATTAATGAATCGGCAATGTCGAAGGTGAAACTCAAAGTTTTGGGGCTGTCGTGCAGCCAAACCCAGTCGGGTGCCTATGCGCTGATACTGTCGGAGGAGAACGGCAACCGCCGCATTCCGATTGTCATCGGCGGGTTCGAGGCGCAGGCCATCGCCATTGGGTTGGAACGGCTGCATCCGCCGCGCCCGCTCACTCACGACCTCTTTGTCAATTTTGCCAAATCGTTCGATATTACCATCACCGAGGTCAACATTTACCACCTTGAGGAGGGCATTTTCTATTCCGAGCTTGTGTGTATGAACAACGGCTCGTACATTAAAATCGACGCCCGCACGTCGGACGCCGTGGCGCTGGCTATCCGCTGCAACTGCCCAATCTACACTACCGAGCAGATTATTGAGAAGGCCGGCATCGTGTTCAACGTGACCGAAGAACAGGCTGAGCCTGCCCAAAAGGAGCCGCAGCCGGCCGAGACAGGTGCTGACAAATATGAGAAGCTTGACATCAAGGAATTGAAAAAACTGCTCGATAAGTCAATTTCGAACGAGGACTATGAGGAGGCCTCGCACATCCGCGATGAGATTCAGCGGCGGGAAGGAAAATAACACCAATAATAAATAGGAATACGGATTCATCTAAATAAAAAAGCGCCCCACTAAGGGCGCTTTTCTATTAATTGACTGATTATTGTGTCTGATGTCCGTAGTCTCTAAAACCTCACCGTCACACTGCCCATTGCCGTGAAACCAGCCATTGGAATGAAGCCGATTTGGTAGTAGCGGTTGTCGTTGGGGTGGCCGCCGCTCTCGTACACAGCCGAGTAAACCCAGCCGCTTGCGGCATAGTGGTGGTTGAACAAGTTGCTGAAATTCAGACCGAAAACGGCCTCTTTCAGCACCCGTTTTGGTTTCAGGGTGTAACTCAGGTTCAGGTTCGATGTGGTGTAGGCAGGCAGCGAGCGGTCTTTGTTCTCGGTGTTGTCGAGATACTGACGGCTCACATAGTTGGTGTGCCAAACGGCCTGCCAGCCCTTGAGGTGGAAGTTCACAAAGCCGTTTACAATGGCCGATGGCGAGAAAGCCAGCGTTGAGTTGTCGTAGTGAAAAGAACGGAAACCATCCAAATTGCCGTCAATGTGATAGTTCTCAATAGCATATTGCACCATCGCTTCATCTAAAACGCCATTTTCATCCAAATAGTTGTCATAGACGTCATCCCAGTCTTCAGCCATCTCGTCAAAGTCCTTTATCTTGTTGATGCTCAGTGCGGCATTGCCCTCGATGGTGAGCCACTCGGTGATGTCAACGGCAGCCTGAAGTTCGACGCCTGCGCGGTACGAGTCCTTGATGTTGGTTGTCAGTTTTTCGCCGATGTCGCTCTGAGCGCCCGTCTGCACAAATTGGTCGGTGTAGTCCATAAAATAGAAGTTGGCGCCTGCGCGGACAGCCTCGCCAGCAAACTGATAACCAAGTTCATAGTCGAACATTTGCTCGGCTTTTGGCGCAGGATACGAACCATTGTCGGTGAAGTTGTTGCGCTCGGGCTCGCGATGGCTCAGCGCCACCGAACCATAGACGCGGTGGGCGTCGGTGCGCCACGAGAAGCCAGCCTTCGGGTTCACAAAATTGTATTTCTCGTCGATGTCGAGCGGTTGGTTGTAGAGACCGCTCTTGTCGTCGTAAAACTTGTCGTTGATGCCGTCGGTGGCGTAGCCCACGTGGCGGAACTGAACGTCGGCAAACACGTCGAAGCTTTCGGTCAGGTGCAGGGCCGCTTTCGCGAAAGCGCTACCGTCGAACTTGTTGGCGTCAGAGTCGTAATATTTATAGTCGCCGTCGGCCAAATACTTGTCGGCCACGGTTTTATCTTTGATGTAGTTGAGGTAGCCGAAGTGGTTGCCATTGAAATTCTGCACCGACGCGCCGCCGATAATATCCAGCAAATCATTGGTATAGTTGATGTTCCAAACCACGCCGTAGGTGTTCTGCGAGAGGCCCTTCTTGCGCACAAAATCGGTCTTTTTGATGCTGTTGCCCTCGGCGTCCTTGGCGCTCAAACCGTATTTTTTGAGTTTGTTTTTGGGGCGGAACTCCTCGTAGTATCCGTAGCCGTAAGTGTAATGCAATGAGGCAGTTGTAGCCAGATTGTCGTTTATCTGCCAAGCCGCCGACAGAATGTTGTGGTCCTGCCAGAAGTTGTCGGTGGTGCGGTCCCAAAACGAGCCGTCGGCCATTTGATAGCGTTGGGTGGTGTACTCATAGGGTTTGCCAACCGTTTTCTGCTCTAAAGGCGTGATAGTCAACGATTCATAGAGCGAATTGAACTTACCCAAGCCAGCGTCCCACATATCCTCGTAGGTTTTGATGCCCGTCCGCTCGCCATAGATGCCGTCCATAATGCTCAAATCGTCGTTGCCCGCCGTCACGCCGTTCCAAGCCTGACCAGTGCGCTCAAAGTTGCCGATGTTTTTGTATCTAACTTGCAGATTATCAGTCTGCCAAGTGATGCCGCCATAGTACGAGCCGCTGTTGGCGCTTGTGCCGTGGATGTAGCCGTCGGTGCGCGTTTGATGGTAGGCGCCGTCGATAATCAAACTATTGAACAACAGGCCTGTAGAAGCCTTGCCGCCAAAGTTGATGGTGTTGAACGAGCCGTATGAAACCGACAGTTCAACGCCTGCCGTCTGCATTGGCAACGCCGACGACAGAGCCACCGTTCCGCCGAAAGCGCCGTCACCGTTGGTCGATGAGCCCACGCCGCGCTGAATCTGCACGCTGCCCAAGAGCGAGCCGTAAGAGTTCATATTGGCCCAGAACACGCATTGGTCCTCGGGCGAGTTGAGTGGCACTCCGTCGAGCGTGACGTTGATGCGCGAGTCGCCCGCACCGCGGATGCGCATATAGGTGGTGCCTGTGCCAAGGCCGTTCTCGCTCCAGGCAAGCACGCCAGGCGTCTGCGAGAACAGAAACGGCAGTTCGCGGCCCGTCTTCGAGAACTCGTTGAGCTCTGTTTTTTTGATGTTCGACACTGCAAACGGCGCGTTCTGCTGAGCCCGCACGCCGTTAATCACAACCTCCTGCAACTGCTCGGCTTTAATCACGGTGTCGGATTGCGCGGCCTCCTGTGCCACGGCTCCAACAGCCGTCATCGATGCAATTGTAATGAATAGAAATTCCCTTTTCATCTTTTTAAATTTTTAAAAAATAGTTAGTAAAAAAGATTGAAATGGGGGTAATGAAAGAATTATACTGATTTGGCTTCTGATTGGAAATCAAAGCCTTATCCCTACGACGGCATTACCCGTATCAGGTTCAAAGGGTATAATCTCAGCCGCAAGCGGCACCCCATTCTTTTCGGGGCGCAAAGGTAGAAATTTCTTGAACCGACAATACATAAGGCGATATTTTTCTTGCGCAGTTAACACAATTGAGACACTGCATTTTTTTTGAACGCAGATGACGCAGATTTAACGGATTTACACAGATTTTTCTATGCTGTACCAATGCCCGCCCTCGCCGCCTGTAGAGACGTGGCGCGGCCGTGAAGCCCTTTCGGCAGGTTCAAGCAAAAAGTTTCTTTCTTATCGGTTTTAGAAACTGCTTTTTCAAATCTCTGACACTATGAAAAAGAAGAAGTTCGGAATGTGACAACTCTCCACGCTCCGCTTTTAGCGAAAGCAGTTGCAATGTGCAAATCAAATCGGCCGCCTGAAAAAGTTTGTAGTCTTTCGGCAAAACTTTTCTGGCTTCATATTGCGACAATTCTGTGGTTAGCACTGCGTTAAGTATGCGACTAAGTTCGTACTGGCCATTGTCGTAATACAAAATCACATTGTTGAACGATTGGAAAAAAGCAGGATTCGCTCTGATAAACTGCGACATTTCCTTTGCTATTCTGCCTTCCAATTTGAAAGAGTCTTCAAACTGACGCTTCTCAAACACAAATGTGCGATATTGTATCTCAGATTTCAAAACGAAATAGAAAAGTTTTGTAAGCAAGGCGCGGCGCTGGTTGGGTAACAAATTGAAATACATTTCTTCCCGTCGGATAAGTGGGGCGGTGTGGATTACGAAATCTTTTTCATAACCAAAACGTTGTATTTCTTCATCCAATTTCCGTATCTGTGACGAAATGTCGTAGGACTGGTTGTGAAACAGCATTGTAACAATGTAATAAGGCGACTGCGGGCAATAAGTTCCAAAATCGCCACTTTCATCAACAAAAATGCTTAAACAGTCCTTCATATTGCAAAAAAATGGCGGGACAGTCTGCCCGCCTAGTAGGTTGGACCTGGGTCTTTCGACCAGCGCCAATGGCGCAAATATAGCACTATTTATTAAAATACAATCATATAGAAGAAAAAATATCGTTTCGCCGCGTCTCTACGCCATTGGAACATCATTTAACCCTGCAAGGCCGCCAACCACGTCTTATTTTCGCACAGATTTTTTGAACGCAGTCCCGATAACTATCGGGGTTCGCAGATTTTTATCGCACTGATTGACTGCCGATTTGCTCTATTCCTTATAGTACTTGTTTTTCTTTAGCGAATCGCGCATTTCTCGCTCCGAAGGGTATTTCTTTTTCCGTTTTTTGGTAAATAGGTTTGCAATTTTCCTCCAAAGTGGCACTCGCACGTAATCATCCACATAATCATCGGGGGCGCGCAGGCCTTCACGGATTAGTTTTTCTCGGAATAATAAACGGCGAAATGCACCAATTGCTTCTAATAGCTCATTAATCATTAATAGCGCAATAACAACAAGGGTTACTTGCATTCCTGTTTTACCCCAATGACTAACAATAAATTTTTCAATCAAAATATTTCTTCTCTGATGAGCACCTCCGATTAAATCTTGACCAAGAATAAAATCAACGAATATATCTTCTGATGTTATCACTGTGTCTATAATACAAAAAGAGACTACTGTTAAAAAAAAAGCATAGGCTAAAAATTCTAAATAATAAGTAGACTTCTTTTTGAATTTTCGAGAATCTTTAAACTTCATAAATATTACTTTTTCAGCACATCTTTTAGTAATTCTTCAAATACTTTGTAACAATTCTCTCCCGACAAACTTTTGAATCGAGACAATACAATGTTTCGTTTTGCTTCATCGTTAAAACGCACGTATAGCACGTTTTACTAAACGCCATTTGCCAAAGTTAAGAAAACTTTCCACTCAATAGCGCAGACGCTGCTGAAGGCGGAAAAGTTGCGCGGGGTGATTTCCTCAAGTGGTTATGGAATTAGTGTCCGCAAAAAAACACTTACTTTGCGCTATGGACAAACTCAATTTACCCGATTACACGTCGCTTTTGCGCGTCAGTCTGGCCAAAAAGCAGATTCTCGACCCCGTGCGTCGCAAGTATGTGGCGCTCACGCCCGAGGAGTGGGTGCGGCAGAATCTGGTGCAGCATCTGCTGGCGCTGGGCTACCCTTTGGGACTGATTGCCGTGGAGCAGCCCATCACCCTCAACGGGCTGCAAAAACGCTGTGACATAGTTGTTTACAACCGCCAGGCTGTGCCGTGTATGATTGTTGAGTGCAAAGCTCCCCAAGTGGCGGTCACGCAAAAGGTTTTCGACCAAATTGCCGTCTATAACATCAAACTTAACGTTGAGTATCTGATAGTTAGCAACGGACTCCAACATTTCTGCTGCAAGGTTGGCCAAGCGTCGCACAATGTTGAGTTTCTAACCGAGTTTCCGTCGCCCGAGTTGGTAATTGGTTGATTATTGGCCATATCGCGCCGGCGCAAATGCCAACGTTGCATCATTTTCAAAAATAAATTGGCGATAGTGCGTTTTGGGGCGCACCTATTATATATTTGTATCGGAAAAACAATCTGCCGATGGCTGCCTATATAATATTGGTGTTGGTTCTGCTTTTGTTCGCATTCTTTTTTGCGGCGATGGAGGTGGCGTTTGTGTCGGCCAACAAGCTGCGCATCGAGCTCGACAAAAAACAGGACCGCGTTTTCTCGCAGATAATTGATGTGTTCATCGAGAAACCGGCGCAGTACTACGCCACAATGGCCATCGGTAATCTGACAGTGGTGGTGACACTGGCAATGGTGCTCACCGGCGACGGTCCTTGGCGGCAGTTGCCCCTCAGCGTGGCGGCGATATTGGCTGTTCAGGCGTGCGCCGCGTTCCTGCTTTACCTTTTGGCGGGCGAGATTCTGCCCAAGCTGCTGGCTTTTCAGGAGTCGGGCAGTTTGCTGAAAATCATATCGTTACCAGCGGCTGCGTTCTACTATTTGTTCTATTTGGTTTCGAAGATTGTCTATCATACATCACGCTTTTTCGCTAACCGGTTCACCAAAACAAAAGTTAAGGAGAACGAAGCCGTTTATTGGGGGGCAGTTGATTGGGATTCGCTTGCAGATGAGCAGATTAGCGAGTCTGATGACGATGACGAGTCGAACGATATGAAGCTCTTTCGCAACGCGCTCGATTTCTCGGCCGTCAAGTTGCGCGAGTGTATGGTTCCGCGTCCCGAGATTGTGGGCATCAGCATCGACGACAGCATCGACGAGCTCAAAAAACTGTTTGTGAGCAGCGGTCTCTCAAAAATAATGGTTTACAAAGGCTCCATCGACAATGTGGTGGGCTTTGCTCCGTCAATATCAATGTTTCAGCACCCGACAAACATAGCGTCCATCACGCATAACCTGCCAATTGTGCCCGAGACTATGCCGGCCAACAAACTGCTCACGCTCTTCATTCAGAACCACCGCAGCATTGCCCTTGTGGTTGATGAGTTTGGCGGTACTTCGGGAATAGTCACAATGGAGGATATTCTGGAGGAGATTGTTGGCGATATTCAGGACGAGCACGACAAAAAACGCTACCGTGAGCACAAATTCGGCAAAAATCACTATCAGTTCTCGGCCCGCCTCGAAATCGACTACGTCAACGAGAAATACGACCTCGACCTGCCGGTGTCGGACGAGTATGAGACGCTTGCCGGGCTCATTCTGTCGCACTACGGGGCCATCCCCAAGGTGCAGGATGTGGTGTCGTTCGGAAAGTTCAGGTTTACCATTCTTCGCGCCAGCGCCACAAAAATCGAGCTTGTCGACGTCATTGTAAACTAACCGGCGATTTTCATATCGCTTTGCGCGAAAATCGGGCCGATTGGGTTGTAAATGTTGCCATTGCAACTGCCACATTGCCGTCACAACAGCCTGATTGTCATTGAATTGATTTTATAATACATTGATAATCAATTAATGATAAGTCGTTTTGAAAAAAAACCTTTTTCCTATGCCGTTTCTAAAAATTGCTATCTTCGTAGCCTAAATTTTTGAAATAAACCTTAAAAAATAAAAAATGGCAACTTTACAGAAAATACGTGATCACGCCGGAACACTGGTAACGATCATCGTCGCTTTAGCCTTGCTGGCATTCATCGTTGGTGACCTTTTCAAAGCCGACGGAACATTTGGAAGCTCAAGAAACAACGTCGGCTCGATAGCCGGAACTGACATTCCAATCCAGTACTACCAAGCCAAGGTTGACGAAAACACAGAAATCTACAAACAAAACACTCAGCAAAACTCTTTGGAGTCAGCTGTTTACGACCAAATCCAAGACCAAACTTGGGAGCAGCTCATTCGTCAGTATGTTATTGAGGAAGAGTATGCAAAGGCCGGCATCAATGTTACTGCCGACGAGTTGTTCGATATGGTTCAAGGCAACTTTGTTGACCCGCAGGTGATGCAGATTCCAATCTTCCGTGACGCCGAGACCGGCCAGTTCGACCGCAACCTGGTCATCCAGTTCCTGAAAAACAAGGATTTGGATCCGTCGGGTCAGGCAGCCGCATCGTGGACAGCATTCGAAAAGAGCCTTGTGCAGAACAAGAAAGACCAGAAATTCCTTTCGCTGGTTGGTATGGGAATGTACGCCACCAGCCTTCAGGCAGAAAAAGAGTCGAACGACAAAAACACCAAATACGATTTCGACTATGTTCAGTTGCGCTACAGCTCTGTTGCTGACTCGCTTGTGAAGGTTACAGAGAGCGACTTGAAGAGCTATTACGGCAACCACAAGAAAGATTTTGAGCAGGAAGAGTCGCGCGACATCTACTATGTTGTGTTCCCGATTGTGGCTTCGGAAGATGACCGCCAGAACACCGTCAAGAGTGTTGAGGATTTGAAGAACGAGTTTGCAAGCAAGGACGAAGACGCTATTGAGCAATTCGTTAACCTTGAGTCGGAAATCGCCTTCAACGGCAAATATCTTGCAAAAGAGGACCTTTCGGAGTCAGTTGCCGAGTTGTTCGACGCCGCTGACAACACCGTTGTTGGACCGTATGAGGAGGGCAACTATGTGAAGATTGCCCGCAAGCTTGGCAGCGCAAAAGTTGCCGACTCTGTTGAGGCCCGCCATATTCTCATCCGCCCGTCGGCCGCTTTGAGCGAAGATGACGCAAAAGCAAAAGCCGACAGCATTTTGAACGCCATCAAGAAAGGCGCTTCGTTTGCCGAAATGGCTGAGAAATTCTCGGCTGACGGCTCTGCACAAGACGGCGGCAACCTGGGTTGGTTCACCGAGGGCCAGATGGTTAAAGAGTTCAACGACGCTTGCTTCTTCGGTAAGAAGGGCGATTTGGTTGTTGTGAAAACACAATTCGGCTATCACGTTGTTGAGATTCAAGACCAGACAAAACCGTTGCAGAAGGTTAAATTGGCAGTTATCGCCCGCGAGATTTCGGCAAGCAACAAAACCGTTGACGCCATCTACGCCAACGCAAGTCGCTTTGGCAGCACAAACAGCAGCTTGTCAGCTTTCCGTGGCAACGCCGACAAAGAAGGTTTGACTCTGCGTACCGCAAACATCAAACGTAACGACCGCCGTTTGTCAAACTTCGACAACCCGCGCCAAGTTATCCGCTGGGCATACAAGGCTGACAAGGGCGATATGTCGGAAATTTTTGAGCTCGATGGCCAGTTTGTGATTGCAATGGTTGCCGATGTTCACAAAAAAGGTGTGGCATCGTTTGACGAGGTTCGCAACGACATTGCACGCCGCGTGCTGATTGAGAAGAAAGCTGAATACCTGATTTCGAAACTCAACGATGCAAGTGCAGGCGCATCTACTCTTCAGGCTGTTGCCGACAAGCTTGGCGAGCAGCTTAAAGAGGCCAAGAGCGTTTATTACTCTTCGTACTCAGTTCCGACAGTTGGTGTTGAGCCGAGTCTGCAAGCCGCAATGGTTACTTTGGACGAACAGAAAATCAGCAGCCCGATTAAAGGTAACAACGCTGTTTACTTGATTCAGGTTAAGCAGGTTGAGAAAGCCGAGAACGTTGATTTGGCCCGCGAGCGCGAGTTGCTGCAGCGCACCAATATGTCGAAGGCTGGTTATCAGGTTCTGTCAGCAATTGAGGCTGCCGCCGACATTGAGGACAACCGTTCGAACTTCTATTAGTAGATGATTAAAATCGCCATAAAAGGTTGGGCGTTGTCCAACCTTTTTTGTTTCTTTAAAATTCGTTTTCAAACGCCCCGCGCAGTGGTTGGTGGCGTTTTTTAGGCAATGACTAAAACAGTATGATTATGAGTAAAAAAGTAGCATTAATCACAGGCATAACAGGTCAGGATGGTTCGTTTCTGGCAGAGTTTCTTTTGGAAAAAGATTATGAGGTTCACGGCATTATGCGCCGTTCGTCGTCGTTCAACACGGGGCGCATTGAGCACCTTTACCTTGACGAGTGGGTGCGCGATATGAAGCAGAAACGCCTTATCAATCTGCACTATGGCGATATGACCGACTCGAGTTCGCTTATCCGCATTATCCAACTTGTGCAGCCCGACGAAATCTACAATCTGGCCGCGCAGAGCCACGTGAAGGTGTCGTTCGACGTGCCTGAATACACCGCCGAGGCCGATGCTGTCGGCACGCTGCGCCTGCTTGAGGCTGTGCGCATTCTCGGGCTTGAGAAGAAATGCAAAATCTATCAGGCTTCAACGTCGGAACTCTTTGGTTTGGTGCAGGAAGTGCCGCAGAAAGAGACAACGCCGTTCTATCCGCGCAGCCCGTACGGCGTGGCCAAGCAGTACGGTTTCTGG
>JAEEGK010002814.1_pt1 | contig 43694 bp, 25 predicted proteins | sample 8958771 | NCBI WGS metagenome assembly JAEEGK01 (sample SAMN16246547, study PRJNA631951) | gut metagenome | biome: gut microbiome; feature: rumen; material: SC-attached | host: Bos | place: Iran: Karaj | collected 2018-10
GAATCTCCGTTAACAATCAGGAGATGCCCGACTGTCATCCCGGACTTGTTTCGGGACAGACTTGACAATTCGCGTTTAAATTTTCGTTCACAACTCATCAATCACGGCTCACATCTAAAAGCAATGGTTCTATGGCCCAGAACTGCGTGCGTTCGATGTCGCGAAGGAAATCTCCGAGCGTTTTCGCATTCAATAGCGGTACGACAAAGGAATCGTCCGTATTCAATTGCACAAGCTCAATTTCAGTTGATTTCGGAATTTTAGCCATTTTGCGGACTTCATTCAGCGCATCATCTAAGCCACCCAAGCCTTGCACAAGTCCGGCCTCTTTCGCCTTCCAGCCGACCATCACGCGTCCACCGCCATACGCCGTATCCACAACCGTCTGCGGGATTCCCGTCGCCTGCGAAACCACACCGGTAAAGCGGTTATAAAAATCGTCCATGTATTCTTGCAACGCAGCCTTTTCGGTATCTGTCCACGGGCGTGCAAAAGAACGGGCATCCGCATAATCGTTTGTCTTCACCGGTTCATTGCGCAGTCCAACTTTCTGCATCAAGCCGGACACATCAATTTTACCGCCAAATATTCCGATACTTCCGACAATGGAAAAAGGTTCCGCGATAATCTTGTCGGCACCACAAGCAATATAATACGCTCCTGATGTTCCGCTACTCCCGATGCTTGCCACAATGGGAATATCGAACTTTTTCAAATTCTTGAGTGCACCCCAGATTTTATCGGACGCAATCGCGCTCCCGCCCGGCGAAGAAATCCGCAAAAGCAAAGCCTCCACGCCCATTCCCGGAAGGCGATGCAGACTTTCCATCACAGAGGCTTCCATTTTAGAATCTATCGTCCCGTTGATGTTCAAAAGCGCGACCTTCGCACGGTGACTCCAGCTTTCGTCAAAAATTTTCGTATTTGACGGCGACCACGTTCTAAAGCCGGCGTACGGAGCATCAATATCAAAGAACGTCTTTAGCGCATAAGACGGGACCTGGTCAATATAAAGCAGCGTATCTACAAGGCCCGCCTTTTTCGCCCCAATTGCCGTAATCACCGGCTTTTGCGCAAGCGAATCCAGCAAATCGACATTTGCAGAAGGCAATCCCTTCATGCGGGGGGCCACGTGCATGCGAACCATTTCCCAAATATCTTTATAAAGTGATTCTATGTTACCACGTGCATTTACCGACATGGAATCCGCCGTGTAAGGCTCCACCGCCGATTTGTACTCTCCGTGTTTCAGGAATTCCACCTTGACACCGAGTTTATCGAAAAATCCCTTGTAGAACGTAAATCCGCCCCCAAGCCCAAGCCAAGTAAAATGAGCCGAAGGTTCCACGACAACGCGATCCACGCTTGATGCTGCAAAGAGCACTGCCGGGCGAACGTCATCCATGTAGGCAATCACCATGCCGCCACGTTTCTTTAACTTTTGTACGTAACGGTTGATTTCTTCGGAAATGGCCAAGTTCCCTTGATAGCCCGAAAAGTCAAGCACCACAAGCCCCGCCGCCGGATCACGCAACAGATGTTCAAACAAGTTACGCACTTTCATGAGGCCGATAGAAGACGGAGCAATAAAAGGCATATTCTTCTCGACTTCACTCACCGTCATGTTCAAAGGCACACGGACTATCTGTGCCGAACGCGACGCCCGCGGATTTCGTGCCGCATGGAACCCGATGCTTCCGCCCTTCGGCAAAAAATCGTCATACACGCGAAGAGACGCATCCAAGTACCCGCCAAACGACGTGGAAAGCGTCAGCGTGTATTCGTCATCATCGCCGTGAATCGGCATCTTGAACCCGAAACGCATGCCGTAAAGGCCTAGTTCAAAAAGCAATCGATGTTCCTTCCAATCTTCGACATCGTAGCTCGCGCTGAAAAAATCGCCCAAGCGAATCGTCGCGCCCGCATTGTGGACACGTTTCATGGATTGTGGCCCCAAGTACAGGAGGTTTTCGCACGAATAACCTAAAGAAAGCGAACGGAAAGGACGGAACAAAATTCCCGGCGAATAAGTCCATTCCGTCCCTTTGAAATCGGCACTGCGCAGAGCCGTGACCCGACCGCCCCAAAAAACACTGCGGTCGAAAAGCGGAAATCCATGGGTCAAGTTCCAACGCGACTCGTCCATCCCTTCGCCGTCAAAGCGGTACTCGAAACCCGCCCCGATGCGGTCCAAATTGCCGCCCACGCGGAATTCGGTAATGCCGTCATCGAAATAGTACGAGGCAAGCGCCCCTTTGGAGTCCAAGGCGGAAAGTCCAGCCGGGTTCCCGAAAACGCCATGAGCGCCTTCAAGCGATACAAAACCCGATTCGCCAGGAAGGTAAGCGTAGGACAGCACGGAAAATGCGGTAAACGCAACAGCAAATGTTGGAAATGCAAAAAAATTTATCTTCATCGTAAATATTTTAGTAAATTTAAAAGAAGGTGGAATTTGGGAAAGGAATAAACCATGAAAAACACAGCCCTTCTTGTTTTTATCCTTTCGTTTTTACTCGTTTCCTGCGGGGATGATTCCGGCAATTCCGCTGGCGATTCTGAAACCATAACAAACAAGACCGTTTCGGGCGTAGTGCAGTTCGGGCCTTTTGAAAAAGGGGCGACGGTCGCAGTCTATGAACTTGACGAAAAATTTCAAAAAACGGGCATCAATTACGAAACCGAAATCGAGAATGAAAAAGGCGAGTATTCCATAAACGTAAAAGAACTGAAATCGCGATACGCTTTGCTAAAAGCAAACGGATATTACCGTAGCTACATCACTGGAGAAAAATCAAAAGACAAAATAGCCCTGTTCGCTCTAGCAGACTTGGGCGACCATAGCGAAGTGAACATCAACATCCTCACGCATCTCTCTCATAAGCGAGCCATCTACTTGGCGACAGAAAAAAAATTGCCCCTAGCAGATGCAGAAAAGCAAGCCGAAAAAGAAGTCTTGAAATCGTTTGACATCGATGAAATTTTTGACAGCACCGAAAACTGGAACATTTTCGGCAACAAAGACAAAAACGCAGCATTGCTAGCTTTATCCATACTGATGCAAAGCGTTTTTTTAAAAGGCAACATCGACAAAATTTTGGACGACATCGTCCTTGACTTTGAAAAAGACGGCATTTGGGACGATAAAAAAACAAAAACAAAAATTGCAGATTTTTTTTACGCGCTATTCGAAAAAACAAGATTTACAGAAATTAGGAAAAATGTTGAGGGAATATATCCTTCAGCCGATATTCCTTCATTTGAAAAATACGTGAACATTTTCTGGTGGGACAACTACGGACTTGAGCATTGCACTGACAAACGTAAAAACAATGTTCAAAAAAATACAAATTCCGCTAGTAAATTTGTAAATAAAAAATTTATTTGCCGCCCCGATATATGGAGGGGAGCTTCCGAAAGAGAAATATTAAACGACTCTTTGACAAGACTCAAAGGAAACGACGGCGATATCACTTTGGCTTTAAAAGTATGCTTCGTCTATGAGAACAATTCATGGAACGAAAGGGATATAAGCAACTGTACGCTTGGACTCAAAGGGTGTACTGAGCAACGCCAAGGGGAACTGGGATTAACAGCTAATAACAAGTGGTTCATCTGCGACAACAAAATATGGGTTTCCGACATCACATGCGAAGACGATCGGCCAACAAAGACCATCAAATTTAAAGAAGATACCGTGGGGTGGAAAGATACAACAGAAGGAGCTATCCGCAAAGGCAAAACGACAGATGTCATATACATATTCGACAAAAAGAATTGGCGAGTCGCAACTCTTCCAGAAGCGTCGCTTGGTGGCTGCACCAAGAAAATTCAGGATTCTGTCGGTTATGCCCCAATGCGGGAAGAGCAAGATTATATTGATTCCCAAGAATGTTATAATGCAATTTTCACTCCTGGCTACTACAAATGCAATGATCTTCATTGGGAAAAAGCTGATAAATGCGCATTTGGACTATCCCGATGGAAAAATTCAAAAGAAGGCGACTTTCATATTTTGGAAGAATGCGACAACAAATGCCATGTATTTGAAGATGGGAATTGGCGTTCAGGAAATCCAACAGAATGCATTCCCGGTTTAGGAGGATGTACAAAAAAACTCAATGGAACAATTAAACACGGGCCAGTCATAAAAGAAGGCAGAGAATGCATCCAATATGGTGAATACGTTTGCGAAGATTCCGTTACAATTGTGGATACCACAACAAAGACGCCCTATATTTGTACATATCCCTTTATGGATTTCGGTGGCTCGACACATGGACATTGGGCGCAAGCCTCAGAAGGTGATCTTGAACTTTTTCCTACACTATGCACTTATGATGCATACGGCAGAATTTTTCAAGGAAAAAACAATTATTATATCTGTGACAAGATTCGTCCAAAAATATTCACGTTTAGAAAAGCGACTTCAGATGAACTAGAAGAAAAATGTTCTATTTACAACTATGGCCAATATAAAACATTCAAAGATTCCAAAGCCATTGCAAAATGCGATGTTTCCGAAAGCAATGCGGAAACACAATTTTACGATTGGAATTTTGCAAATGACAAAAATCAAGGAACCATGACAGACCCAAGAGACAGTTCCGTTTACAAAACAATCGTTATGGATACACTCACTTGGATGGCAGAAAATTTAAACTATGCGGACAGCGTCAATTATCCAAGCATGCGAAAGCATAATTGGTGCTATAACAACCAAATTGATAGTTGTAAAATACATGGACGTTTATACACTTGGAGTGCTGCAATCGATTCAGTCTATTGGTCAACACAGGGAATAACTTGCGGCCATACAAGTAAAAGTAAATACTTCCGCTGCGGATTACCCGAAAGAGTTCAAGGTATTTGTCCTGTAGGCTGGCATTTACCCAACAGTAACGAATGGATTCAACTATTAGATTGGTTGGAAAAAATAAACACAGAATTTGGCCGCAGCGGATTTTTCACAGGCCATGACGGAATTTACTTTTCTACTTATGCACATTTTGCAAATATTCATTATGAGACTTACTTTTGGACATCCACTGATGTACCAAGTACACCCTATGATGTAATGATGTTGCAGACATCTCCGATTTCAACAAAGCTTGTATCTAGTGAATCAGTTAACGCCATTTCAGTCCGCTGCGTGAAAGACTACTAAAGGGAGCGTTACATGAATCAAAATTTATCAGGCCACATTCTTTTATTCTTTTATTTGCTATTCGTTGTCTCTTGCAGCAACAATTTTAGCACCTCCGCCGAAAATTCCAACAGCAATACCTTATCGGGCATAGCACAAGGTCCGTTCTTCAAAGGTTCGACCGTATCTGTCTATGAACTCGATTCAAATTTACAGCAGACCGGTTTTAACATCGAAACAACTATCAACAACGACCAAGGTGATTTTTCGATAAAACAGGAAGACATTAAATCGAAACATGCACTGATTAAAGCGGAGGGCAGTTACCGTAACATCATTTCTGGTGAAAAAGCCAGAGATAAAGCAACTCTATATGCATTTACGGATTTGGAAAAAAGAAACAACGTGAACATCAATATCCTGACGCATTTATCGCATAAACGTGCGATATATCTCGCAACCCAAAAGAACATGTCTGTAGCAAAAGCAAAAAAGCAGGCGGAAACAGAAGTCTTAAAATCTTTTGGAATCAACGAAGATTTCGATGATGCAGAGAACTTAAACATCATGAAGAATGACACCCAAAGCATAGCGTTATTCGCCATCTCAATGATGATGCAAAGCGACATCGCAGATATAGATATCAACGAACGTCTTACAAATTATATTGCAGATTTCGAAAAAGACGGTACTTGGGATGACAAAAAAACGATTGCGGACATCGCCGATTGGGCTTATAAAGTTTACGATTATTCAGCATTTGCAACAATCAAGGACTTTGTCAAACAGTGGAATAGCGCTGTTATATTTTCAATATTTGAAAAATACGTGAACAGATTCTGGCACATCCATTACGGCCTCGGGATATGCACAGACGATCGAAAAAACGAAGTCCGCAGAAACGAGTTGTTCTTCAGCGATTTCGAAAAGAAATATTTCATTTGCAGGCCCGGCGGCAAATGGAAAGAAGCGTCCGAGCAAGAGGTTCAAAAATTTTTCAAGTCCGACACCAACACCATAGATGGCATGGTTCGCAACATAAAACATGAATCCGATCCCAACACAACAAAATGCGAAGTCTATGAAGACGGAGAATGGAGAATAGGAAACGACAATGATTGCAACTATGGAATTGGCAGATGTACAAAGAAACGTGAGGGGCTGTCAAAAATAAGTTTGGATTATCAATATACATGCAAAAATCAGGAATGGATTCGTACTTATATATCAACGGATATAGAGTACAACGATTCGGCATTTATTCAGCCAATTAGATTCGACCTAGACGTCATCGGATGGAAAGACACGACAGACGGCACCATCCGAAAAGGCAATTTCAGCGATGTCGTTTACATTTTCGACAAAGATGTATGGCGTGTAGCCAATCTCCCAGAAGCGTCCCTCGGCAAATGCACCAAAGAAAACCAAGACTCCGCAGGTTATGCCGAATACCGTGACGGACAAACAAATCTCAATCCTTTATATTCTATATGCAATTATAACAATCAGCTCTATAACCGATACGACAATTGCCCGAATAGCCATTACCAATCCGGCTATTACAAATGCATCTATACAATCACCGAAGGAACAAATGATACTTTATTCGCATGGAGTTCTGTTAAAAGATGTTCACTGGACAAATACGATTTTAAAGATGGTAAAATAACTCCGTGGAAAAACGGTAAAGAAGGCGAAACCCGCTGGGGTAATCCCTTGGAATACCAAGAGAAATTAAAAAACACTTATAGTGCTCCTGATTATATATGTCAACAAAAATGTTATAAATTCACAAATGGAGAGTGGACTCAGGCATCGATTACACAATGCATGGGCTTGGGAACATGCGACGACAGCAACAAAGGGACAACTAAAAAAGGTCCCATTGTCTATTACAAAAAAATTTGCGTCAGCGAATATGACATGATCGATGACAAATGCTATAACATATTGGTTGTAGTCGACAGCCTTAGAAAAACAAATTACGTCTGTCAAGGCAACAAGATTTATGAACACGAAATCACCGGTTATAACACATTTTTAGATGACTACGATCCAACACCTGTTACTGGAAATTGGTTTTCGCAGCAAAACTATATTTATAATCCCCCTTCAAGTTCATCCCAACATACATGTCAAATGGACGGTTCTCTCATTCCGGGGGAAGAAGATCCACAAAAACTATATATATGTGATGTATACGGGTTTAGGTTAGCAACGGAAACAGAAATAAATACGTACCAGTTAGATTGTCCTACAGACGGATCTCTTGTCCCAGGGAAAAAAAATCCTAACATGCTATATGTTTGTAATGATGACTGGTGGAAAATAGCATCAGCAACAGATATAGCAATGAATTTGCATTGCGAGCCCAACACCTATGGTGAATACAGAATGTTTAAAGGAACAAAGGCCTATTTTGTATGCGATACGATTAGTGACGGCGATGAACCTTATTATTTCTGGAACTATGCAATCGAAAAGAACATTGGTTCTATGACAGACCCCCGTGATAGCACCATTTATAAGACAACGATTATCGGCACAAATACTTGGATGGCAGAAAACCTGAATTATGCCGATAGCACCAATTACCCAAGCATGTTGAAACGCAATGAATGTGAAGGCAATCAACTTGAGAGTTGCAAAAAATATGGTCGTCTTTACACATGGAGCGCCGCAATTGATTCCATCTATTGGTCTAGCAAAGGAAAAAAATGCGGTTACATGTCAGAAAATGAAGAAGCATGTGGTTTACCCGATACGGTACAAGGCATTTGCCCCAAAGGTTGGCATGTGCCCACCACCAAGGAGTGGGATTACTTTTACGATTGGGTTGTAAAAAATGTATGGAGTCCTAATCTAAACGACATGAGTAATCCTTCTGTAAAAACTTTAGAATTATGCGGTTTCCTGCCACTAGTTCAACCCGAAGAAGAGTTCTATAAAGAATTCATTTTTTGGTCATCCAATGATTTGAATGGGCTAGAATCTTATGGAATGAAATCATCATATAATCTACAGCCACGCGATGGAATAAGGTATGCCCAAAATTATTCCAAGACCAAGCCCAAGAACGACAAACTACAAGTCCGCTGCGTAAAAGACGACTAAAAGGAGAAATCCATGAGCTGCAATTTATTTAAAAGAAGCATTCTCCCATTCTTTTATTTGCTATTCTTCGTTTCCTGCGGGGATGATTCCGGCAATTCCGCTGGCGATTCTGAAACCATAACAAACAAGACGGTTTCGGGCGTAGTGCAAATAGGCCCCTTTGAAAAAGGAGCTACCATCGCTGTCTATGAACTCGACGAAAAATTTCAAAAAACGGGAATCGCTTATGAAACTGAAATCGATAACGACCAGGACGAATATTCTGTGGATGTAAAAGAACTAAAATCACAACATGCACTCCTGAAAGCGTCCGGCTATTACCGCAACCTTACCACAAACAAGCAATCGATGAACAAAATAACCTTGTACGCCATCGTAAACATACTCGATGACGGAGGGTTCAACGTAAATGTGCTCACGCACCTAGCCTACAAGCGAACAATTTACTTGATAACGCAAAAAAAGATGCACCTAGAAGAAGCCAGGAAACAAGCGGAATCAGAAATTCTCAAATTCTTTGGCATGGATGACAATTTTAAAGAAGCCGGGAAATTAGACATTCTTGGGAAAGGCAATCAAAGTGAAGCATTATTCGCATTATCTATTTTAATGCAATGCGAAATTCCCAAAAACAATACCAGCAAACGTCTTGAACTCATTGCTACTGATTTTGAAGAGGACGGAACCTGGGATGATGAAAAAACAAAGGCCCTCGTCGCCGACTTCTTTTACGAACAATTCGAAAAAACAAGATATTCGGACATCCAAGACAACATTGCAAACCTATATCCATCCATTGACATTCCTTCATTCGACAAATACATAAACCGTTTCTGGTGGAATATTTACGGGCTTAAGGACTGTATAGAAAAACGCAAGAACGAGATTGCCCCCAATAAGAACTCCAACAGCGATTTCGTCAAGAAACAATTCATTTGCAGACCCGGAATATGGAGAGCAGCCTCCGACAAAGAACTCTCCAAATACTATTGGCCAGACAATTTGGACAGCATCAAAGGAAAAGAGGGGGACACCTATATCGGTAAAAACGATACAACCATTTGTTACGTCTATAGGAACAATTCATGGGAGAAAAGTGATCCAATTCATTGCATAGTCGGATTATGTACAGAAAAAAATCAGGATGTTATCCAGAAAGGAACCGCTGGAGAATGGTACAAATGTAACAACCTAAAATGGGAAAAATCAGACGAATGCACCTATACAATTTCCAAATGGAAGGACGGCAAAGAATGGGAAATTCGTTATGAAAAAAAATGCAACAATCAATGTTATGTATATGATAACGGACAATGGCGATTGGGCAATGTATTTGATTGCAATCTAGGTTTTGCCGTATGTACCCCAAAGCGTACCGGAACCATTCAAGAAGCACCCGTTTTGAACACAAAAATGGATTGTGACGAAGAGCTCCATTTCAATGAAAAAAGTTATTATAGTACATGCATAACTGAAATAACATCAATCGATACTACAAAAAAAACATTCTATATATGTCGAGACGATTCTAATCACAACTTCGATTTAATGCATGCAGAATTGAAATACTTAACATACAAAACAGGAGGTCTAACCTATTTTTGGGACATTGCATCGGACACAGAAATCAATACGGAGGGATTGTCTTGTCCCGAAGAAGGGAAGCTAGTTTCAGGGATAAAAAATCCTCAAAAGCAATACCTTTGCGATAGAAGCTCTTTCAGGGAAGCCAAGGAAATCGAAATAGCCGTAGGATTAGGCTGCACACCCCACACCTATGGAAAATTCGAAATTTTGAAAGGAACAAAATCTTATCTTATGTGCGATTCGTTGTTCGAGGGCGATACAACATATTTCTATTGGGATGTCAGCCCCGAAAAAAATCAAGGCACCATGACCGATCCTCGCGACAATACCATTTATAAAACGATAAATATCGGAACACAAACATGGATGGCCGAAAACCTCAATTTCGCGGACAGCACCAAATTTCCAAGCATTTTAAACCGAAACAGCTGTGAAGAAGATACACTTGACAATTGTGAAATATATGGCCGTCTCTACACATGGAGTGCCGCCATCGATTCCGTTTACTGGTCTAGCAAAGGCATAACTTGCGGTTACACACCTGAAAAAGATAGTTCCTGTGAATTGTCCGAAACGGCGCAAGGGATTTGCCCCAAAGATTGGCATATACCCAGCGTCAAGGAGTGGGATACTTTATACGAATGGATGACTAAGAACTCCATGAATCCATATATGAGCATATTTGAAAATGTCGTTTTTTTACCACAAGAATTCTATAACGAAATTATCTTTTGGGCATCCAACGATTTTGATGGCCAAAACGCCTATGAAATAACAACGGATTATACAAGAGAAATAAAAGACGGAGTAAAATACGCCAAAGGTTACTCCAGAGTAAGCCCCAAGAACAATCAACACTACATCCGTTGCGTTAAAAATGATTAAAGTCGATATCGGATAACAAATCATCAAAAGGTGCAGTCTATGATTATGAACTTGCAAAAACACTACACGCTCTTTATTCTCCTTGCATGTTTTTTCGCGGCTTGCAGCGACGACTCCGGCAACGCTCCCGAAGATCCAGCAATAATCTCAGGCAAGACCATTTCGGGTGTTGCACAAATAACCTCTTTCGAAAAAAATACGACTGTTTCCATCTATGAACTTGACAAAGAATTTCAAAAGACGGGAATCGTTTATGAAACTGAAATCGATAACGACCGAGGCGAATATTCAGCAAATGTAAAAGAACTAAAATCACAGTACGCACTCCTGAAAGCGTCCGGCTATTATCACAACTTTACCACAAATAAGCAATCGCTACATAAAATAGCTTTATACGCAATCGTAGACATGAATGACGACAAAGGGTTCAACATAAACGTGCTTACGCATTTGGCCCACAAGCGAACTATTTACTTGATGACGCAAAAAAAGATGACTATAGAAGATGCAAAAAAACAAGCAGAATCAGAAATTCTCAAGTCGTTCGGCATCGATGAGAAATTTAAAGGAGCCGGAGATTTAGACGTTTTTGAAAACGGAGAACAAGGTGCTGCGTTGTTAGGATTATCTATTTTAATGCAAAATGAAATTTTAAAAGACAACATAGACAAGCAAATCAATGACATCGCCACCGATTTTGAAGAAGACGGAACTTGGGATGATGAAAAAACGAAGGCCCTAATTGCCGACTACTTTTACGAACTGTTCGAAAAAACAAGATATTCGGACATTCAAGACAACATTGCGAACATGATTTCATCAATCGAAATGCCTTCATTCGACAAATACATAAACCGCTTTTGGTGGAACAATTACGGACTTAAGGACTGTATAGAAAAACGCAAGAACAATATCGCCCAAAACACGAACTCCAACAGCAGTTCCGCAAAAAAACTATTCATTTGCAGACCCGAAATATGGAGAGGAGCTTCCGACAAAGAAAAAACAAAATACTATTGGCCCGACACATTGGACAATTCCAAGGGAAAAGATGGTGATATCTACCGGAACAAAACCGATACGACCGTCTGTTATGTCTATGACGGCAACAAATGGCGAAAAGGCGAACTCAACAATTGTACACTCGGATTAAAAGGTTGTACCAAAGAGCGCCATCTGGAAATTCAAAAAGCCCCAAATGAAAACTGGTACATTTGCAACGAAGAACAATGGATTTCTGAGCACGATTGTGGCAACATTGACTATCGGGACGAAAAATGGAAAAAGACTATCGAAGTTGAAAAAGATACCGCAGGATGGAAAGACACGACGGAAGGAGCAATCCGCAAAGGAAACAAGACTGATGTCATATATATTTTCGACAATAAAGCTTGGCGAGTGGCCAACCTCGTAGAAGCATCTCTTGGAGGATGTACGGAGAACATTCAAGATTCAATCGGTTATGTAAAAATGCGTGACGGACAAGATTATATCAATTCTCATGGCAGCAGTTGCTGCACCTCCAATTACTGTGCAGGCCCATTCTTCACACCCGGCCATTACAAATGCAATAATCTTCATTGGGAAAAAGCTGACAAATGTGCAATTGAACTATCCCGATGGAAAAATCCAAAAGAAGGCGACTCTCATATTCAGGAAGAATGCGGCAACAAATGCTACGTATTTGAAGATGGAAAATGGCGTTCAGGAAATCCAACAGAATGCATTCCCGGTTTAGGAGGATGTACAAAAAAATTCAATGGCACAATGAAACACGGGGCCGTCATAGAAGAAGGCTCAGAATGCAACAAATATGGTGAATACGGCGTTTGCGAAGATTCCGTTACAATTGTGGATACCACAACAAAGTCGCCCTATATTTGTACATATCCCTTTATGTATCTCGGCGACGGCTCGATACATGGACATTGGATGCTAGCCTCAGAAGGTGATCTCGAACTTTTTCCTACACTATGCACTTATGATACATACGGCAGGATTTTTTCAGGAAAAAACAATTATTACATCTGCGACAAGATTAGTCCAAAAAAATTCACGTTTAGAAAAGCGACTTCAGATGAACTAGAAGAAAAATGTTCTATTTACAACTATGGCAAATATAAAACATTCAAAGGTTCCAAAGCCATTGCAAAATGCGATGTTGCCGAAAGTAATGCGGAAATACAATTTTACGATTGGACATTCGCAAACGACAAAAATCAAGGCACCATGACAGACCCAAGAGACAGTTCCGTTTACAAAACGATCATTATGGATACACTCACTTGGATGGCAGAAAATTTAAATTATGCGGACAGCGTCAATTATCCAAGCATGCGAAAGCATAATTGGTGCTATAACAACCAAATTGATAGTTGTAAAATACATGGACGTTTATACACTTGGAGTGCTGCAATCGATTCAGTCTATTGGTCAACACAGGGAATAACTTGCGGCTATACAAATACTAGCAAACACACACCTTGCGGATTACCCGAAAGAGTTCAAGGTATTTGTCCTGCAGGCTGGCATTTGCCCAACAGTAACGAATGGAATCAACTACTAGAATGGTTGGAAAAAATAAACATAGAATTTTACCGCAGCGGATTTTCCACAGATCATACCGGGATTTACTTTTCTACGTCCAAGAGCTATGCATTTTTTACAAATATTGAGAACTGGACTTACTTTTGGTCATCCACTGATGTAGAAACAACGAACTACAAAGATGTAATGATGTTGCAGACATCTTCGTATTCAACAAAGCTTGAATCTAGTCAATCAAACGACGCCGTTTCAGTCCGCTGCGTAAAAGACTACTAAAGGGAGCGTTCCATGAATCAAAATTTATCAGGCCACATTCTTTTATTCTTTTATTTGCTATTCGTTGTCTCTTGCAGCAACGATTTTAGCACCTCCGCCGAAAATTCCAACAGCAAGACCTTATCAGGTATAGCTCAAGGACCGTTCTTCAAAGGTTCGACCGTATCTGTCCACGAACTCGATGAAAAATTGCAACAAACCGGATACACCATTGAATCAGAAGCCACAAATGACCAAGGCGATTTTTCGATAAAGGCAAAAGACTTTACATCGCAATATGCGTTGCTTAAAGCGGAGGGCAGTTACCGTAACATCATTTCTGGTAAAAAAGCCAGAGATAAAGCAACTCTATATGCATTTACGGATTTGGAAAAAAGAAACAACGTGAACATCAATATCCTGACGCATTTATCGCATAAACGTGCGATATATCTCGCAACCCAAAAGAACATGTCTGTAGCAAAAGCAAAAAAGCAGGCGGAAACAGAGGTCTTAAAATCTTTTGGAATCAACGAGGATTTCGATGATGCAGAGATCCTAAACATCATGAAGAATGACACCCAAAGCATAGCGTTATTCGCCATCTCAATGATGATGCAAAGCGACATCGCAGATATAGATATCAACGAACGTCTGACAAATTATATTGCAGATTTCGAAAAAGACGGTACTTGGGATGACAAAAAAACGATTGCGGACATCGCCGATTGGGCTTACAAAGTTTACGATTATTCAGCATTTGCAACAATCAAGGACTTTGTCAAACAGTGGAATAGCGCTGTTATATTTTCAATATTTGAAAAATACGTGAACAGATTCTGGCACATCCATTACGGTCTCGGGATATGCACAGACGATCGAAAAAACGAAGTTTTAAAGAATAGCTTATTCGAAAGCGAATTTGATAATAAATATTTTATTTGCAGACCCAGCGGTAAATGGAAAGAAGCCTCCGAGCAAGAGGTTCAAAAATTTTTCAAGTCCGACACCAACACCATAGATGGCATGGTTCGCACGATTCAAAAAACAACATACAAAACAGAATGTCAAGTCTATGAAAATGGAGATTGGCGTAAAGGAAATGACAGCGATTGCAACTTAGGATTCGGTGGATGCACCAAGAAGCGCGAAGGCATCACCAAAAAAACAACAAACGGGGAAAGTATATGTAAAAATCAAAGCTGGATTTTTTCCGAATATACCAAAGACAAGCCAACATTTGAAATCGACACCACTGGTTGGAAAGATACAACAGACGGAACAATCCGTAAAGGAAATGTGACCAATGTCATTTACATTTTTGACAAGGATACATGGCGTATAGCAAATCTTCCAGAAGCATCCCTTGGAAAATGTTCAAAAGAAAACCTAGACTCCGCAGGTTATGTAGAATGGCACGATGAACAAATAATACGAGACACTTTATATTCTGTATGCAAACACAATATCGAAGCCACCCACCAACAATACGGCACATGTCCAAACGTGTTTTTCAACACAGGCTATTACAAATGTATTTATGTACATATCGAAGGAACTAATAATTCTTTATACGCATGGAATTCTGTTGGCAGATGTTCACTTGACAATTACGACTTCAAAGACGGTAAATTAGCTCGATGGAAAAATGGTAAAGAAGGCGACACGCGCTGGGGTAACTTGTGGAATGACAATAAAGATCAAGATAATTACAATGTAACATGTAAACAAGAATGCTATGTATTCAACGACAATCAATGGGTTTCTACATCAATAACCCAATGCATGGGTTTGGGGATATGCAGCGACGAGCGCATAGGAACAGTAGTACAAGGCCCGACTCTAGAAACATACGAATACTGCTACCGTAGTGATGCCGACTTCAACATTTGCAGAATTAACGTAAAAAAAATAGATTCTCTACGAAAAGAAAACTACGTCTGTCGAGGCAATTTCGAACAAGATATGTACGACGACAATAAGAATCCTTTAATAGAGAGCATGTACAGCCATTTATATTGGGATATTGCAAACGATATCGATATGGAAATGTCGCAATCAAAATGTTCCCACGACGGCACACTCATTCCTGGAAAAAAAGATCCTGCAAAAATTTATGTCTGCGACAAAGCCGGATTTAGAGAAGCTACAGATGATGAAAAGTCAATCGGATTAGGTTGTACATATTGGACTTGGAGTTCCTCAAAAACAATTTTTCTTGAAGATTCTACATCATATTATCATTGCGAAAAGGATTACGATTCCATTGATGATAAATATTTTTGGAATCTTGTAAAAGACGAATAAAAGGGAATGCATGATGATTAAATACATGACTCAAAAATATATTTGCTATTCCCTGTTAGGGATTGCTCTTGCCGCTTGCGGCGACGATTCCAGCAGTTCGGCAAGCGATTCCGAAACTATTGCAAACAAGACCATTTCGGGCGTAGTGCAAAAAGGGCCGTTCGTAAAAGGCTCGACGGTTTCGGTATATGAACTCGATAGCAAGTTCCAGCAGACGAAAACGCATTACGAAAGCGATATCGAAAATGATTTAGGCGAATTTTCGGTGGATGTAAAAAAGCTGGAATCGCCATACGCACTTTTAAAAGCGGAAGGCCGTTATCGAAACGAAATAACCGGCAAAACTTCGAAAAACGAAATTAGCTTATACGCACTTGCGGATTTGGGCAAACGCGACGAAGCGAATATCAATATTCTTACGCATCTGGCGTACAAGCGAGCCATCTACTTAGCGACTAAAGAAAAATTGTCTGTATCGAAAGCCAAAAAGCAAGCCGAAAAAGAAGTTCTAGAATCGTTCGGCATTGACGAAGATTTTGACAATGCAGAAGACTTGAACATTTTCGGAAACAAAGACCAGAACGCAGCATTGCTCGCCATTTCTATACTGATGTTAGGCGACCTTTCCGAAGCGGATTTCGAAAAACGTTTAACGGCCTACATTAACGATATCGAAAAAGACGGCACTTGGGACAAAGAAACAGCGACAAAAATCGCCGACTGGACATTTTACGAGCACTCCGATTCATCATTTGCAGAAATCCGGAACAATATCAAAAATTGGAATATTTCCAAAGACATTCCCGCATTTGAAAAATACGTGAAAAATTTCTGGTGGCAAAATTACGGCCTTGGCACTTGCACAGACAAACGCAAAAACGAGACCATAAAAAACAAGAACTCCATTAGCAAATATGCCGAGAAAATTTTCATTTGCAGACCGGACAAATGGAGAACGGCATCTGAAAAAGAAATCGAAAAATACTTCAAGGACGATTCAACAACCAAAGCAAAATCAGAAGATGGCGATATCCGCCAAAGCAAAACAGCCAAATCAGGATGCGAAGTTTATGACGGCAGTTCATGGCGTGCAGGAAGCGATAACGAATGCGGCTACTATGGAAACAAACTAGGAGGCTGCACCCAAAAACGGGAAAATGAACTTCAAGCAGAAGATTGCGGATTCGTTATATGCCAGAATCAAAAATGGAGTTGTTTAGGTTCTGTTCCATGGCCAAACTGGAAAGAGTGGGATAAAATTGAAGATATTTATACACAATTTCCTATTTTGTACACATCCGACACTTTGGGCTGGAAAGATACAGCAGACGGCACTCTCCGCAAAGGCAATACAACCGACATCATTTACATTTTCGATAAAAATGCATGGCGCGTGGCAACCCTCCCTGAAGCAACACTAGGCAAATGCACTGAAGAAAATTTAGATTCCGCCGGCTATGCCGAATTTCGCAAAGGTCAAAACAACATTGACCCCGACGGATTCTATTGCGTCGCATACAGGCATTCCGTTGAGTGTGATTACCAAGATTTAACTTCTGGCCATTATAAATGTAGTCGAAAAACAAGACGTAATCGTGAAGGATTTATTCTCGACGCAACATACGAGTGGGATGCCGTGGATAAATACAAATGCGCACTTGACACATACGACAAAAAAGATGGAAAATTTAACCTATGGAAAAACGGCAAAGAAGGCGAGCACCGTTGGGGAAACGTTTGTACAGAAAGATGCTATGAGTATAAAAATGCAAAATGGAATCCAGTGGGTACGATGCCATGCCTTAATTTAGGTGAATGCTCGGAAAAAAACAAAGGAGAAATTAAAGAAGGTTATGTCGTAAACATTGAAACCGTTTATCAAAGAGGCGAGAATGGAAACATTATAGGATACAACGATGAGATAGAATCGGTAGATACGACCTCCACAACATGGTACGTCTGCCGCAACAGTGACGAAATAGATTATTATGGTTATAACCCCATAAGCGGGGGTAATAACTGGTTCTGGGATTTCGCTACAAGGACGGATTTAAACACATCCCAATTAGAATGTTCCAAGGACGGAAAACTAGTCCCTGGGAAAATGGATAAAACGCTATATGTTTGCCAAAAAAATAAATATCATGCCGAGGTATTCAGAGAAGCTTCTGATTTCGAAATACAAATGGGATTCGGCTGCACAAATTATACCATTGGCAAATACGGGCAACCCAAAGACATGAAATCTTATTTTAAATGCGATACCATTTGTGAGGGAAAATGCGTGATTGAAAATTTTCTTTTTTTCTGGAACTTCGCAACCGAAAAAAATCAAGGTACAATGACAGACTCTCGTGACAGCAATGTCTATAAGACCATGGTTTACGGCAATAAAATTTGGATGATAGAAAATCTGAACTACGCCGACAGCGTCAATCAACCAAGCATGTCAGGGCAAAACAGCTGCGAAAACAATCAGCCCGATAGCTGCAAGAATAATGGGCGACTTTACACATGGGAGGCCGCACAGAACATTTGTCCTAAAGGCTGGCATACCCCTAGCGATGTTGAATGGCTACAACTTTATGATTGGCAAGAACAATATGTCAAAAGTGCGTACGGTTTTTGCTATGATTGTTCTGGATTTTTACCAGCACCGTTAGAAGACGCAACGACAGGAACAATTATAGAATATACGGATTATCTCTTTTGGACTTCTAGTGCCTATAACAAAACAGAAGCCTACGCCCATTCCATAAAAAAATCGCACACCGTCGAAAATAAGGCCATGGCAAAAGACACCTTGCTCCCAGTCCGCTGCGTAAAAGATGATTAATGTCGATATCGGAAAAAAAATTTTCAAAAGGAGAGCTCTATGATTTTTGAGTTGCAAAAGCACTACACACTCTTTATTCTCATGGCTTGTTTTTTAGCAGCTTGCGGCGATGATTCCAGCAGTTCGGCAAGCAAATCCGACAAGACCGTTTCGGGAACGGTTCAAGGACTCATTGCCAAGGGGGCGACCATATCCGTCCACGAACTCGATGAAAAATTGCAACAAACCGGATACACCATCGAATCAGAAGCCACAAATGACCAAGGCGATTTTTCGATAAAGGCAAAAGACTTCTCATCGCAATACGCGTTGCTTAAAGCGGAAGGCTATTTACGTAACGATATTACAGGTCAAAGGACATCCATAAACGCAACATTGTACAAATTCATAGACATAAGCGAAAGTGGCAAAGCCAATATAAACGTACTTTCGCATCTGGCGCATAAACGTGCGATATATCTCGTGACCAAAAAACATATGTCTGTGGCAAAAGCCCAAAAGCAAGCCGAATCGGAAGTTCTAAAATCATTCGGCATAGAAGAGGATTTCGACAACACCGAAGACGCGGACCTTCTTGAAAAACAAAACACAACTTTGCTTGCCATTTCGGTATTGATGCAAGGCTACCATTCCAATACAGACATTGACGAGCGATTGACAAATTACGCATCCGACATCGAAAAAGACGGTGTATGGAACGATACAACAACGATAGCGGAAATTGCAGACTGGGCTTATAAACAATACCTATATTCAACCATTGATAAAATAAAAAGCCTTCTTGAAGATTGGAATAATACCGTCAATTTATCTGATTTCGAAAAGCATGTGAACCATTTTTGGTGGCACGCCTACGGCCTTGGAAATTGCATTGACAAAAGAAAGAACGAAGTCGTCAAAAATACAAATCAAATGAGTGACTATTCATACAAATTCTTCATTTGCAGACCTGACATCTGGAGAACAGCCTCCGACAAGGAAAAAGAAAAATATTTCAAGCCAGAAATCAAAGACGGAGAAATCCGTTTCAACGACGATTTGTTAATTTGTGAAGTTTATAAAAATGGCTCATGGCAAAGAACAGAGTTTAGCGATTGCGACGATATAGAATTATCAACAGAAATCGATTTAGGAATTTGCACAAGTGAACGCGAAAAACACATTACAGCAATCGACAACGAAGCTTTTATATGCATCGATGAAAAATGGATTACTCTCGATAATTACATTTATAACAGAAGGCTAGACATATCTCTCGATGATGAAATACTCAAAAAAAATATTGAGTTCGAAATTGACACAATGTCATGGGACGATGCTCCAGACGGCACTTTGCGCAAAGGGAACGCGACAGACATCATTTACATTTTCGACAACAACGCATGGCGTGTAGCGACCGTTCCCGAAGCAGTACTCGGCAAATGCACCGAAAAAGATTTGAACGTTGCAGGATATGCAAACTTCAATAAAGATCAAGACATAACCAATCTAGACGGTGTCAAATGTGAAATGCGGAACGAGTACTATGAAACATGTGAGCCCACTTATACAGCAGCTTATTACAAATGCACAATGTCTATCGATCATGAAACAAGAGATACTTCATTTTACTGGGACTACGCTTATAAATATACTTATGACAGTCCTCGCGACGAATCTTGCCCTCTTGACACATATGATTCCGTCGGCATAAAACTCATCCCGTGGTCAAAAGGCAAAGACGGAGAATCACGCTGGGGATTCAAATGTAAAAAAAATTGCTATGTATATGAAAACTATAGCTATAGTACAACACAAGGATACTGGAGAAGGGGCGATGTGACGGAATGCATTCTTGGCCTTGGAGGTTGTACACAAAGGCGTGACGGTGAAACCGGTTTTGGACCTACCATAAGAATAATACCATACGAATATTCTTGCGATCCCGGCGATGATTGTTCAAGATCAGCAGAAATCATTAGCGACACGCAACACCAATATGTCTGCGACACCCATGCAGACGATAGCTATTACGATTACGAGCACCCCTGGATATTGGTCAAATAATTCCGGCTCAGTGTTTTACACAAATATGTAGGCGCACATACAATCCCGACAATCCATTTTTTCTATCTTTGTTATTCAAAGAGTGTGTTTTGTTGATTAAGGATTGATTAAATGGCTTCTGCAAAAAAAGAAGAAACAGACCTTTTTGACTTGATAAAGGATCTGGCAAATAACTGGAAAATCGTTATCCCGTGCATCGTTCTTGCCGGAATCATCGGCGTTTTTGTCGCCATGTGGATTCGTCCCATTTATAAAGTCGATGCCTTATTGCAAATTGAAACCAAAAGCAACAAAAACACAGGCCTGATGGGAGGACTCCCGAGCCTGTTCGCGCCCACAAGCCCAGCCGAAACGGAAATCGAGCTCATCAACAGCCGCCAGATTATCGGCGAGGCTGTAGAAAAGATGAACTTGCAATACGAAGCGGACCCCATCAACATCATGGACCGCTTGTTGCACCGCGAAGGACGCATGGAACTGAACCAGTACGAAGTTCCTTGGGAAAAAATTCCTTCCACGGAAAAAATCAAGCCCTGGATTGCCGAAGCGATTGACAGCGCAAGCTACAAGCTCATCGACCATAACGGAAACGTCGTATTGACGGGAAACGTAGGCACGACGTACCACGCTCCATACGCAGGCGACACGGTGACATTCAGCGTGTTCAACATGAAAGCCAAAGCGGGCCAAAGGTTTGAACTTTACAAGAGAAACCGCCTCGATGCCATCGCCAAATTCAAAGGAGCTTTTGACGTAGGCGAAAAAGGCAAAAAGACAGGCATCCTGGAATTCAGCTATCAGGACATTTATCCAGACCGCGCTACAAAAATCTTGAACGAAATCGCGACTTCTTATTTAAGGCAGAACGTCGAACAGCGCAATGCCGAAGCCCAAAAGACATTGGAGTTTTTGGAAAAGCAACTACCCGATGTCAAGGCGCAGATGGACAGTTCGCTCCTCAAATTCAACACGTACCGCAACAAAGTCGGCTCCGTCGATATCGATGCCGAAACGCGGCTCATCCTGGAAAAACGCAACAGGTTGCAGCAAAACTTGCTCGAACTGCAACAAAAAAAGCAAAGCGCCATTCGATTGTTCCAACCGGAACACCCGACCGTCAAGACTCTTGAAGAACAAGAGAACAACTTGAAGCGAGAACTTGCGAACAACACGGTCGCAACGAAAAAACTCCCGAACACACAGCAAGAAGTGCTGAAGCTCACCAACGAAGTCGATATGAGCAAAATCATGTACACGACGATGCTCAACAATATCCAGCAGCTCAAGCTCGTGTCCGCTGGCGAAGTGGGTTCTGTCCGCATCATCGACTTTGCTGAAGAAGTGACTCGCCCCTCCAAGCCGAAAAAGAGCTTGATTATTTGCATAGCGCTTTTCCTTGGATTCCTTTTAGGGGCATGCCTCGCGACGCTCAAGAGCAAGTTCAGCAATGGCGTACGTGACGCGCATTTCATTGAACGCGAAACCGGCTACAGCGTCTATGCCAAAGTGCCAAAGGGCAACCCCAAGGGCACCAAGGGAACACGCCCGCTCGCCGTGGTGGAGCCGGACGATGTCGCCGTCGAATCGCTCCGTACTCTGCGCAGTTCGCTGGAATTCAGCATGGACGAAGGTTCAAGCCCGATTATCGGCATCAGCGGCCTCATTCCAGGCGTAGGCAAGAGCTTCATTTCCGTCAACTTGGCAGCACTTTACGCAGGCCTCGGCAAAAAAGTTTTGCTCATCGACGCAGACCTCCGCAAAGGCCGTCTGCACAAGGAATTCGGCATCAAACGCGGCAAGGGGCTTTCGCAAATTCTCTTGCACACGGCAACCGTTGAAGAAGTTGTCAGCCCGACAGAAGTCGAAAACTTGTTCATACTCCCTTGCGGAAACGTTCCGAGCAACCCTTCGGAACTGCTCGGTTCCAACCGCTACAGCGACTTGATAGAAGAACTCAAGAGCAACTACGACTTGATTATCATCGACACACCGCCGATTATGCTCGTGACCGACGCCGCCCTCGCTTGCCGCGTTGCGGCCCAAATCGTCATGGTCATCGAATACAACAAGCATAGCATCGAAGCCATTCAAGACGGTATGAAACAGCTTTTGAAGGGCAACAACACGGCTCACGCAAGCTTCGTCATCAACAAGTACGAGCACGGTCACAACGACGGTTATGGCTACAAGTACGGCAAATATTAAAAGCCAAAGCAAGGGGCGTCTCGCATCTCTTTTACAAATGATGAAGATTCCCCGCATCGCAAGATCCCCGGCGTTGCAGTTCTTTGTTACGGTACTTGCCGCAAGAAGTGCACAACTATTACAGCTCTATTTTAGCAAGACTCCTTCGGGCGGAGCATTCGTCGAACGAGCCTCCCTTGGATTCGTCTGTGCGTTTATTGTAGATTTTGCCGCGGTCGCCGCATTTGCAGCAACATTCGCTTTGTGCACGATTGCCAAGGGCAAATTAAGGGTCGCGTTTTGCAGCCTCGTCGCTGTAATTTCATGGATATACCTTTCCATCTGCGCCACGAACGATCAGATTCTGCGTTGGATGGGCCAGCACCTCACGCTCTCTTTTTTATCGACGTACTCCGTTGCAAGAATGGACCCGACGCTTGCCGGGAACGTCATCGCAGACGGATTCATCAGTTTCGCATTGACGGTAACGATACTCTTGCTCACGGGATTTTTCTTTTTCTTTATCATCAAAAAAGGGAAATCGAAAGAAATCCATAAAATCGCAACGGCAGGATTTGCTGCATTGCTCATCGCATGCACATACATTTGCGGCAACGCCCAGCACCATTTCAAGCCTTGCAGCATCCGCTGGCACCTGATTCAGCCGCCTTACGTCACGCTCGCCGACGAACTCGAATACCAAAAAACGCACAGTCAAAAACCGACAGCCTACAATAACGGAATTGCACTACTCGGCGGCGACCCGTCCAAAGAATTTCCGTTCTACCATCACGTCGATAACGAAGACAGCCTCGCAAACGCATACAAGCAAAAGCCTTTGTCCGAAAAACTAGATGTCATTTTGCTTTCGCTCGAAAGTTTTCGCGGCTGGGCCGGAGATTTTAGAATCGGGAAAAACTGCGAACGTCTAAAAAACTTGTGCAAGCTCAGCAAAGCAGGAACAACATACCCCTACACCTACAGCGTAGGCTATCCATCGACCGAAGGCATGATAGGCTTGCAGCTCAGCATCTGGAGCCACCCGAACAAAGTATTCCTCACCAGTCTCATGAATACCAAATCGAGGTCACTCCCCGAAATTCTCGGGAAATTTGGATACCAGAGAATTGTCCTCACCGCAGCAGAACCGAGCTTTGACAATTTTACGCCATGGTTCGAAAAATGGTTCGACATCAACGAATACAATCCGAAAGTCACCACGGACATTCCGCTTGCAGAGCGATTCAAGGAACTATACGCGAACCGCCCCACAGACAAGCCCATTTACTTTGAATGGATCAACTTTGTCACCCACACGCCCTTTAACGTTCCAGAATCGTACGCGAAACCTGCGGAAACCTCCGATGAACGGTACGCACAAGCGACTGCGTATCTCGATAGTGCCATCGGAATCATTCTCGACGCCATAGAAAAAAGCCCTAGAGCGAACGAAACCATCATTATCGTCACAGGCGACCACTCCATCGCAGGTGCGAAATCGCAAGAAAAACTAGGCGAACTCGGAGAAGCCAATAGCGGATACACTTGGACAACATTCATTTGGAAAGGCCCCGGCATAAAGGATAGTTTATCTATAACAAAACCCGTTTCGCATGTAGATTACGCACCGACGATTCTCAAGCTACTAGGAATCGAAGCTTCGAACCATTTTGTCGGGCATCCGCTTTTCGACAACAATAGCGATTCGGCAGATTCCAAAGAGACAAGCAAGCCAAGCGAAAGCACATACAACGTCATATCGTTCCGCCACAAAGATGTCGTCATGAGAAACGATTCCATCGCGGTATTCGCTAAAGCAGGCGAACCTTCATTCGCCCACGCCCGCATACAGAGCCATACTCCGAACTGGGATACCACAGATGTCATCGGCGGATTCATTGCCGAAGAAAAACGCAGCCTTAACGCGACCCCTACAGCAGAAGACCTTGTCAACGCCATGGATTCCTGGGTCTGGGTGCTCGACAAAAACCTACTGATGCCGTAATTTTTAAGCTATACGCTATAGTAAATTTCTAAATTATGGTGAACTCTTTATAGCGAGAAAAATGGCAGACAATCTAAAAAAGAAAACCGCGAAAGGCATGATTTGGAGTACCGTAGAGAGATTTTCTACACAAGGTATCCAGTTCGTTTTCGGAATCATCCTTGCGCGATTGCTCACGCCCGAAGACTACGGCGTAATCGCCATGCTCACCATATTCTTAGCCGTAAGCCAGACGTTTATCGACAGCGGATTTGGTAGCGCCATCATCCGTAAAATAGACCGCACTGAAAAAGATATGGCGACAATGTTCTTTTTCAACATCGTCATGTCGCTCGTCTGCTATGCGGTAATTTTCCTTGCAGCCCCGTTTATTTCCAGATTCTACGACATGCCTGACCTTGTACCCATCCTAAGGGTTCTTGCGTTAAAGCTCATTTTCCAAGCGTTCAGCACTGTACAGGTCACTTCCGTCACCATAAAAATCGACTTCAAAATTCAAGCAAAGATTTCGCTTGTTTGCGCCATTCTGTCTGGGATTATCGGGCTCGTTTTCGCATTTCAAGGTTTTGGCGTTTGGTCGCTCGTCATCCAGACTTTATCCAGCACGCTTCTCACCTCCCTCCTTTACACTGTCATTGTCCGTTGGCACCCGACCTGCTTTTTCTCGAAAGAATCCTTCAAATACCTTTTCTCTTACGGTTCCAAGATTCTCCTATCGGGGCTGTTGAACAAGATTTTCGACAACATCTACGCTCTCGTCATCGGCAAGTTCTATACGGCAGCACAGCTAGGCGGATACTCCAGAGCCGAACGTTTTGCGCAATTTCCGTCATCGAACTTGACAGGCATTTTGCAACGCGTATCGTTCCCTGTTTTAAGTACGCTCCAGAACAATCCTGACAAATTGCATTCCAGCTACATCAAGTTCCTGAACCTTTCGGCGTTCCTCGTATTTCCACTGATGATGGGGCTACTCGCCCTTGCATCGCCCCTCACATACGTCCTCCTGACCGAAAAATGGAGCGGCATGATTTTGTTCCTGCAAATTCTTTGCCTTTCGATGATGTGGTACCCGGTGCATGCAATCAACTTGAACTTGCTGCAAGTCATCGGGCGTTCGGACTTGTTCCTAAAACTCGAAATCATCAAAAAAATTATAAGCCTCACAATTCTCTGCATTACGCTCCCCATGGGTCTTGTGGAACTCTGCATCGGCCAAGTCGTCTCTACATGGATTAGCCTCTACATCAACACTTACTATTCCGGCAAGCTGATGCAGGCAGGTTTCCTTATGCAAATGAAGTTCCTGTTCCCCTTATTTATCAACTCCGTCTTGATGGCAGCAACCATCATGGGAATAAACAGCCTGCTTCCCGAAAATGCTTATATCCTACAAATTGCGGTCGGAATTTTCGTAGGCGTACTTTACTATTTTGTAGTCGCATACCTGTTCAACAGGAAGACTTTAAATGAACTTATCAGTGTCTTCAAGAGGTAGAAATGAGCAATAAGCCCATTACCGTCACATCGCCGCTGTTTCCTTCGTTAGACGACTTTATCCCGATGCTCAAGGACATCTGGGACCGCAAATGGCTCACGAACAACGGGCACTACCACAAAGAACTCGAAAAAGCGCTTGCGGAATACCTCGGTGTCAAATACATTAGCCTGTTCACCAACGGGACGCTCCCCCTCATTACCGCACTGCAAGCGATGAAAATTACCGGCGAAGTCATCACGACTCCGTACAGTTTTGTCGCAACGACTCATTCCATCTGGTGGAACGGTCTCAAGCCCGTGTTTGTCGATGTTGACGAAGAAACGGGAAACATCAATCCAGAAAAAATCGAAGCCGCCATCACGCCGCACACCACGGCCATCATGCCAGTGCACGTCTATGGCACGCCTTGCGATACAAAGCGCATCCAGGAAATTGCAGACATTTACGGTTTCAAAATTATCTACGATGCCGCCCATGCGTTCGGAGTGACCGTCAATGGGGAATCCATCTTGAAGGCAGGCGACATGAGCACGCTCAGTTTCCATGCGACCAAAGTCTATAACACAGTCGAAGGTGGAGCGCTTGTCTGCCATGACGAAGCGACCAAAAGGAGAATCGACTTTCTCAAAAACTTCGGGTTCAACGGAGAAACAACCGTTGTCGCCCCCGGCATCAACAGCAAGATGGACGAAATCCGCGCTGCATACGGCCTCTTGAACTTGAAGCAAGTCGATAAAGCCATCGCAAGCCGCAAAGATGTCGCCGAACGTTACCGCGAAGCGTTCAAGGACGTTCCCGGCATCCGCATGCTGAAAGATGTCGAAGGCGTTCGTCACAATTACGCCTACTTCCCCATTTTCATAAGCGAGGAATACGGCATGAGCCGAGACGCTCTCTACGCCAAGCTGCAAGAGTACAACATTTTTGGCCGCCGTTATTTCTACCCGCTCATCAGCACGTTCTCTGCATACAAAGGCCTGGAATCTGCAAATCCGAAGAACTTGCCCGTAGCCCACAAGCTCGCCGACCAAGTGCTTTGCCTGCCGATGTTTGCAGGGCTCGACCCCGACAACGAAAACAGAATTATCGACATTGTACGCAGTTGCGCCCGAAAATAGTTAAAAGGCTAGCCATGAAAAAACTGATGCTCCTTGGCGGTTTACGCTATCTGATTCCCATAATTGAGGAAGCGCACAAGATGGGCGTTTACGTCATTACCGCAGATTACCTGCCGGAGAACATCGCCCATAAATATTCCGACGAATACTGCAATGTCAGCATTATAGACAAAGAAGCTGTCCTCAAGGCCGCGCAAGAATTAAAAATCGACGGAATCCTTTCGCATGCCGTCGATCCTGGAGTCACCACAGCAGCGTATGTTGCAGAGCAAATGGGGCTACCGTTCCAATGTTCCTACAAAGCGGCCTGCATACTGCAAGACAAATCGCTATTCCGCAAATTTCTTTCGGAGCATGGTTTCAATTGCCCCAAGGCAAAAGGCTACGACAACATCGAAGACGCACTGAACGACATTGATTATTTCAACTGGCCCGTTATCGTAAAGCCCGTAGATTCAGCCGGTAGCAAAGGTGTCACCAAAGTAGAGAACAAAACAGAGCTACCCAAAGCGATTGAAACGGCTCTAAACGCATCGCTTTCCAAAAAATTTGTCATCGAGGATTTTTTGGACAAAGTCGGTGCACAGTCTAGTGCCGATATCTTTACTGTTGACGGGAAACTTGTTTATCCCGCCTATTCCGACCAACTTTTCGATGCAAACGCAGCAAACCCATACACGCCAGCCATTGAAATTTGGCCTGCATCCATGGAGCAAAAATTCCAAGAAAACTTGACAAACCAATTGCAACGTTTGTTCACACTGTTAAAAGTCAAATCAGGAATTTACAATGTCGAAAGCCGCGTCTGTTCCAACGGAAAAGCATACATCATGGAAGTCAGCCCCCGTGGTGGCGGAAACCGTATCGCGGAACTTCAGGACATGGCGACAGGGCAAAAACTTATCCGAAACGAAATCAGGAAAGCGCTAGGAATGGAGTTAGACAACATCACAGCCCCCGTTTACGATGGAGTATGGTGCAACTACATTCTACATTCTTCTAAAGAAGGGACTTTGGTTTCTATAGATATAGATCCTGAATTTCAAAAGAACCATGTTCGAGACATTGGGTTCATTGCAAAACCCGGTGACAAAATCGTCCCGTTCACAGGTGCAAACCACTCGCTAGGAACATTGTTTTTGCGATTCGAATCACGCGAAGAACTTGACAAAAGCCTCAACAACGTATCGTCATGGTTGTCAATTCAATTGCAATAACGAGGAACACCCTATGAAACCAATCGGCGGATACTTTGAATGGGAATTCCCGGTGGCTCGAAATTCCGAATTGCACGATGGTGCAGTTTATCTCAACAGCGGGCGACACGCTCTTGAGTATATCTTGAAAGGAATCGGAAATATTCGCAGCCTTTGGATTTCCTACTTTACGTGCGATGCCGTAATAGAACCGTTAAAAAGGCTTGGTATTTCGTGGAAGTTCTACCATATAAACGCGAACTTGGAAATAGCAGATACAATTCATCTGCAAGACGGTGAATATCTGCTCTACACAAATTACTACGGCATCAAGGACGCTTACGTAAAGCAGGTCGTGAAATCTAATGGCAATCGTGTCATTATTGATAACGCCCAGGCACTTTATTGCAAAGCGATTGCCTCACATCAGTTTTACAGTCCTCGCAAATTCATGGGCATGCCGGATGGAGGCCTTGCGGTCACAAACGTACCGAATACAGCCGCATCTCTGCCTGTTGACTCATCCTATGACAAATGTACGCACTTGCTCAAACGACATGAACTCTTGCCCTCCGAAGGTTACAATGATTTTAAAGCGGTAAGTCGTAAAATTGCGGAATCGGCACTCTCACAAATGAGCAATATTTCCAGACGTATTTTAGCTTCTGTTGACCTCGACAACATCAAGCAAAAACGTCGTCAAAATTTCGAACGCATCCATCAACTTCTCGCATCGACAAATCGCTTACAAATTCCTCCCTTAGACTCGTTCGCATGTCCGTTAATTTATCCATACTTATCAAACAATGGCCGTGAACTCAAAAAAAAGTTAATCGAGCAAGAAATATTTGTTGCCACCTACTGGCCAAATGTCTTTGAATGGACCAAGCAAAACGATACGGAATATGAATTGGCCAATCATGTTGTATGCATTCCCATTGACCAAAGGTATGCAACGGAAGATATGGAAAGAATAGCAACAGCTATCTTGCATAACGGTTGAAAATAAGCCTACCCAATAGGTCCATATACTTTTTTACGCTACGAAAAAAGTATATTTAAGTGCAATTGGTAACGAAAATTCAACATAAAAAATTACGAGACAATGGATAAATTAAAAGGCAAGAAGCTCCTCATCATCGGAGCAACAAAGACGGAATGTGATATAGTACGCTATGCAAAAGCCGCCGGCGTATATACCATCGTCGCAGATTATCTTCCCGATTCTCCGGCAAAGAAAGTTGCGGATAAGCCCGTCTTGATCAACGCTCTCGATGTCGATGCCTTGGTCGATTTCTGTAAAAAAGAAAAGGTCGATGGGGTCATTACAGGTTTTGTCGATATACTGCTTAGACCGTACATGGAAGTTTGCAAACGTCTCGGATTGCCTTGCTACATTACCGAGAAAATGCTGAGCATGTCAACGAACAAAGTTGATTTCAAAAACACCTGCAACAAGTATAACGTTCCCGTACCGCAAACTTATCTGACAGGCAGTAAAATCGACGACAAAACGCTCGAACAAATTACATATCCCGTATTCGTAAAACCTCTCGATAGCAGCGGTTCACGCGGAGCCGGTGTTTGCCGCAACGAAAAAGAATTAAGAGAACGTTTTGAAGAAGCCGTCAGCTATTCCGCAAGCAAGAATGCCATCATTGAAGATTACATCAGCGGAAGAGAATTTTTACTAGACTACATCGCAGTCGGCGGCGAATTCAGACTGCTGTCCATTTTCGACCGTTTCATGGCATCGGACAGAGGCAGTGCCATCAACTATTCCACGATAAGTATGTCGCCATCAAAGGCCGTCGATTTCTATCTCGAAAAAATCAACCCGGCTGTCATTAACATGTTCAAAAGCGAAGGCTTCACGGACGGCGTACTTTTCATGCAAGGCTACTTCGACGGGAAAAACGTCAAGTTCTTTGAAATGGGTTGCCGCCTTGGCGGTTCATACTTCAACCACCAACAGGCCTGTTTAGGTTACAATGCCATGGATATGATTATCCAGTACGCATTGACGGGCAAAATGGTCGAAGACATCAGCACGATTAGCGAAGAATCGGCGAAATACAAGAAGTTCGCCCTGGATTGCAATTACCTGCTGAAAGGTTACGACCAAACCGTATCAACCATCGTCGGATTGGACAAAGTAGAAGCACTTCCCGAATGTATCGAAATACAGAAATACCACGATGTCGGTTATCATTACGGTAAAGACAAGACAGTCGATAGACCCATCATGGTCGCCGAAATCGTCGCCGAGAACAAAGATGAAGTCATAAGACTAGTCAATTACATCAATAAAGAATACGACGTTTTCAACGAACGCGGTGAATCTTTGCTGATGGAAAAACTGAACCCAGAAGCATTGTTTTAATTTTTAACGCAAAGGAGACCATTAAATGAAAGTAGCTGTTATTGGAGCAGGTAATTCCGGTTGCGCCCAATCCATCAAGTTGATGCAAAATGGCCATCAAGTAAATTTGATCAAGACTTCCCATAGTCTGCACGACGATAATTTCGAACAACTTTTAAAAACTGGCGAAATCAGTTGTTTAGACACAACCGATAACAATAGAGAATTTTCGTTAAAGCCCAACTTGATTACAAGGGATTTAGAACAAGGTCTCGAAGGTGCTGAAGCGGTCATGATTTTGACACAGAGCTTGCAGCACCGTGAATTGGCAAAGCGCGTAGGTCCGCTGTTGAAAGAGGGACAAATCGTATTCTTGATTCCCGGCAACATGGGTTCAACGCAGTTTGCAAAATACACCAAGGGCAAGCACGTTATTTACGTCGAAGGCGAATCGACTCCGTATGACGCCCGCATCATCGCTCCGGGTAAAGTTGAAATTTTATTCAAAAATGTCAGGAACGCAGTGTCCTTCCTCCATAAGGACGATGAAAAATATCTGCCAACCGTCACATCTTTGTTCGGCACGCACAAGTATTTAAGAACAAATATCGTCGAATCGACTTTGCATAACCCGAACATGGTCGTCCATACCATCGGAACCATCATGTCCGCCAGCCGAATCGAATACTCCAAAGGCGAATTCTGGATGTACCGCGAAGCGTTTTCCCCCGCCATTTGGAATTTGGTGGAACAGCTGGACGACGAAAAGAAGCAAGTCATCCGGGCTTTTGGCGGACAAAATGCCATCAACTATTTGGATGCCTGTAAATGGCGAAACGAAGAAAACCTTTCTATTGACAGCCTGCAAGTATTCAAGAACTACGCGGCAACAGGCGGCCCCAAGGGCCCTGCGAGCCTTGACACTCGCTACATCTACGAAGACGTTCCGATGGAATTGTGCATGCTCGAAAAGCTGGGTGCATACAAAGGCATTTCCACTCCGATTGCATCGGCTTTAATCACGATAGCCTCGGCACTGAAAGCGACGGATTACCGCATGATGAGTTACGAAATTTCGGACGTGAAGGATTACATATAAAGCTTTATGAACGATCAACCTCTCGTTTCAATTCTTTGCGCGACATATAACCAGAAGGACTATATTTCGCAAACGATAGAGGGCTTTCTCATGCAGAAAGTCAACTTTCCCATCGAAATCATCATCCACGATGACGCATCTACCGATGGGACTGCTGATATCGTCAAACAGTACGCTGAAAAATACCCGGACCTCATCACGCCTATTCTGCAAACGGAAAATCAGCATTCCAAAAAAACGGGAATCTGGAGCACCTTCATTTACCCCAAGGCACGAGGCAAGTATTTCGCAGAATGCGAAGGCGACGACTATTGGACCGACCCTGATAAGCTGCAAAGACAAATTGATTTTCTAGAAAGCCATCCTGACTACATTTATTCTCACACCTCTTTCAAGTATTACGATCAAGCTAACGGAGTTTTCCTCGAAGACACATCTGTCAAAGAGAATTTGCGAATCCAGCAAGAAGAGCCGGAAAAAATCGGCATTTACATTCTGGACCACAACCGCTACCGCATACAAACGGTCACCACGGTTTTCCGTAGCGATTTCCGTTCCAAAATAACAGATAAATTCGCAGTCAGCAAATATTTTTACATGGGTGATACGCAAAATTTCTTTTTTGCATTCCTCAATGGCAAAATCCATTTCGACCCGACTCCAACAGCAGTCTATAGGCTCACCCCACATTCTCTCTGCCATCGCGGCGAAAGAAATACAGCCAGACTCCGTTTCGACCTTTCCTGCGAAGAAATGCGAGTTTATCTCTCCAAGTACATCGATGATCAAGGCGTCATTCAGAAATTCAACAAGGACTTTGGGAAAGCCCTCATCCGTTACGCATCAGTCGATCCTGGATTCCGCTCCAAAATTGACGAAAGCGTCATCCCCGGCAAATACAAAGTACTTTTATTCTTAGCACGCCATAGCTTTTTTACTAGATTGCTCATAAGAATTAAAGGCAATTACAAAAAATGACCTTCAGAAAACTTCTCAGAGCATTCAACGAAGAAGTTGTCCGCCCTCGGCTGCTTTCGGTTCCTTCTCGCCGTTTTAGAACATGGTATTTAAAGAGGAATCTTAAGAGTCTCGGCACTGGGACTTCCATCATGCGCTTTGTCAAGTTCCTAAAGCCAAACCAAATTTCCATCGGCGACCGCGTCATCATCAACCAGAACGTCATCTTAGATGGTCGCGGGATTCTTGAAATCGGAAACGATACCGACATCGCAACCGGCACTGTTATATGGACAATGGAACACGATCCTAATAGTGAAACGCATGAATCCAGAACTGGGAAAGTCAGCATCGGGCATCACGTTTGGATTGCTTCCAGAGTGCAAATCATGCCTGGAGTCACCATCGGCGACGGAGCAGTAATCGCAGCCGGCGCAATCGTCACAAAAGACGTTCCCGAAAAAGCAATCGTCGCTGGGATTCCCGCCAAAGTCATCGGTCAACGAGAGAATTCCTTGCAATACAAGCTGGATTTCCACCCCCCATTCCGCTAGAAATCGAAGAGATAACGCCTTCGGGAGGACAATTCTGCACTCATGCTGTCATCCCGGATTTATTCCGGGATCGGTTGTTTATAGTACAAAAGCTGGCCCCGGAACACTTCGACGAAGCTCAGTGCGTCGCGGAGTCCGGGGTGACAATAGCAAGGGGAAAAGTATCAGCGATAAGAACCGTATGGATCCTCCTAACGGAGGATGACAACAAAGAGGGCAGAGCAGATTCTATCGCAAACTGTCACCCTGGAGGGAGTGCAACGACCTATAGTGTCCACGCCAAAGCCATCAAGGCGGTGATTTCCTTACACGGCACTTGTCATCGTCATCCTGACGCCAACGGCGGAAGGATCCAGTCACATTTTTATTGCGATTCAAGACTTCACTGGATCCTATCGGGTTCTACGAACCCTCCAGGATGACAGTTTCAGCGGCAAAGCCGCATTTTTTCCTAACACCTAAAAACCCAACCATAGCTTGCTAGAACTGTGACTGGATCCTTCCCCTACGGGTCAGGATGACGTTCCTACCCCCTAAAATCCAGCAGGGCAGGCCATGCGGATTTGGCGTAACGAATGCTTGGCGTCAGAATGATCAAATCGCACGCTGAAATTTTCAGACACATCTCGTTTAGACTTGTTTTTATACTTCATGCCAACAGAAATTTCTTTCGTCGCTTTCAGAGGATCTGCTATTTTCAAAAGGCATTCATCGCCATCACGCTTGAGCATGAAAACCGCAGGATTGTCAAACGACACCATCACAGACTTTGCCTGAACCGAATCCTTTTTAAAGAAGCCGCCCATCAGTATTTTCTTGCGTTCATCAAAAATCACCTGAGCATTGCCATCGTTACGCACAACAGTCACATCCGCCTTTTTCTTTTTCAAGAACGATGACTTATTCTTTTCCAAACTTACGGAATAAGCATAACTTGCCCCCTTGATTTCAGTCCCGTGCGAAAGCCACAACGTCAAAACTTTTCCGCGTTCGTCGCCTTTGCTCGTCCCGATATTTTTCCAGTTGCCGTCTCTATTTTCAACACTAGCCTTCATCGTCTGCCCGTCCAAAATTCTGTAGCCAATGCCGTCATGCCACAGCGAACGCACATCCGAAACAGTCCCGTCTTCAAATGTTTTCTTGTCTGTACTCACTTTTCCATGAGCAAGGCGCTGGTCAAGAGTTGTCGTGATTCCCGACGAATGCGAACCCGAAATATCAGCACCCAAAGCGACAACATTTCCGTCCAAAAAGAACCAGCTCTTTTTCGCACTCAAATTAGGGCGTGCAAGCGCCATGACCGCCACGCCAAAATTGCCTTCGTCAATGCCACCCACAAAATTCGCCTGGTTCGTGACGCGTTTTTCTTTCATTTCAGATTCGCCGTAGCTCGTTACGCCCGGCAATTTGCTCCAGTCCCAAAGCGGATAAATGTTCTTGAAATCATCGGGATGGGTATAGACAGAAAGCACGCCCGTTCCAAGCCAAAGCCCCCTGCGATTTTCACGATTCAAAAATTCTGCACCGACCGTTTTCTTTGAAGACAACTTAAGCGAAACGTATGAAGACTTTGATTTGCAAACCATGATTTCGCCACGCCAAAAATAATGGCAACCCTTCTGGTGCTCATCGCCTTTAATATCGCGAAGCCAGGCATCGTATTCAGAGCTGTGCTGCGGATCAGCCGTTTTGAGATACGAGATAATATCCGCATAGCCCTTCGATTCCTTATTTTTACTAACAAGAGAAATATCTCGTCCTAAAGTCATCGCATCGACCATGCCTTTCCACATCATCCAGCGATTGCCTTCCAAAGCCAAAGCAGCCATATCACGGATGGATTTTCCTTTATATGCAAAACCCAGCCCATGCGTAAAAGCGGCCCACAGTGCGGCAGTATAAAGAGCAGATCTTCCGTAGCAGCCATTGTACAGCTGATTACCATGGATAAAGAAAGAATGATCGGGCTGCGGCCCTTCCTGCAAAGTCTCATGCATCGTCACTTCCAACTCGCCCAGTCCAAGCTTAATTAAATCTTCACGATGCTCCCAAATGCCGCGAGCAATCACGTTTTCAGAAATCCAAGCCCTATTTGTCGAACTTCTGCTAGGTTTTTCCTGAAAAGTATTGATAATTGATTTTCTTAAATTCTCCGAAAGTTTATCACCCATCAAAAAGTATATCGGAGCCATTTCCTGCTGGAGTCCGATTTCATTCATCCACCAGTTATCACTTACAAATTTATCTTTATTGTCAAACCAGAACGTGAGCGACTTTGCAACTTTTTCTTTTATTTCGCCACATACAGCACGTTCCGCCTTATTATTTTCTTCGCAATAGCGGTCGAAGCCTTCAGCAAGTTTTCTCGTATTTTCAATATGCCCAATAGGCATGTGATTTTTCGTATTGTACTTAAATCCGTCCCACGTGCCATCTTTACGCTGGGATTTCAAAATGGATTCAACTTCATCCAAAGAAATGTTGGATGCATGATATTTTTTCAAGCGAGAAAAAAGAACATCAATATCGTCATTACCAATTGCCGAAGCGCATGCAACGGCACATAAAACTAAGCATAAACATTTAGTCATTTTCATACAAAGAAATCCACTCCTTCCTGTGAGCTTCCCAGGCGTTTTGCTTCATGTAAAGCGAAGCGTTGTTTTCTTTTTCGTGAATTTTTCCAGTCGTCAAATCCGAATATACCTGCTTCATCATTTCCGAAAGGACATCGATATGCTCCGCCTCTGTTTCGTAATGATAGCTATACAGGCAATCGCTGTCAAGAACAACATCGCGGACGCAAGGGATATCCGGGCAGACAATCGTCTTTCCATAAGAAAACGCAAGCGGAATCGTCCCTGAATTCAAAGAAGAACGGTAACTGTAGGGAGCTACGAGGACGCTCGCCGATTTAATATAGGCGGCAAGATATTCATCGGGAATAAACTGCGGGTCAAAAACAATACTCTTGTCATCTTGCAAAAGACGCAAAATTGAATCTTTATACGAAATAGGTTCAACCTTGCCACAAATCAAAAGTACTGGAAACGGCTTATCCGCATCGCAGTCATTCCATGCCTTCTTGAACGCTTTGACAAGCACTTCAATATTCTTATAAGGCTGAATAGCTCCCGAGAAAAGAATTACAGGTCTAGTTTTGTCAATCCCGTAATGTTCATAAACGTCAAAATCGCTTTCGGGATAAGAGCCGTAATAATCCCCATGAGGAATCAATCTCACTTTCTTTGCAAACTTTTTCAGATGGGCAATTTCAACCGTTTCCTTGCACATGATATGGATAACATCTGAAAAACGAGCCAGCAGTGAAAACAAGATTTTGTTATAAATTGGAGTTTTATCATGCGATGTCACATTATGGATTGTCCAAATAATTTTTTTTCTTTTGAACTTCAACGCCAATAGAAAATACAACCGTTTTAAAAATGAAATAACATTTTTACTTTGATCAAACCAGTTGATATGATATACATCGGCAGAGAAAATCTTTTTCGGATTTTCTTTTTTTACATCCTTGTAACCGATGCATTTAAATTCTCCCGAACTTTCCAGCAGTTTCGAAAGGTTGTATAAAAAATGGTTTGTCCTTTTTTGATGCGTCGGATAAAAACAGACTATTTTCTGGCTCATAAGACTCCTCAAAAAAGATGCAATAATTTAGATGGAATATATTCTACCACAAGGCGCAAAAAGCCATAGTAAAACTTCAGGAAAGTCTTTCCAGCACGCTGGTGGCGGCGAAACGCATCTTTCATCAAAGTGGCATGGTATGCCCAATTTTCCATGAACGAAAGTTCATCGTACAACGATTTGTGTTTGTTTCTGATGTACGATGTATTCTCTTTCCAGTTCAAGACTTTATTCGAAACACGCGATTTTACGTTGACCTCGTCAAGGCAAACGACTAGCGGTTCGGCGACAAAATAAAATTCAGCGACTTGAGCCAAGCGGATGCACAATTCATATTCCTGCCAGAACGTCAAACGTTCATCGAAATTTCCAATTTGCTCTAGCAATTTACGCGGGAAAAATAGGCAAGAAGTTGACGTAACATACGTTGTCCGGATCAAGCGAGACAAGTTTCCCGAATGCTTTTTCGGAGGAATCACGGTAAGCAATTGTGTCTGGTTTTGAGAGACCTTTTTCAAAGTCCGTCCGCAATAAATAACAGCCCCCGGATGAGATTCATAGAGCGCCAACTGTTTTTCGAGTTTATCAGAAACCCATTCATCATCATCATCCAAAAACGTAATGAACTCGCCTGTCGCACGAGCAACGCCTTGATTGCGTGCGTAATTCCCGCCATGAGAATCCTTAGCGTCGATGCGAACATAAATAATACGGGAATCATTTTCACAAGCTTCTCGGGTACCGTCTTCAGAAGCGTCATCGACAACGATACATTCGATATTTTCCGCACCAACAGTCTGCGCAAGGACACTATCAATCGCCCTTGCCAAAAGTTCCCGACGATTTTTCGTCGTGATTACCGCTGAAAATTTTTTCATACGTTTTCTTCCACTTCAGCTTTTGCGCCTTCCGCGTTTTCAATTAACTCTTGCTCATCGGCATCTTCATTTTTCGTTTCTTCATCCTTGCGACATGCTCCCATGCAATAGCCCATCAGCATATACGCAAATGAATTATTGCCGCCGATTTCGCCAGACAAGCAAGCAAATACAAAGAAACAGGACGTTATCAACAATCCAGCCTGGGCATGGGAAAAACGCCTTCGCCTAAAGAAATAAATAAAAGCTAGCATGAACAACAATAAGTAAGAGACAAGCCCAATCAGCCCATAGTCAATCAACTGGAAAAAGATAACCGATTCAAGGCCGCCCAATTCTTCGTCAGCAACACGATCGTTATAAGTATCGCGTTCCATCACGTATTTGCTGATATAGCGGACCCCATTCCCGTAAATCGGACTTTTCATGAATTGCAGATAAGAAAACAACAATTGTTCTTGCCGCATGCTCATGGTGCTTCCCTGCCCTTCTACAGAAAAAGATTCAATCATCCTGGGTATAACAGCAGACATCAAAAATCCCACAAGAACGAGAATCATTATTCTAGCACGAAGCCTTACCTTCATGAACACAAAAATTCCAAGCCCCATCATAGTACAAACAACCGCAGTTCTAGACCCCGAAAGGCAAACAAGCAAAAAGAGCGCCCCCCAGACAAGCCTTTTCTTATTACGTGGAAGAGAAAGCGACTTCATTCGGCACGTATAGTACATCAACGCACAGCAAACGATACTCCCCAACACCGTCGGATGTGTTGTCGTGATAAAAATTCTGGAACGGTATGTTCTTGACGCCGATACAGTTCCCACTAAATCAAAATATCCATCATAATACGGAAACGCCTTGCAGATAAAGGGGAAAATAATATTGGATCGAAATACAAATTCGATAGCACCCAAAATGCATAAGAATACAACCGGGTAAAACCAGTTTTTTCCCAAGTTTATCTTTTTGTAATTCAATCCGCCAACAAAAGCAATAATCAAGTAAGCATAATTTTCCATGTAATAGCGGAATGCATTATAAGCCCCTTTAGCGCCTTCGCCATTCAGTATTGCAGCAGCCAACAAAGAGAACGCAAGCATCGCCAAGGGTATCCGCAACGGATGTTTAAAAATCGCTTCGGACAGAGCTTCGCGGTTCCACAAAAACGAAATGGCAAAAAAAACGTAAAGAAACAACTGCTGCGGCGAAATCTGAGGATTTTTGGTAAAATAAATGCAAGGCGGAAAAATGATAATACTCAAAAAGACCCAGATATACGCTTGATTCTTGCGGCCTAGCAGCATAGCCCCAAACATCGCAAAAAACAGCAAAAAGACAACGGCACTAAGCATAAACTAAATCCAATTCGCGGTAATGCAGTTTCAACAATTCCAGAACCGTCGTTCCCGAAAAACGTTCCTTGCAGCCCATCCATGCGGCAAGTCCCATTTGCAAACGGAGCGAACAATCATCAACAAGGCTTTCCAGCTTCCGAGCAAGCGCATCAACGTCACCTGCATCTATCAAAAAGCCATCAACGCCATTGCGCACCACATAAGGGACACCACCCGAACTTGCGGCGACCACAGGAATGCCAAGCCCCATCGCTTCGACAAGACTCATGCCAAACGTCTCGGCATAAGAGGGCAACGCGAGCAAATCGAATTCCGCCAATTTTTTCAAGTATTCATCATGCTTCAGCCAATCCGAAACATGAATAAAATTTGCTTTAGGCGAAGACGCGGCAACCGCTTTGACTTTTTCCACCTCGCCATCGCCAAACAAATACAGTTCCGATTGATTTTTGAAATCCGCATTTGAGAAAGCTTTTATCAAATCATACACGCCCTTACGTTGCCCATACCGCCCTGAAAAAATAATTTTCACCGGCAGCGTGTGAGCCGACAAGTCAACAGGAGCATCCGCAATTGTCGAACAAGGATTCGGAATGACGACGTAACGGCACAAGCCCTTGCCCACAAAATCATCTAAAAATTCCTGCATGTCCGGCGTGATGCAAATGACCATTACAGAATGTTTAAAGTAACTTCGGATAAAATGCTGAACTACTTTGGGCGAAGTGAGGCACATTTTTTTAAAGCGACTCCCATGAATATGGGCTACATATTTTTTTCGGCGAATACGAAGACAAAGGCTTATCAAGAACTTGCGGAAAAAACTTCCGTTAAACGACGTGTGAATCTGGAAATACGGCGCATCCGGCGGATTCAGCAAAAGTTTCAAGCACAGACAAAGAAGCAAAGGCAAAGATTTGACGAACGAACCATTGTAAGATGGAATAAACTTATCATCCGGCAAACCGAATAAATTTCTATAGCTCACCAATACAGAGCTAATGCCGCCCTGTACATCCAACGCAGGCCCAATATGGCAAACTTTTTCGAACATACATGAAATCTAGAAAAATAAATGTGATATGCAGCCTGAATAATTTTCTAAAGTACTTTCAGGCGCGTCACAAACACAGCGTCACCATTGCAATTCGTCTTTGCGTACAAAAACTTCGCAGGAACCTTTTCGCCAAAGTGTTCCGAATACCATCCATCCTCGCGAATTTCATAAGAAAGTTTTTTGTCCAGAGTCATTTGCACTTTCGCCGTTTCTGCAACTTTCAACACAGTCGTTCTCCCCTGCAATTCAGCAATTACTGCCGGATGCAAATGGAACGGAATTTCAATAACGGCAGGCTTAGTACATTTTATCTTATCCGTAACCGTAAATTCATTATTTTCACGGTCAAATTCAATTTTCCGCACATGCGTAACACCTTCGGATCTATAACCGTCATGAGTCGCTTCGACATAGTTTTCACCTACACTCAACGTTTTGCAATGGTAGTGGGCAAGCCACATGGTAGGTCCCGCCTGATTCGCCTGATTTTTTCCATTCACGCAAACCGTATTATGGGCAAGCGTACTCACAAAATAACTCCGCAATTCTTTGTGCGTATGGTACGTAAACGTTCCCGGATCCACAAGAATCGGGCTACCATCCACATGCAAAATAAAGCTCAACGCATCGGCATGGCCGTGTGCCGCAATGCTCAAGAACCCAAGCGGAGCGGCATCAAAATGTAAATAAGTTTCACGAAGCCCGGCAACAGCAACACCTTTTACGCTCCTGAAAATATAATGGCCGCTTTCAGGATAAAACCTATTTTCATCCATCAAAAATCCAGCAGCAATAGCAGGCATCTCCTCGAACTTTTCGCGCCCAATCGATCCGAATAAAATTTCATTTTTTTCGTCCCAGGCAACATCGGAGCGTTTAAAAGAAGCATCGTCAAAATACACCGCAAACGAAGCAAGCAACGATTTAAAATTATTGAAATACCCACCAGAATCCGGACGCAACACAAAACCATCGTCACCATCGCCGTACATCGGATAATTGCAACGACAATCCAAGAACGAATTCAAGTACCGCGCCATTGCATGCAAACGTTTGTCATACGATTCAGAGAACATAGTGCCTGCTCTCCGCCCTGCCACCGACGCTATCAAAAAGAAATCATCAATAAACTGGATGTATTCAGCAGCTTCTTCGCGGTTCACGCCCTCGACCGTATTCTGCAAAAGGATTTCGCGTTCAAGCCCAACCTTCGCATACTTCAAACAAGTTTTACGACGCGGAATCTCCCAACAGCAAGCCGCCACAAAAAGCCCCGCATATTCCGAAATCAAATGGTTGTTCGCCGACGAGCATAGCGACGGGTGTTTATACGAATACTCCGCATGCTCATAAATCAACGGCAACCAAACATCACGAACAAAAGTTTCTATACGGTGACCATTCTTCAGCAGATTGTCAACATTCAGCACTTGCCAGCAAAAATACCAGCATATCAAGCGCAAATTCACTTCGATATTGCTGTACCAGTTGACCCCAACCATGTACGGATTCGCTTTTCTCCAGCTCGCCAAATGATAACAGAACAAGTCTAAATATTTTTCATCGCCACTCTTCTTGTAAAGCGAAGCAATGTGCAACATGAACTGCATGCGGTTCACTTCCCACACGTGTTTTGCGCTGCCATATTTATCACTACGGATATCAATCTTGTGCGCAAAGGACTGAGGGAAATGACGCCCCGTCGATAAATCTAAATGCCAATCGATAGGCTTAAAAATATCGACAGATTTTTCAAAAATCGGATAATCAAAATGAGCCGAGCAATCCTCAATCACCGAAGATTTTGGCAAATCGGTCGAAACCGTCATTTGTTTTTCTTTATGCGCATTCATCGCATGCTTATCCAAAACATGCGTACGAATACGTTGGCGAATGCGATAGTAAAATTCACCCGCCGAAAAGGTCTTTATTCTTTTAATGTACCAAGAAAATTTCACAAAGAAAATATAAATTTTAAATGCATACAAAAGGAGATTCCCTTGAAGCAAATATTATTGTTATGCGTGCTTACCCTATTTTTTCTTGCATGCAGCAACAGCACTTCGTCAAACGAAACCTCAATGGATGAAATTGAGGGCATGATAGCCGTTCGCGGCGGAACCGTGACACTCGGGACAAAAGACAGCAAATTCAAGCCTTCGGAGCGCCCCGCCATGAAGGTTTCGCTCGATTACGACTATTATCTGGCCATCCACGAGTTCACTTGCGGCGAATATAATGCCCTAGCCAAAGAATACAAACTGAAAGATTTTGGCAAGTGCAAAAAAGACAGTCTCCCCCTTGCAAACGTCACCTACTACGATGCCGTACTCATCGCCAATGCCAAAAGCAAATCCGAAAAACGCGATACGGCATATACTTATACCAAGGCGACATTCGATAGCGAGGGCCATTGCACAAACCTGGACGCACTCGTTTTTCACCCCGAAGTAAACGCCTACCGGCTCCCCACAGAAGCCGAATGGGTCCACGCCGCATCCAAAGGCTGGGATCCCAAAAACAACAGCTGGAATGCCGACAACTCCGACTTCAAATCGCATGTCGTCTGCAGTGCCGGAAAAGATTCACGAGATTTCTGCGACCTTGCCGGCAACGTGAAGGAATGGGTCAACGACTGGGCTGGCCAATTCCGCGACACGACCATTACAAATTACGTAGGCTCCCTCGACGGAGGCGATCTCGGAGAACGCGTTCTGAAAGGAGGCTATTTCTCTGACAGGCCATCTGAAATGAACGTCATCGCACGAGGCGACGAATACACCGTAGAGGGTTCAACGCACGCCGACCGTATAGGCTTTAGACTCGCCTTAGGACCAATTCCGTCCCCCGTTTGGCTCGATGCCAGCGGAAAAGTACAGACAAGCGCAGTATCAGCCCTTGCCAATGCCAGCTCCATAAAAAAATTGACCGGCACCCATAACGCCATTCTCGCGTTCCGCAACGACATCAGCGGAAACCTCGCATTTATCGACTACAGTGAAGGAACCTTATCCGTAAAAGAGATTCATGATTCCATCGAAGTATATCACC
>JAEEGK010002819.1_pt1 | contig 43614 bp, 38 predicted proteins | sample 8958771 | NCBI WGS metagenome assembly JAEEGK01 (sample SAMN16246547, study PRJNA631951) | gut metagenome | biome: gut microbiome; feature: rumen; material: SC-attached | host: Bos | place: Iran: Karaj | collected 2018-10
ACGGCGAGGTCGGCGAACTCGTCCTCACGACCCTCAAGCGCGAGGCCATGCCGCTCCTCCGCTACCGCACACGCGACCTCACCCGCATCCTGCCGGGCGATTGCCCCTGCGGACGCCATCACCTCCGTCTCGACCGCATGAAGGGCCGTAGTGACGACATGATTATCCTGAAGGGTGTCAACATCTTCCCGATCCAGATCGAGACCATCCTGATGCAGTTCCAGGAGCTCGCCTCCGACTACCTCATCACGCTCGAGACCGTGGACGGCAACGATGCCATGACCGTCGATGTCGAGATGAAAGACCTCTTCATCGACGACTACAGCAAGCTCCAGGCCCTGAACCGGGAGATTACCCGCCAGCTCCGCGACGAGATCCTGATTACGCCGAAGGTCCGCCTCGTGCCCAAGAACTCCCTGCCCAAGAGTGAGGGAAAGGCCGTGCGGGTCGTCGATACCAGAAAGAAGTATTAAAAAGCCACATAACTATGACTGTCCATCAACTTTCCGTCTTCATCGAGAACAAGTCCGGCGCCCTGGTCAGCGTGCTGCGGCTTCTCAAACAGGAGAATATCCAGCTGATTGCTTCCACCATCGCCGATACCCTCGATTACGGTATCTTCCGGATCATCTGCTCCCAGCCTGAAAAGGCTTACAACGTCCTCAAGGAAGCCGGTGTGGCCGTCTCGCTTTGCGAGGTGTTCGCCGTCGAGCTCGACGACCGTCCCGGCCAGGCCGCCGACGCCATCGAGATCTTCGCCGGCGAAGGCATCAGCATCGCCTACCTGTACTCCTTCCTGCTGAACGGAAAGGGCGTCCTCATCTTCCGTACAGACAATACGGAGAAGGCCGCCGAGGTCATCGCCTCCAAGGGCCTTCGCGCCATCGAAGAGAAAGATCTCTCCCGACTGCTGTAGTATTTCGCCAGGTCCCGCTAAAACTTCACGCAGAGCTTGAGGCTTGCGGACCAGCGGCTGAAACGGCCGAAGGAGTAGATTTTGTCGAACTCGGTATATTCGTCCGAAAAATCTTCAGGAATATGGGTGGACCCTTTGTATTGGTAGCTGTCATAACTGCCGGAGACGCCAATGAAAAAACGGTCCCATGAGTAAATGGCACCGGCCTTGAACACATAGTTCACGTGCAGTTTGCCGTTGATGACATTTTTGATCCGGACCGGATCTCCCTCCTCCAATTCCCTCCTCATCGTGGAGGAGAACTGATTGAAAAGAGTGACCATCGGGATGGCCGTCAAGTTGATGGTCAGGTTGCGGAGTCCTTTCCCGTCGGCTCCGGGCTGTCGGTGGAAAGGCACCAGGTTGTACGAAAAACCGCCCCCGAAGGAAACCTGCCGGGTGTCTTGCCGATACATCCCGAACCACAGATCGGAAAGGACATCGTCCGGATCATATTCGACCAGTCCCTGAAGGTATTTGACACCGAACAGCCAGGTCCCGGCGGACCGCCGCTGGACCACGTTTCCTTTGTAGACGGCGGAATATGCGAAAGTGCGCCGGTTGAAAGCATAGAACGCATCGGCGATGAAGGTGGTCATGCGTCCCGGTTTTTCGGTCTTGCCGGAGTCTTCCATATACCCCCAATCGTTACCAAGCCCGATCTTCATCTCATAGTCGATCGGCCGGCGGAAGTCGAAATACTGCAATTGCAGGGCATAGCCCGGGGCGAGATAGTCAAAGGAGAAGGACGTGTTGGTGCTCGCCCGGTCGCCTCCGACGATGTGGTTCCAACCCAATGAAAGGTTGCCGTACCCGACCTGCAGGCCGATCACCTTGTCCACGCCGCCCATGAGCCTGATCGAAGATGATGCATCCAAGAGCTCGGAGCCGCCATCGGCATCTTCGTCGGGTGTAAAGACGTATTCAAGCATATTGTCCATGGAGGTTCCCGCCTGGTGTAATTCGCCCGACACCGCTACGCTCCAGCGTGCGGCCGGCTGATAGACGGCGCCCGTGTCCAGTTCCATGGACGGCGCAGAAATCAGGTTGACAATCTTCTTCCAGAAAGAATCCGACCGCTGGGAATACGCCGGAAGGCAACAGATCGGCAAAAGGACAAGAAGGGCGAATGTTTTTCGAAGATCAAGCATGGTTTTTTTCGCTGTATTCACAAAGATAATCATTTTTCCGTTGATTGACAACTCACAGAAATCTGTATGACGACCCGAAATGAAGACTAGTTGATAACGTGCTTCTCATAGCCTGTCCATAATTGACTCGGAGCTGTTCCGAATTCCTTTTTGAACATCCGGGAGACAGGCAGTGTCGGCACTGCTGAAGTTCATCATAGTGCACGACGCTCACCAGCGGATGCAGCACAGGTGCGCCCACATACCGGGCATAGTCATTGACACTTTGGACCTGAAGGACCTTTTCCATAGCGCTAAGATAGGAAACTTCGCGCAATTTCAGTAAAAGTGGTACATAAATCCGTAAAGCGGTTAAGTCCTCTCCGGAAGAAACTCCCGAACTTTGCAGCAGTAAAACACGCACTTATGAAAGAGACCAAAATCGCACTTGGAACTTGGGCCTGGGGAACAGGCATGTTTGGTGGGGACACCGTCTTCGGCAGCAACACCGATGAGAACAACCTGAAGCCTGTCTTTGACGCCGCCATGGGCGCCGGGCTGAACCTCTGGGACACGGCCACGGCCTACGGGATGGGAGAATCGGAGCGGATCCTCGGACATCTGGCGGCCGCTTACAAACGGGAAGACGTGTTGATATCCACCAAGTTCACCCCGCAGATGGCCGAAATGTACGACAACGATGTGGTGAAGATGGCTGATGCCTCCCTGGAGCGCATGGGGCTGGACTACATCGACATGTACTGGATCCACAATCCGATGGATGTGGAGCGCTGGACTCCGGGACTGATTCCGCTGCTCCAAAGCGGCAAGGTGCGCAAAGTGGGCGTTTCCAACCACAATATCAAGGAGATCCGCCGGGCGAATGAAATCCTGGGCGAGGCCGGCTTCCAGGTAAGTGCCGTGCAGAATCACTTCAGCCTGCTGTACCGCTCGTCGGAGAAAGGCGGCGTGCTGGATTACTGCAAGCGGAACGGCATCCGGTTCTGGGCCTATATGGTTCTGGAGCAAGGCGCCCTCTCCGGGAAGTACAACGTGCAGAATCCGCTTCCGGCGGGAAGTGACCGTGGACAGAAGTACAATCCCGTCCTGGGCCAGCTGACCGCCCTCACCGACGCCATGACGGAAATCGGTGCCAAGTATGGTCTTTCCTGCTCTCAGGTCGCTATCGCCTGGGCCCTGTCCAAGGGGACAATGCCCATCATCGGCGCCACCAAAGAGCGTCACGTCCTGGAAGCCGCCCGGGTGATGGATACCGTCCTTACCCCTGAAGAAATCACTCGCCTGGAGACCCTGGCCGATGCCGCCGGCATCGACACCCGGGGCGACTGGGAACATACGATGGAATAAAATGATACATGCAAAGCATTTATCGGTTGTGCTGCTTTCCTTGCTGACTGTCCTCACGGGCTGCGGCAAGGAACAGCCTGTAGATGAAGGGAAAAGCGGGCAGGAAGAGCCCGCGTCCCAGGTACAGGATGGCAAGGTCCTGGTGGCATGCTTTTCTTTCACCGGGACGACAAAGGCGGCTGCAACGACGCTTGCCGGCCTTACGGAGGGAACGCTTTATCTGATCGAGCCGGAAACGCCTTATGGCAAGGAGAACAGCACTTATTACGATGAGAGCACCCGGGCTTATCAGGAGCAATACGGTCCTGCATCGGTCCGCCCGGCCATCAAGAAGACCCTGGAGGAGGCCGATGGATATGACATCGTTCTGCTGGGATTCCCCATCTGGTACGGGAAAGCGCCCAGAGTGGTATTCTCCTTCCTGGACACGTATTCCTTCAAAGGGAAGACGGTCATCCCTTTCATCACTTCGGGTTCAACCGGAATCTCCTCTGCCGCGTCTGAACTGAAGTCGGCTTATCCGGACATCCGCTGGAAGACTGGCGACAGGCTGAATGGGAAATCCTCGGAAGAGTTGAAGTCGTGGCTGGGAACCCTTGGAATAAAAGTTAAATAATCTATAATACCACTGAACAACCATGAAAAAGATTATCACGATCATGACAGCCGCAGTCCTGATGGGTCTGTCCGTCTCCGCCTGCGCTCAGAACAACAAGAAATCGAACACCGAAATGAAAACATTGGTAGCCTATTTTTCGGCCACGGGCACTACGGAAGCCGTGGCCAAAGACCTGGCCGAAGTGACCGGGGCGACCCTTTATGAAATCAAGCCCGAAGTCCGGTATACGGCCGCCGACCTGGACTGGAGGGACAAGACCTCCCGCAGCAGCGTGGAAATGCAGGACCACGGTTCCCGTCCGTCCATCGTGAAAGATCTGAAGGATGCGGACAGCTACGACCGGATTTTTATCGGCTTCCCCGTGTGGTGGTATACGGCTCCCACGATCATCAACACATTCATCGAGGCATACGGCTTCAAAGGCAAGACGGTCATCTTCTTCGCCACTTCGGGCGGCAGCAGCATCGACAAGGCCAATGCCGACTTTAAAAAACAGTATCCCGAAATCAACTGGAAAGCGGGCAAAACCCTGAACTCCGAGTCCAAAGCGTCAATCAAGGCGTGGGCGGAGGGGCTGTTTTAGAAAATCCGCCCGATCAGTTGGAGATTATGCAGACTTCCGGATCAGAGCGCGGCCCTTCGGCTTGGTGTGCAGGATGCGAAGTCCAAACGGATCCTTGCTGGGATAGATTCTCAGGAGTTGTTCCGTAAAGTGGCGCTCTCACAGCTCGACAGGATTAAAAATGGACACCGCACATAAGTGCAAGATAATGCAGGTGGGTCGATGAGGTTATATTGTATCGAGGATACTGCCTTCTCATATTCAGCAGGCCGATGTTGCCTTCCAAACCGATCTGGAAGTGTTTCCAAAACAGGAAGTAGACACTGGGCTGAAGTCCGACGTCGAACTTTTTGAATTTCTTTTTACCGTTTATCGGAAAATCGGGGTCGCCGTCGTTATAATAAGTGTTGGAAGAACTCACATAAGAAAAAGCGGGGCCCAGTCCCAGGACAAGACGATTCGCATCCGTTCCCAGATGATACCGGCCGACAACTGGAAAATCATATAGTTCCAGATAGTCAGGACTATTGCCACTGTCCGAAAAATGCGCATAGTCACCCATCTCGTCGCGATACCCGAATCCGGGCATAACCGACCATTTTTCATTGAGGCGAATGTCGACACCCAATGATTGACGTGTCACAAGACCGGGATTCTCACCTTTGGCTCCCGCGCCTGATTCTAAAAACAAACCGCCTCCGGCTTGGAAATGAAACTCAACCCGCCTGAATGACCGTTTCTCCTGCGCGGAAACGCCAACGGCCAAAAACAGGGCGATTATGAATAAAAGATGTTTCTTCATGTCCTTGGTATTTCGATGTGAAGATAGCTTCAAAGTATAGTTCCAGCGTCTATTTCTTGTTGTGCTCGTAACACCATCCGGCTATTTCCGAAATAAGATTGACGGGAAGAGGTTTGTCAAGGGGAACCTGGATAGCCCCCTTGCTTGTCTTGAGACCTCTCAGTTGTTCAGCAAAAGCCACAATTGCATCGGGACCAGGATATAGGCCGATATGATGCTTGGCGGCCGCGAAGTGAATGATGTTCCGCCCTTTCCAGAATGTCGGCATAGCCCAACTGATTCGTTCTTCCGTATCAGGTATCGCATCTTTGATACAGCTGTATACTTTCATCAGAACCGGCTGCAACGTGTCCGGCTGTGAGAGAATGTATTCAAGGATAGGACTCATCTGAATATCTTTTGCATCAAGGAGTCCTCAAATCTTTCCGGTCTTTTTCCTTCATCTTCTCCTCGGCACGATATGACAACAGCAAGGAGAGCAGGAGCAAAGCATTGGCGATTATGCCCAGGATTTTGCTGACTCTCCAACCCGGTTCAAACAGCCAGAGAATCAACAAGACGGCGAAACATCCGGCAAGACCGAGTTGCCGTTTTTGCTTTTTGTTCATGGAGAAGACTGGAAAGTGTCAATGATCCTTCCGGCCGTCCTTTTTGCAGACGGTGAAAATCAAGATGTCATCGACAATGACGGCGGCCAACATGACGAGAATCGGAATGACCCCTCTTAGAAAAGCCGCCCAGATTGCACACAGGCCAACCAGCGCACACCCCGCCGCATGTACGACTCTGAATTTCTGCAAGTCATACCGGCTGGTGTCTCCGAGGCAGAACAACTTCATATACTTCTCTCCGGCCCGGAACCTGATCCAGACGGCAAAAGCCAGACAGAGGAGGCCCACAACAAGGGCAAACGTATTGAACTGATTCATTGTCTTCGGTTTATCGGCCTAAATATAGCGATTATCTCCCAATAACCGAATACTGCTTGCTCAATCACTTTCCCTTCCCGATAGATTGCAAACCTATTTCAGGACGATACATGAGGTTGGGAACATACTGATTTGTATGTAGCTCATGAAGAGACAGTTACAAATGAGCCGGTGCCGAAAATCCCTTTTATGGAACGGCCGCTCACGGACCGGCTCTATCTGGTTATGATCAGATCATGCCTTTAAACTTCAACCACAGGGCAAAGAACTGGTCATATAGGCTATAGACATTCTTGTCCACGGTGATAAAGTCCTTTTCAAGCAAACCCTTGAGAGCCGAATTGGCGCTGCTGGCCGAAATGAGTTTGTGTTTGTTGATGAATTTTCCCCCTGTTACGGAAGTGGCCTTCCCTTCACGGGCGATGGCCAGAAACATCAAACGTTGTTTTTCAGGCATCTGGTAATAAAGCGACTCATAAGTGTCGGAAGACAACCGGAGAATGAAGTCGATGGCCTCGTCCACCATCGGGATCATGCAGGTGGATCCCTTTTCTGTTCTGGAATACAGCACATTCAGTATGCGGTGCATATAGCTGGTCACGGCTTCGAATCGTTCATATAACGAGGCCACAACCGTTCTGTCCAGATGTTTGCCGGCGGATTCAAACTTGTTGATACAAAAGTCCGTGTATACATTCAGGTCCAGCGGTTGGAGGTTGATGATGGACACGGCTTGATAGAACGGGCGGGACGGAGAGGTGAACATCCCATTCATCATATGGCGCTGCGACCCGGAGAAAATGAAATGGGCATTCGTAGAGCGCTGAACATAGGTCCGAATGGTCGCTTCGACGGTTTCATCGTCATATCGGGTAATTTGCTGGAACTCATCGATGGCCACCAGGCAAGGTTTGTCAGCCTGATTCAGATAAGAAAAGATCTCGTCCAACGTGATAGAAGGATTGTTGATGGATCCTAGCCCCACGCTCCATGTGGGCATTCCGTTCATGTCGAAGGAAATCTCCGACCTCAAGGATGATACGATGTTGATAAACTTTTCCCACGCCTTTTTCCCTTTGGGACGGAGTTCGTCCATCACGGCCTTGCCCAGCATGTTCACGAAGTCACTCAGGTTTTTAGTGGCATAGATGTCCACGACAAAGCAGTAGTGCGTCCGGCGGATCTCCTTGTTGTCAAAAACGTGCCAGATGAGATCTGTCTTTCCCAGGCGTCTGGGAGAAATGAGGGCGATGTTGTTCTCGTTGAGCAGCAACTCGCGGATGGTCGCCGTCTCCCGCACTCTGTCGCAAAAGTATTCTGCGCCGGCATAGCCATTGGTGACAAAAGGATTGTTCATAGGCCTTATTCATTGTGTCATAGGCAAAGATAAGCAAAAGAATTCGCATTTCCATAAAATGATAATCATAAAATGATAATAGAAAGGCTGCCCGGGGGAGGTGATGCTTCTCAAGAAAGTAATTATGACGTTTCAAGCTATCTGCGTTTGAACCAGGTGAAACCATCTCTTGACAAATAGGTTTTACCTGCAGAAGTAATGGCAAGCACCTCTGACCCCATGCTCCGGATATCGACAAAGTCTTTCTCATGAGCCAGTTTACGCCAGTAAAAGCCACCGTTTTCTGAACAATAAACATCCAGCACCGCAAAGGTACGAACTCTTACTGATGTATGGCAGTCAAACCTACAAAGATGAATTCATTTTGGAGGTCTTCTGGTGAATTCCTCTGCACAGTCCAGGAACGTATCTGCAACGTCAAGGCCAAAAGGTACAGACACGTTGTCTAGACTGTAACAACACTCACATAGGTTATCTCCAACCTCAGTGACACTATCCGGAATGAAAAGGCTGGTCAAACTCTCACAGCATGAGAAAGCGATAAAACCAATACTCTTAAGAGAAGGAGGAAGGATGATTTCCTTCAAGTTGAAGCACTCGCAAAATGCATGACCCTCTATCTCGCTCACTCCATTTGGAACAACAATCTTTGAGGCCCAACATCCCTGATTTCATTATAGACACGTCTTTCACAAAGACAGCGTGTTTTCCCTAGTAATCAATATCGTCTCGTAAAGCAAAGATGCAAGATTTTAACTGATATTCAATTTCGAACTTCCGTCTTCTGGAAGGCATGTTGAAGATTAGACGGACTTCCGGATCAGCGCGAACTGGTCCAAATACTTATTCAATGATGCAAGTTCCGTGAAGTCGCGGGAGAGGAAAGCGGCGCAGAACAATTCCCGGAAACGGCAGACTTCCTCCCAAAGTGCACTCCTTTGTGAAGGGGTATCGGCCCTGCCATATTTGATGGTAAGATCGATGAGTTCTTGCGCTCGGGCGAAAGCCCCCTCTGCGCGTTGGTCCTTACCGGCCTCCAATGCTTTCAGCACACGGGATGTTTCGCTGCCGATGTTGGCCATCTGCTGCGGGAAAGTCAACTCGGCCCATCGGCCGTTTTCCAACGTTTTGTGCTGCATTCTATCCGATAATGAACTGTGCTACAATCTTTTCAATCGCTTCCCTCGTCTCGGGGTCGGATATCCCGCGGGAAGGATTGCCCTGCCATGAGCGGATGTTGATGAGCGAGTCGAACTCGATGAAATCCTCTCCCTCCTCATCGGGATACAAGTTGAATCCCCACAGGTCCTCTCCGGCAGAACCGTTTTCCAACAGCAGACGCTCCAAATCCGCATGCAGTTCGGCATCAAGGGCTAATAGCCCCTGTTTCACATCGGCGACACATTTGATCATATCACCGAACGTGTTCTCGGCCAGAGCAGCAAGATCGGCACGTGTTATGGCTTTCTGAAGAATCTGCATGGCAAGCGTTTTCACAAAGGTAATAAAAAAAGAGGAAAACCTTTCGGAATTCCTCTGTGTGGACTACTATAGCCAGCCCTAAAGGCTGGCCTGTTGAGTGGAGGGGCTGCTGGAGATCCAGCGATTCATTGATGCTTTACACCTTCTACCGTTTACTTGCTCTCAAGCGACTCAATCAGATTGTCGCAGGAAGACATCAGTTTCTTGTATTTTCTGACAGTAACCAGGACCGCGATGAGATAAGTGACAGAGAGCAATACGCCAACCCACAACATATTATTTTCGGAGGCCCCTTGCGAATAGATTCGGAGAACGATATAGGCAGTCATGGCCACGGCCGGAATCGCCCCAATCATGGTTGACAGATGATAAAACCTTTTGTATTCCTTGACATTCTTGGCCACGGTCAGGACATCGCTCTCAAGCAGATTTTGATTGTCGAATCTATTCCTCATCCAGAGCACAAAGATCAGGTCTATGATTGCCCAGGTGGACACAGCGGCCGCGAACAACATCGGCCATCCGATTGCATTGCAGATAATCAGAATCATGGGAATGGATGTTAGATCCATCATCATTCTGGTCTTGAGGTCGTTTTCGATGAAGGACGCTTTTTGTTTCTGAATATGTTCCATAAGGCCTTTATTTACGATTCTCTGCTCGCTGAGCGCCTCCTTCATGTCGTTGAACTCAGACTTGAGTTCTTGCAGTTCTTTAGAGTTGATATCCACGGGTTCCATTGTTTTGTTCATTTAGATGTTGGACATTTGTTTTAACTGTTCTTTGATGCGAACAAGTTTGATGGAAACGTTCTTGACAGAAATGCCGAGGATGGCGCCGATTTCGTCATAGCTCAGGCCTTCGAGCCACAACAGGATGACACTTCTGTCAACAAGTCCGAGCGCATTGATTCTCATGTAAAGACGTTTGACCTGTAGGGACTTCTCATAATTGTCCTCGTAGGGTTTGATATCCATGTCGAGGCTCACACGATCGCCGGCCCGTTTCTGCTTCTTGTCAAAATTGAGGCAGAAGTTGAGGCTGACGCGGTAGATCCACGTCTTGATATCACTTTTCCCCTCAAAGGAATCGAATCCCTGCCAGAGTCTGATCAGGATCTCCTGGAATAGGTCGTTCACCTCGTCTTCATCCTTGGAGAACATATAGCAGACCGTGTAGATTGTCCGCTTATATTCTTCAACGACCCTTGAAAATCTTTGCTCTTTCGTTTCCATTTCTTATTCGTTCTCACCCGTTAGACAACGAACCAATGAAAAAACTACAAATAATACCGTATTATAGACTAAGTATAGCGGTTATCCTCCAATAACAGAGTATTACTCAATCAATCGTGACCGAGGTTAGGAGTTTCTCGAGAGAATGCGCATTGCACCTCTTCCTTGTATTTCCTCGCTGAAGTATGTACCTTTGAGGGGTATTATCCCAGGATATCCTTGAGGGTCTTTTCGATCTCATCTCCGCGGAGGTCGCTGGCCAGGATTGTTCCGTCGGGGCTGATAAGAATGATCCGGGGGATTTCCTTGAGGCTGTAGGCCTTGGCGGCGCTGTTGTCCTTATCGTTGAAGACCGTATAGTTGATATGCAGGTCCTTGACGGCCTGGACCGTGTCGTCCGGATCGTCCATAATGGCGACGCCGAGCACTTCGAGGCCTTTCTTTCCGTATTTGCCGTAAGCCTCGATGATGTTCGGAATCTCTTCCCGGCAGGGACCGCACCAGGAGGCCCAGAAATCGACCAGCACATACTTGCCTTTCCCCACGTAATCGGACAGACGGTACTCCTTGCCATCCCAGGTTCCCTCGAAGTCCTTGAAGGGACCGCCGACGACAATGGCTTCCCGGGCACGCAGCAAGTCCAGGTAGACGTTTATCTGCTTGGCCGTATTCTCGACAAGCGGATGATTCCGGACATCGTCCGTGAGGGACTCATACACTTCCATCCAGCGCTCGGGATCCGTTTTCGCACCAGCTCTCATCAGCATCATTTCCGTGGCGGCATCGGGATTGTTCCGGATGAAATTGTCGACCACCTTGCGGATCGCGTCGGCATCATCGCCGCACTGCGCGATCTTATCCAATGCTTCAACGATGGCATCGTTATACTTTGCCCCGCGATAAAGCGTGGCATCGTCAGAAGAAACAGTTCCCGGTTCGATGAGAAGTGTCGTCCAGACATCGCCGCTGCTGACAGGAGTCGTGACGGTGCACTTGATTCTTCCGATGAACGGCTCGGCGACCTTCCCGGACCAGGTCACGGTGCTTTCCGTCACTTCGGCCTTGTCGATGGTTTCGTATTCGCCGTCGGGCAGTAAACGCTGAACCACGGCGGAATCAATGACGGCGCCGTCATTCATCCACGCCAGCATGGGTGCCGTGTCGCAGGTGACATGGGCGGTTTTGGACGCGCAACCGACGGCGGAGGGGAGGATGGCTGCCGCGCAAGCCAGGAGGAGGAGAGTGCTCTTCATAACGCTAAATGATTAATTGTACTAGTTCCTTCCGTCGGGCACGACGGTATACATGGTGTGCCTGTCGGGAGCGCAATTCAGTTTCTCGAACAGTTGTGCGACGGTCACGAAAACGTATCCCTGCTTTTTCAGCACCGGGATTGCCTCGTCGAGTGCTTCCACGGTGGCTTCATTCCCTTCAAAGTCATGCAGGAGGTAGATGGCTCCGGGTTCGGCGTTGGCGATGATGCCTTCGCGGCGGGTGTCCTTATCGACAGTATCCACCCAGTCCTCACAGCCCTTGCCGCAGATGAAGGTCAGGTCGATCCAATCGTACATCTCGGGCTTGACGTCGATGTATGGCGGACGGAAGAACCTCGGCAGCTGGCCGGTGATCTGCTCGATCATTCTGGAGGTCGCCAAGATCTCCGTTTTGACCTGCTCCTCGTCCATCTGGGACATCCTCGAATGCGTGAGGGAATGGTTGCCGATCTCGCAGCCCAGTTCCAGGGCACGCTTCATGTTCTCGGCGGTTTCCTCGTTGATGTTGTTGCCGATAAAAAAGAAAGTGGCGGGTACGTCATGCTTGGCCAGCACATCGAGCATCTTGGACTCGGTGGTCGAGTTGGGACCGTCGTCGAAGGATAAAGAGAGATACTTTACGGGCTCCTTGGGAGCGCAGGCCATGGCAAGGGCGGAGAGGGAAATCAACATGATGTGCTTGACGGTAATCATCTGATCAAGTGGACAGCAAAGGTTTATCGGTGTAAATATAAGACAATCAGCCGAAAAGAAAAAGGGCTCGTGCCCTTTTTCCATAGCGTTACTTCACAATCTCATATTCATCGACGCCGGGAATCAGTGCAAGTCCGGTTTCTTCGAGGTGATGCCCAAAGGGTTCGAAGCTTTCATTCATGTGATTTGCATCTAAAACAGAGACGGCAACTGTCTGGTCATGTTTGTCAGTTGCCGTCTCCTTCGTTCAGTTTTTCAGAGAGATTATGGTCTCACTTTGAACAATACGGCCAAATAGGACATTTTCTGGAATGTTGAACGCGAGACGGTAATGCTGTAAAGATTTCCCCATGAGTGAAGACAGATGGTCACGTCCGAACCGTTTCTCCTGACATCCAGAACCACGACCCAATGCAGGTCAGGAACATCAACATGGTTATATGATTTGTGATTTTTATCCCTGATGTTTTTCAGTTCGGTGGAATGCATCAACCAGAAGACCGTACCATAGTCTTTCAAATAGTTAGTCCATTCGTCAAGATTGCTCATGGCCTTGTCGACAGTACTCCATGTCGCGAGTCCCTGATGCTTGACAGAGGACGCGTTGAATACGTAATTGACATCGTCTTCCATCTCGTCATGCCTGGTGTGCATCTTAACACTGCTCGCTTCAAGTTCTATGTCCAGGATAGATTCCTTCTGCGCCAGAGATGCCTCAAACATCCAACAGACATTCGCGATGTTGTCATCTGAGCATTCGTACTTCTTTTCAATCTTATTACCATCCTTTTCAATCTTCCTCAAGCTGTAGGGAACACTATATCCCATTAACGATCCGGTTTCATATAAGGCGGTCACAGTATCGACAAAAGTACTTATGTTTAGTTTTGCAAGATAGAACATGACGGCTACAGGTCCGCATATGGGGAATCCCGAGCCTTGGTCAATACCGGATTGATAGTCGGTAGATGAGTTGTTGCAATTACGGAAAGTAGTGTATTTGTTCGTCACGATAAAATAGCGTCTGGCAATTTCTTTCAATCCGTCAACAATCTCCCTCTTAAGTATTCCCGGCCATGCACATGCGGTTTGTTTCTTGTCCCATTTGTCTATTTTGTTAATGGTATCACTATAAGAGACGGAAGCCCATGGTGCAACGCCGACCTTGAAGAGCCCGTTATATGACAGAGAATTGATCTGGGTTGTACCGCTTATGGTGTATAACGCCTTATTGTCCGATGACCTTCGATAAATAAAACGTTGCCGTCCCGTTTTGTTAGCACCACCTTTCACGACAGCCTCCAACCAAACCTCGTCACCATCTTTCAGTGTACTGACAGCATTTGCAAGATCATAGCGTCTTTCCTGTGCGACACAAATATCCTGGGTTACCGTTCGTGACCCTGAGCAGCTTCTGACCCTGATTTGCGTCACAAATCCTCCGGTGTTTTTTAGCGATATGAACCGGATCGGATCGCCCACATGGACATAATACGACTCTAGTCCGTAATAGGACATGGAATTATTGAGCGTTGTGCCCTTGATGGTGTAGCTAGCTCTCTTCACGGATGATTTTCGGTAAATGAAGTGCTGCTTCCCCATATTGTTGTACCCGCCTGTCACAACTGCTTCCAACCAAACCTCGTCTCCATCTTTGATTGTTCCGACAGCTTGTGCGAGATCGATAGTTTGTTCTTGTCCGACACAGATGTCCAGGCCGACATTGAAAGATGAAGAACCTCCTTTCACCCTGATGGTCGTCACAAATGCTCCATTGTTTTTCAGTGAAATCCCGCGAATGGGCTCGGCGATTCTGGTGAAATACTCCACAAGTCCATTATACGGCATGGAGTTGTTGAGGGTTGTACCCTTGATTGTGTAGCAGGCCTTCTTATTAGAAGTCTTTCTATACACGAAATGTTGCCCTCCCGTGTTGTTGTACCCGCCTTTCACGACTGCTTCCAGCCAAACCTCGTCTCCGTCTTTGATCGTTCCTACTGCATCTGCCAGATTCACTGTCTTTTCTTGTCCGACACAAATGTCCTGGTTGACATTGTAGGAACCGAATGCGCCCTTGACTCGGATACGCGCAACAAAGCCACCGCTGTTTTTCAAGGAAATACAGCTGATCGGCTCAGTAATCCGGGTAAAGCACTCTACCAATCCATTGCATGACATGGAATTCTTGAGAGTGGTTCCCTTGATGGTATGCCGGCCTTTCATGTTCGATGATTTCCTGTAAGTGAAGTGCTGCTTGGAAGTTTTGTTGTATCCGCCTTTCACGACTGCTTCCAGCCAAACCTCGTCTCCATCTTTGATCGTTCCTACTGCATCTGCCAGATCGAAGGTTTTCTCATTCCCTTTACAAATGTCGCCGCCAACATTGTAAGAACCAAAGGCTCCTTTAATCCTGATGCGCGCCACGAATGCGCCGTTGTTTTTTAGAGAGATCCATCTAATTTCCGGGTTCATCTTCAAGAAAATTTAGGTTAAATTGATAAAAAAGAATGTGGAGTTTATTGTCAGATAGCCTGTCAAGTGATTGATAACAAACTCTTGTTCCCAATGAGTAATACAGCAGGGAGGTTAACTGCATAGTCGTAATCTATCATGATAGTTACAAACTAATTTTGTTAAAAAGAGTATAAAAATCTTAATTAACTGTGGTATTTATGCTTGTGTTAATTCAGCCACGTGAGCCATAGAAAACAAAGCTGGTTCGTATTTTATTCAAAGAAACATGCTATTCTTGAATAAACCAAGCATATGATGAATAGTTTTGAAAAAACGGCCATAATTATGGAATTTTTTCTTGGTGGGTGGTTATCCGACGGACATAGAGTCCCCGACGCAGATTATGAAGGTTCCGATAAGCACTTTTGTTTAAATGTTTTACGTTGTAAACACAAGTCCCGAAAACTGTACTGGATGAAACATCGCTTCCCGTTTATAATCAAACTTAGTTCGATGGGAGCCAGACCGTCCTTGTTTTTCTTGCTCTCGCGACAGTAGAACGAGACATTTAAGGTGTTACGGATCATAATTTGTGACCACTTTTTGAATGAAACATGACTGGTCACATATAAGTTCAAACACATTCCGTTTTTTTGCCCTGGAAATCCCGCGGAAAGAGCTGCTGTTATCAGGCTTTTCGAGTGTAAATAACTGATAATCAATAAAAAAAGAAACCCTTTTGAGGTCTCTTCTTTCATCAAGTAGACTGCTATGATAAATTATCGAACCTGTTGGAGGATCTCCGGGAGGTCGAAAGATTTGCGCAATATATTGAAGATCAGTCGGTGGAATAACAGATCTTCAGCATCGTGTTCCCATTGTGTGCTAAATCAATCAACTCTGCAATTCCTTCTTCGGTATTTATTTGAAGAAGCATTCGATCATCTGCCGCCAGATTAGATTTATCACGATATTTATATCGGGTGGTAAGACTCGGGAATCCATAGGGGAAAACGACAGGATGACAGTATCCGATATCCTTGTTGAAGTGATGTACAGGAACCAGTTGGGAATCATCTAATCTCGCCAACTCCAGTCCTGGCGAGGTGTTCAGCACACAAAACAGCGTGTCTGATGCACAGAACGAAGCGACAATTCTGCCATCCATCTCAATTTCGCCGAATACTTTGTAGGGGTTGTGATAGGATCGTGTCCCATCGGGAAGAATGAACTCTCCTGAAAGATCCTCATTATCAAAGCAGACCACGGGATTGACAAAATATTTCGAAAAAGAAGTATAACCCGACTCGACGAAATGAGGTATCAATGACTTGATGTCTTTGGCATTCTCATATCTGGTGGAGGAATCGCATTGAAAGCCGATGAATGGATCCGGTATTTTATAAATCCTGGTTCGAGTTACGACATAAAAAGCATTGCTAAGCCGACGTATCCCGCCATTCAGTCCGATAAAGGCATATTCCTCCTGCGAGTGCTTGTCGATGAACCAGGTTGCTTCCTCGAATCCATTGTAGCTGACAAAATTGACCATCCAATCTTCATCTTCATATAGCGTTCCCTCATCGTTATCTCCCGATGTGATGGGAGACCATTTCCATTTCTTGGTGTCGAATGAATAGAATCGATCATCATCCATTTCCATAACTAACTGAGAGTTTCTTTCAAAGAAGCTGAAAGATCCGTCTACGCCATCGGGGAAGGGTATATGCTTTGCCCGTAGTTTATCCTCAGCTGCCGCCATTAAAACGAAATGAGGGCCATCAAGGTCGGAAAGGTACCCATTGAAGAACAAGAAATAATAATATCCATCATACTTCCTAACCTCCACCAGTTCAGTCCCGGGACCCTGACCAATATACCCGCTCAAATCAATCAGGATGCTGTCCTGAGGCTCATCAACGAATCCTCGGATCACATGACGATGACGGTCACAAGACACAACGATAAGAAAGAGTGTCCATGTGGTCAGCAAATAGAGAATGAGGGCTCGTTTCATGAAAAACTGGGCAATTGGTATGTCTTTACACAGCAAAAACCGTTCCCCTTTTATGTATAGGGTCTGCGGATTGATTGTTTGCATTTGACTGTGTGTCAATGCGTTACAAAACAACCTCTCGCAGGCCCCTCAGAAAACAAATAAGCCAGCCTCGAAAAGGCTGGCTTGCTGTGTAGACCAAACACTCCGAATCTCGAACCTCTCGTTCATCGAAGGGCTGCTGGAAATCCAGCGATTCATAGATTCATTTCTTCGATAAAGAAGAAAGGAATGGCAATCTTACGCATTCTATGGTACATAGGTAAAAGATTGGGGCAACCTATTCTTTCATTGATTTCCACTTATTTGCTATCTTCTTTATAAAGTGAAAAGTCTGAATAAAAATCATTCCCCGTGAACTTGTGTAATTCTTCTGTTATTAAATACACCTCGTTGATATTAATAGGGAAAATGCACATATCAAAAATCATCTTGCCTTCAACTCCATCAAAGTTCATTAGCTGCATTCCCTCGAAACGATTCAAATATGGCATCTCCTTCATTCTGATGAGTGAATCAATAATAATATGATTAATAGGCCAAAATGACGAGAGATCACATATATGGTCTATTTCCTTAATGGCTTCAACCGAATGGTGATACAACATTTGTAATGAAAGGACAAACGGAACCGCAGAAGGGTAATTAGAAGCCGTGAAAAAATACCTCTGGCCTTCGCTCAAATCATAAGGCGTAGTGGTGTCAGAAATGTCAGAGTAATCATCCGCAACTCCTTTCCAAATACATCTATCCATCTCCATTACGATATGCAAGTTCGAAAACAGACGGTTAAAATGATTCTCCATCCTATCTGCGTTTTTCTTTTCAGAATCCTTCTTAGGAAAAACCTCGATGACAAGATAGAAGAACCAAGCTGCTAAAATGCTGTAGGATAGGTTCAAAAGAGCATTAAACAACCGATTGTCTTCTAATTCCGAGACACAAATACTCATTATAATGACAACGGTACATAAGGATATTGATATCCATATCCAAGCATTTTCCCCTTTAAAGAAATTCAACAATCTATTCATAATCAAACTATTATCAGATTCACCTTGAACACTTGGGTAATAATCGGCTCTGGTCCCCCAATATTACTATGTGCTGTTTTCAGATACTAATGCATTCTCCATGAGCATCCTTTGTAACTCGATAACAATTAGTTCTGGCAATGAATAATGATAAATGGACGCAATAATAATCTGATGGCCAGAAAAATCTCTATTTAAAATCGACATCATCAATTGGATATTTGCCTGATCAAGTTCTTTTCCAGAAGGAGAATCGAGAATAATCGGCAACTTTATACCTATGCGTTTCTTGATTTCTAGTAGATAAGCAAGTCTAAAAGCGAACACTGTTTTATGAAGTAGCGCCCCTGACAATTCTTTGAGATTTGAAGTAAATAAATAGCTTTGGGCAATAGAGGAACTATTTCCAATGTTTAACTCATCTGCATATTTAACAATACTCTCGTATAATGACGCAACAACATCGTTGTTTCTTCTAGTGGCGTCAATAATCTGAGATCGGACATTAGCAATTGAGTTCTTAAGTTCGCTGATAACTTTCTCAACATTTACATGGCCAAAGGGGAACTTTTGAACCATCTCATCAAAGATGTTTGCAATGGATTCAACCGAAAAAAGTTTTGGCTCTTCATTAGATTGTTTTTCTTGAATCAATACAGTTAATGCATTCGAAAGCTCTTTATACTCGGTGGCTTTTATCTTCCTTTTGGCAATTAGGAACTCGATACTATCATTAAGCCCAACGAGGTTATCAGCTGTAACTGGTATCGACTCCCCAGATGGCGTTCTTACAAGAAGTTTCATCTCTTCGACAAAAGATTTAACCTGCCGGTTCCCTTGAAGAACCTTGTCAATTCTCCTCAATTCTTTTCTGACGTCATTCAACTCCAATTGCTTTTGTGCAATCTGCACCTCAATCTCATTGTCGATTCTTTCCGTTATTATCGAACCCGATTCCAACTCAAGACTCTCTTTATACTTTGCGACATTAGAAATCTGTTGGAATCGTGAAAGTTCCCGACATAACCTTGCCTCCTGCTCTTTGAGTTCAGTACAATCCCTATCCGAAAGCCCCTGAATTAATTCCTCTACATTAAAATGGATACTTCCGATAACCGTTCCACGATTAAGTAGCGTCCAGCCTTTCTCCTGATCAAGATAAAAAGCACCTAATAGGTTGTTTAATACATTACTGTTCGATGTCCCATACAACAATTCATCTAAACGGTTCTTTTGATCTGGAAGGCATATGGTTTGTTGACCTACTCTTGAATGGAAAACAATATAATCTGAAGAAGGGCGGACAAGTTTAATAGATTCCCCCGAATCAGTAATAAGGCTTGATTCTGTTTCGCAATTATTAAAAAAGAATCTCTTTGTTCCAGGAATACTATATCCTAATGAATACAACAATAGACGAAGAAGAGTCGTTTTCCCTCGACTATTATCGCGACTGAAAATAAGGTTATTTCTAGGAGAGAAGAAGAAGCGCTTCTCTTCCATCCCCTTTTTAATCAGAAGGCTCTCAATTATCATAAGTTACAACTCTTTTTAACGGAATTGATTTTATATCGGTTGGATAAGACATTACTAACTATCACCTTTATTAGGCTTGGACGAATTGATGGTTCTATAGCATCGCTGTTTAAATCATCGTAATATAACGCCCAATTCTTCTCAACGAATTCCTGAATAGCATTGGCACCTTTCCCCCTCAATCGTTCATAGTCCGAGATTACTCTCGTAACAAATTCAAATTTCTCGCATTTCGAATCAATAATTGACTCATATTTAAACATTAATTCATTGAACTCACTCTCATCTAGTCCTGAACAGTTTATATCATCATCGGTGATACGAGACTTATCAACAAGACAAACAATCAAAGGCCAAAGGATATCTTTCTTTGACAACTTTATAGAGCCGTCTTTTTTCGTTCCATTCTCGAAAACGGTCTGTTCCCACGTTTCATGGAGTTTAGCACGTAACCCATCAACGGATAGATTCAATGTCCCCAAAAAATCTGATATTGATTCAAAGACAACCTTATATCTTTCTTTAGGGTCATCTGATTCAAAAGGAAGTACTTGAATTGTCAACGAAGAGGGATCCAACGGATCTGCAATTGTCTCCAAACAGTTCTTTACAATTGCCTGTGACTCTATTGGTAAATCTGAGTACTTACGATGAGCAGGCCCATAAAATTGAGGCTTTGATTTCTCATCGTTTAATGGATTTGGCGAATTCGTAATATATATCAACTGCTTTATATCGCCCACCCTATTTGAAGCATCGGATAATGATTCTAATGCACCCTTTAGTTTTGATCGAACATTTGAGAAATCCGTACTCGCATTTACAATTCCTTTTGCTTGTGCTAAAACATACGACCCATTCTCTAACAATATCTCAATATCTTCCTCTCCTTCAAGTTTTAGTGTCTTTAATGGAATGATGTTCTCTAACATCAATACAATTGCAGAGTTCACCTGAAATTTAAAACCAAACAAAACGGGTGAGGCGGATCGATTCATAATCAACAACGCAATAAATTATCTATCTCGAATAATTCGTAATGACAGAATAACAATCAATCAGATACTAGTGGAAGATACTGGATCTTGCACAACATCATCCTCTTCAATTCCTCTACGGTAAGACATATTCGATGATTCCTGTGCAACATTGCATGGCAATTTGGACGGTGAATTCAATTTAGAAGTGCAACACACTTCAAAAGTCAAAGTTAAATAATTGTTTACATTATTCCAACGGTGTCCTGTAACCCAGTGACTTACGGGGCCTGTGGTTAAGTTTCCATTCGATCTCTGCAAGCATCTCATCTGTCAGCTCGCTGAAATCCGTGCCTTTCGGAATGTACTGGCGTATCAGCCCGTTCGTGTTTTCGTTTGCACCCCGCTCCCAAGAGTGGTATGGGCGTGCGAAGTAGAACTCGGCATCGAGTCCCTTCGCGATCTCCTTATGGCGGGCGAATTCCTTTCCGTTGTCAGCCGTTATCGTGTGTATTTTGTCCTTATAGGGTAGCAGCGCTTCGATTGCCGTACTGGCCAGCTGGGTGGCTTCTTTCCCAGCAAGCCTGCGGATCAGCACCAGATGCGTGCACCTGTCGTTTGTCGTCATGATGGCCCCCCTGCGGTTCTTGCCAATCATAGTGTCTATCTCAAAGTCTCCAAAACGCTTCTTCTCATCTACAACAGACGGCCTCAGCGATATGTCAACCCTGTCCTGGATGATTCCCCTGGGTCTGTATAGGCTGTCACGTCTTCGTTTCCGTCGCCCGCCATGCCTGAGGCTACGCGCCAACTCGTCGTTGCCCCGGCGCTTCTCCTGCCAGATCCACCGGTAGATAGTCTCCGCACATACCATCTCTTCCCCTTCAACCGGAACCGGCCGCAGATTTGCTCCGGACTGTACTAGCCGTACATGATGAAACGCCTTACCGTCCGCTTCATCTCGTCAGTGAACTTCAGGTAGTGTCGCCTGACCTTCATCCCCCTTTCGTACTTCTTTTGGGCCAGTTGCCATCGGTACCGATGGTAGCCACGCATATCGCAGTTCCTGCGAATCTCACGGCTCACCGTGCCTGCACTGACTCCAATCACTTCCCCTATCTCCCTCGGGCTCATCGGTGTTTGCAGCAACGCCTCAATCGTATATCGCTGTTCCCTTGTCAAATGCTTGTATCCCATCCTCTGTCGCTTTTCTGGTTATGGCAGTAAAGTTATACTGTCACGCTTCAAAGCGTTGCACTTCAGAGTAGAATCCAGCATGTAAAACTCACCCATGAATCATCTCAGCACCGGGGAACACTTTACGCCCATAAGCTTAAGAGAAGAGACAAACTCTGACGTCACGGCCACCTGGAACTTTGTGGAGTGGAACTCGATGTTGTACTTGGTGACCGGATCGTAAAGGTACATCTTCAGGGGAGTCTTGCCCTTGTTGGCCTTCACCAGACTCACAAGCTCGCTGCGGAATTTCTCTGTCAGCATCGGGGTTGTAAGGCTGATCGAGAAAGCGGAAAGCTTGCTTTCATTGATATTACCCAACAGGGATATACCCTTGATTCTTAGCGCATAAGGCGAGGTTTTGCCTTGGGCTCTCTCCTCCGGCTTGACAAAATACTTCTCGTCAATCTCCCCTTCGATGTATAGGCTGGCATGAGGTTGGAGATATCTCATGAATGTCTCATAGTCCTTGCCGAACAGAGACAGTTCATAAGAGCCGCTATAGTCCTCCAGTTTGGTCCTGGAATATGGTTTGCCGGTTCTGGTGGTCAAGTTCGCTGTCTCAGTCACAAGACCTGCCACAGCCACCTTCATCTTCTTCTTTTCTTTCTCACATTCGGCGACTAGGTTGTCCAATGTCGCAAGATCTTGATTGGTGAAGGTCTCCATCTCGAAGGCATATTTCTCAAGCGGATGAGAAGATATGTACATCCCCACATATTCCTTCTCCTTCTGAAGGATCTCCAATTCGTCGTCTTTTTCAATGTTGGCGGGAATCTCCGGACGGACCGGTTTCATCTCATCCATGCCGCCAAACAAAGAGGCGCCCGAGTCTACGGTGTCTTGGCTATACAATACGGCATAGCGGGCAAGTTCGTCGATGAAGAAGTTGCCGTTTTTGCAAGGAGAGAAGAATTGGCGGCGTTTGATCTTGAAAGAGTCGAACGCCCCGGAATACACCAGGCACTCGAGCGCCTTACGGTTCAGGACACCGTCCATTCGCTCAACGAAATCGAAAATGTCCTTGTAGGGACCGCCGGTCTCCCTGCCTGTTATAATCGCATCTGCGACATTGGTGCCGAAACCTTTTATTCCTTTCAGGCCGAAGCGGATATTGCCTTCCTTATTGACCGTGAAATGGGAATATGACTCATTGACATCAGGGTTTCTCACCCTTATCTTGTGGGCCTTGCAGTCGGCAAGGATGTTCCTGATCTCACCAGTGTTTCCAAGATTGCAGGAAAGGTTGGCGGCAAAGAACTCGGCAGGGTAGTGGCACTTCAGCCATCCGGTCTGGTAAGACACCCAGGCATAGCAGGTAGCATGAGACTTATTGAAAGCGTACTGTGCGAATTTTTCCCAGTCCTTCCAGATCTTGTCCAGTGTCTTTTCCGGGTGGCCGTTGGCCATTCCCCCGGTCATGAACTTGTCCTTGAGCTCGTTCAGGATGGCGATCTGCTTCTTTCCCATCGCCTTTCGCAGCTTGTCCGCCTCACCTTTTGTGAATCCGGCGAGTCTCTGGGACAAAAGCATCACCTGCTCCTGGTAGACCGTGACCCCGTAAGTGTCCTTGAGGAATTCTTCCATCTCGGGCAGGTCGTATTCGATCTTTTCCGTACCCAGTTTCCTGTTAACGAAGTTGGGGATGTAGTCCATGGGTCCCGGCCTGTAGAGGGCGTTCATAGCGATCAAGTCCTCGAAACGCTCCGGATGAAGCCTCTGGAGCCATTGTTTCATTCCCGGAGACTCAAACTGGAACACGCTATCGGTGTCGCCCCGGCTATATAGCTCGTAAGTGGGCTTGTCGTTAATGTCAATCGCCTCTATGTCAATATCTTCCCCAAATCGAAGCTTTATATTGTCAAGGCACTTATGAATAATTGTCAATGTATTCAGCCCAAGGAAGTCCATCTTGAGCATACCCACATCCTCGATGTAATGGCCGTCATACTGGCTTGTCCAGACCCATTCTCCTGTTTCTTTATCTTGGGACAGGCAGATAGGAATATAATCAGTAAGCCTTCCGCGGCCGATAATCGTGGCGCAGGCGTGCATACCGACCTGCCTTATACATCCCTCAAGCTTCAGGGCGAATTTCAGCACATCCTTGACTTGGTCAGAGCCATTTGCCAGAAGGTCTTTAAACTCAGGAACAAGACGGTAGCAGTTTTTGAGGGTAATCTTGACATCGGTATCCTCCAGACCCTTCTGGAACATCTTTCCGTCCCTTTCGAAAGACTTGAATCCAGGCTTCAACTCATCCAGTTTCGGATTGAATGGATATTCCTTCTCCACCTTCTCGCTCAGACGGTCTGGAACCAGACCGGAAAGATGGTTGGACTCGTCCAGTGGCAGGTCACGCACTCTGGCGACATCTTTTATAGCTCCTTTAGCCAGCATTGTGCCGAAGGTGATCACTCGGGAGACATGGTCCTTGCCATAGGTGTCGTCAACATATTTATGTGCCAGCAAAAGGTCCTCGAAATCCACGTCGATATCCGGCATCGAAATACGGTCCGGGTTGAGGAAACGCTCAAACAGGAGTTGGTACTTTATGGGATCCAAATTGGTGATACCCAAGCAATAAGCGACGGCTGAGCCGGCAGCCGAGCCTCGCCCAGGGCCGACCAGGCTACCTCCCTTACGGCATGCGGCTATATAATCCTGGACAATCAGGAAGTAATCCGGGAAACCCATGCGGCAAATGGTCTTCAGCTCGAAATCAAGTCTTTCCTGCTGCTCCTCGGTGAGTGTCTCGCCATACCGTCTCTTGGCGCCAAGATAAGTCAGATGGCAGAGATAGGCGACAGAACGGCAGAACTCGTCACCTCTGTAATTACCATTTTTGTCATTCCTGCCGGCGTCGATAACTTCCTTATATTTCTCGAGATATGAGTCAATATCAGAAAGGAATCCCGGATCGATATTGTATTTCGGGAGCACATTATCCCTGTCAATGCTGTAGACCTCGACTTTATCAGCTATCTCAAGTGTATTGGCCAACACTTCCGGATGATCGGGGAACAGGGCCGCCATCTCCTCCTCACTCTTGAGATATTCCTGTTGTGTGTAATGTAGACGAGGCTCCTCGAATATCTTCTTGCCGGTGTTGAGGCAGATCAGGTGGTCATGGGCCGGACCATCCTCCTTGTCCACGAAATGCACGTCATTCGTGGCCACGACCTTAACCCCCATCTCTTCTGCCAACTGGAATATTCCGGCGTTGCTTATCTGCTGTTGCTCAAATACTTCCAGTGACAAGCCCGGTACCTCTGTCTTATGAAGCATGACTTCGAGATAGTAGTCATCTCCAAAGACCTTCTTGTGCCACTCGATGGCTTTCCTGGCGGCATCCATGTTGCCCGACACTATGTCTTTGGGAATCTCTCCGGCAAGGCAAGCCGAGCAGCAGATCAAGTTGTCATGGTATTTCTCGATAATCTCATGGCTGACTCTGGGTTTCCCGTAATAGAGTCCTTCGATATGTCCGAGGGAGACTATATTAGAGAGGTTCTTGTATCCTTGGATATTCTTGGCCAGAAGAATCAGATGGTAGTAGGCACGATGCTCGGTGTCTTTCAGCTTCGGATCGTAATGCCTTGTCACATAGACCTCGCAACCGATGATCGGCTTGACTTTGTACTCCTTTGTCTCCTTGTCCCTATGCTTGTCGGCGAACTTGAAGAACTCCTTGACACCATACATGTTGCCATGGTCGGTGATGGCCAGGGCGGGCATGCCCATGGCTTCTGCCCGGTCAAACAAGGTCGCTATCGACGAGAATCCGTCGAGGATGGAATATTGGGTGTGGACGTGAAGATGTACAAAGGACATTTGAAGGCAGTTTGTGTCTTACAAATATACCCAAAATGACATATCGTTCAAAGCTTGGTCTGATAAAAAGTTATCAACATCGGCTTTGGCTTGTTATTTGGTATTTGTTATATTTGTAAATGCCAAAACATTAAACATTCATAGTTATGAAAGGTGATTCATTTTTCGCTTTGATTGCCGGGGCTGCCGCCGGGCTGACCCTGGGATTGTTGTTCGCTCCGGAGAAAGGTGAGGAGACACGCCGCAAGGTGAAAGTCGCCGCTGCCGAGGGTTGGGATGAGTTTATGGATGCCGCTGACGAAGGTCTTGACAGGGCCAAGGAGTCTTTTGAAGATATCAAGGAAGGTGCCGAAAGCGCCACTACAAGGCTCCGCGCGAGGGCAAGGCTTGCCCGCAGGGACCTCAAAGACCTGAAAGCCACCCTGGCCGATCAGGCAACTGATCTTAAAGAGGAAGCTCGTCTGAAAATCCTCGCGCAATTGGATAGGCTTGAGAAAGCCCTTTCAAAGGATCCTGATGAGACAGAGGATCATTGGAATGAGGAAGACGCTTAAGTCATGAGCGATTTCACAAAACCCGTTGAGGAACTCGGTGAGAATGCTTCCGAATATATAGACCTTCGGATCGCCGAGTTGAAATTAGGGGCGGTCAAAGGCCTGTCCGTGACATTGAGCAAGCTTCTTTACATTCTGCTTGTGCTGTTCGTCGTGTCCGTGATCCTTATTGCCATAGCGTTCGGTGGGGTCATGTGGATAGGTGAGTTGATCGGCAGTTACGCCGGAGGCGCCGCTATAATCGCAGGCTTTTTCATCATAGTGCTCGGAGTGCTGTTCCTTCTAAGGAAAAAGCTCTTCAGGAACACTTTCGTGCCGCTTTTCGTGAATCTCTTCTTTGAGGAAGACAAATAGTCCAAGGCCATGAAATACAAAGATATCAAGACCATGGACCAGCTGGAGACAGCCCAGAAGCAGGTCAAGAAAAACATCGGAAGTAAAGGCAAGGCTGTACGCCACTCTTTCACTGACATGAAGCAGTCATATTCCCCGAGCAACCTGTTGCTCTCGGGATTGAAGTCAGTTTCTTCGTATATTCCTGTGGATCACCTGCTTCTGTCCACAGTTCGTACCATCAGACGTAAGCTTCTCAAATGAGATCACGAGTCGAGGCGATCCGGGACATGATGCGTTCCAGAGGCTGGGACGCGGTCGTGTTGACCGGGACAGATCCTCATGTCAGCGAGTATTCGGCGCCACGTTGGCACCAAATCGAGTGGGTCTCCGGCTATACCGGAGAAGGTGAGCTTGTCATCACGGAGGATCATGCCGGACTCTGGACGGACACTCGCTATTTCATACAGGCAGAGAAACAGCTTCAAGGCACAGGAATCGAGCTTCACAAGACCCGGGTCCAGGATCAGGTCCTTATTCCTGAATGGCTCAAGATGCAGTTCGCCGGCTACGATGAAGTGGTTATCGCTGTTGACGGGCTGGGTATCAGCGCTACGGAAGTGATAGAAATAAGGGACACTGTCGGGAAAGACAGGACCGCGATAGCGAATGTCCCGGACTTGCTTTCCAATTTCTGGACGGACAGGCCAGGATATCCCCAAAGCCCTATTATCACTCTCGGAGCCGAGACAGTGGGATGGTCCCGCAAACAAAAGATTGTCTGGATCCGGAAGTGGCTGAAAGACAATGGCTGCGACGCTATTCTCCTGACAGCATTGGACGAGATCGCATGGATGCTTAACGTCCGCGGCCAAGATGTGGCTTACAATCCGGTCGTGATGTCATACCTTTTGGTTACATCCGACACCACTCAATGGTTCGTCCGGAAAGGACCTATTCCTGAGGACGACAACGAGACTGAAGACAGCTTCTATGAGTTGACCGCAAGTGGGGTGAATATCCAGGATTATTCCGACATCGGAATGGCTCTGGCCGGAATGATCGACGATGATTACATCAAAAAGATATTCATTGATCCATCTTCTCTGAATTATGATCTTTACGGAATCCTCAAAGAGAACTCCTTGCAGGACAACGTGGTGACAGGAAAATCTCCGGTAGCGCTCCGGAAGTCGGTCAAAAATGAGGTTGAGATAGCAGGTTTGCGTGAGGCCCATCTGGAAGACGGACTGGCGATGGAGCGTTTCCTCTACTGGCTGGAAACGATGATCGAGGCCGGAGAGCCTCTTAATGAATATGAGTGCTCAGTCAAGCTTCACGAGTTCCGCTCCCAGATCGAGGGTTTCCGCGGAGAAAGCTTCGAGACTATTTCAGCCTATGGCCCAAATGCGGCTTTGCCGCACTACGTCACTCTGGAGGATGGTTCCGCGGAACTGTATGCCAACGGATTATATCTATGTGACTCTGGGGGCCAGTACCTTTTTGGCACCACAGATATAACCAGGACAGTTCCTCTCGGACCTTGTTCCCAACTTGAAAAGGAAGATTATACTCTTGTGTTGAAGGGGCATATCGCTCTTTCTAAGATTGTGTTCCCGAAGGGTACCGCCGGTTGCCAGATCGATGTCATGGCAAGGGCTCCTCTATGGAACTCCAAGAGGAATTTCGGTCACGGGACTGGCCACGGAGTGGGTTTCTACCTCAACGTCCACGAAGGCCCCCAGGAAATCCGTCAGAATTTCAACCGTCAGGCTATTCTGCCCGGAATGGTCACTACCGATGAACCAGGAATATACCGGGAAGGCCGTCATGGCATTCGGCATGAGAATGTCCTTCTCTGTGTTGACGCCGGTGAGAATGACTTCGGACGCTGGCTTCGTTTCGAGCCTTTGACCCTTTGTCATTTCGACACATCTGTTCTGGTTAAGGAACTACTTGACGAAGAAGAGATTAAGTGGCTAAATGACTATAACGAGCGGGTTTTCCGGACCCTCTCGCCTCGACTTCCGTCGGAAATCGCCACATGGCTCCGACAGAAGACTCTTCCGATTATCAGATAATTAAACCTTCGGGATAGGAATCTCGAACTCAGCGTAAATAGGATAATGGTCCGAGATGAATTTCGGGCCATACTTTCCGTCAACGACCTCGTACTCTTCGACTTTCGCATTTCTGACCAAGATGTGATCCGGCCAGCGCACTGCGCTTCCCGGGTTGCCGTAGCCATTATATGTGGCCTTGGTGTCCGGCTTCTTTAAAGTGAAGTTGGCGTCTTTCGCATAAGAGGCAAGCGGGGTGAGGATCCTGTCAGACGAGGACATCTGGAAGTCACCTCCGACAAATACAACCGCATCATCACCAGCTATTTCCTTAATCTTGTCAACCATAAGGGCGGCGCTGCCTTTACCGGCGGCCTCTCCTCCTGAGAATCGGGTGTTGAAGCAGAAGAATATAACTCCGGACTTCTTGTAACGCAATTTCACCCAGTTGGTGTTACGGACGGAGGTGGCGTCCCATCCAGGAGTATCAGCTTCCTGTTTTTCGTTGAGCCAGAAAGAACCGTAGTCCAGCAGTTCGAACTTGTCTGCCCTGAACATGATAGGGTTCTCGTTGAAGGGTATATCTTGATCCACCTGCCCAGGTTTTGAGCTCCGGTCCACCAGCATGTGCTTCTTCAGTTCTTTCATCAAGTCAGCCTTATGGTAGGCGAAGGCCTCCTGGAGGAACAGGACGTCGGGATCGTATTTCTTGATCGCTTTCAGGCAGCCTTTCTTGCGGGCTTCCCAGCTGAAGTCTCCAGCCTCGTCCTTCTCCTGTCCATGGATATTAAAGGACATGACGCTGAGATCTTCTGTCTTCGCCACCGCCGTGGCGCCGGAGAGAACCAGCGCCGCGGCGGAGACAGCAAACAATAATAACTTTCTCATAACCAACGTGTTCTGGTGCTACTTCGAGATCTTGGCGACCCAGCCTCCGCCAGGAGCCATGTGAATATGTACTTTGCCGTCGACAGGCAGGCTTGTATTCACTTTCTTGTAGTCCCGGGCAGCCCTATGGGCATTGACACCGTCCTGAAACACGGTCATTTTCCCGCTCCCGATGAATCCGAGGTCGAGAACAAGGTCACGAGCGTCCCATCCGGTAAGAGCTCCGACGTACCAGTCGTTTCCTTTCCTACGAGCGATGGCCACATATTCTCCGATCTTTCCGCATACCGGAACGGTCTCGTCCCATGTGGTGGGGAATGCGGCGATGAAGTCAGTGCACTCAGGCTCGGCCATATAGTTCGAAGGCGAGTCGCAGAGCATCGTCAAAGGAGCCTCGAAGATCGCATACTCGGCTAACTGGCGGCAGCGGGTGCCCTGGCTCATAGGAGATGAGTTGTTGGGATAGGCGTAGCCCTTGGTGCAGTTGATCATAGCTCCCTGGGTGTAGTCCATCCTTCCGGCGGCCATCCTGACGAACGGGATGGTCACATCGTAGGTCACCTGGTCATATTCCTTGGCTCCCCACTTCATCTGCTCCAGTCCGGCCACACCCTCGTAATTGATGATATTCGGATAAGTCCTTTCCAGGCCGGAAGGTTTGAAGGCACCGTGGAAGTCGACGATCATGTGGTACTTGGCGGCCGTGGCGGCAACCTTCTCGTAGAACTGCATGACAAGCTGGTCGTCACGATCCATAAAATCGACCTTGAATCCCTTGATACCCAGCTTGGAATAGTGCTTGAACACGCCCTCGATGTCCTTGTCGACAGCCTTATAGCCGGCCCAAAGGATGAGCCCTACGTTCTTTGACTTGGCGTAAGCCGTAAGCTCATTGAGATTTATTTCGGGAACAACCTGGAACAGGTCTGTCTTCTTGTTGACCGCCCAACCCTCGTCGAGAATCACATACTCGATGCCATGCTTGGAAGCGAAGTCGATATAGTACTTGTAAGTCTCGTTATTGATTCCGGACACGAAGTCCACACCATAGATATTCCAATCATTCCACCAGTCCCAGGCGACCTTTCCGGGTTTGATCCAGTTCCAGTCAACGTTCTGGTCGGCTGGCTCACCGAGAAGCCAGGTCAGATCGGAGTTCACGAGGTTTTTCTCATCCTCGAACACACCCACTATTCTCCAAGGGAAGCTGCGGCCAGCCTCGGCCGAAACGATATAGTTCTTGCGGGATTTGACGACTCCCTGCAGGTTGTTATGTCCGCCTATCTCAATCTTGTCGGGGACAGGGGCGTTGACACCCTTCAGGGTCTTGTTGCCCTGGCCATCAAGATATAGTCCAGGATAGTCCCTAAGGTCAGACTCTGTGATCATCACCTTTACCCCGTCGAAAGCGTCAACCACGAGCGGGAGGAACGCGAGGCGCTTTGGGTCCCAAGATGAGAGGTTGATGTGCTGGTAATAGTTCTCGAAAGAGTTAGTGAACTGAGCCTCAATAGATCCCCCGTCACGGACATAAGGCACCCATGCCATCCAGTCCTGTGGGAAATTGAGATCGACCTGCTCTGATTTGACTTTGAACTTGCCTCTCTTAGCGGTGGAAATGAACCTATATGCCACAGCATTGTCGAATGCGCGGAACTCGATGGAGTAGTCTTTAAAATTAAGGGTCAAAGAGTTGTAGACATTGTCCACGACAGATTTCTTGTAAGCGACAGCAGGGATACTCTCGACAACCTTACCGGTCTGAACGTTTTTGACCTTGCCTTCCCCAAAAACTGTCCCGTTGTCAAGATTCATGGCGATCTCTGATGGCTTGAGGATGGTCTTTCCTTTGAAAGTAATTGAATATGAGACCTTTCCATTAGCTTTTATCTCGGCCTTGATCTTTCCGTCAGGAGAGGAGAGAGTCCAAGATGTCTTGGCGGCGAATCCCGTCACAGGCAAGCACACCGCCACCAATGTGGCGAAGAAAAGTGATTTCAATGTTTTACCCATAATAACTCAATTTTTGTGGTCAGAGTGACTCTAACATGTAAAAATAAACAATTCTGATAAAATTTGTAAATTTGTAGTAATAAAATCTTTTAAGATGGCGAAAGGCAAGGCTCCCGAAGATACCCCGCTGATCAAACAGTTTTTCTCTGTGAAAGCCCAGCACCCCGAGGCTGTGTTGCTTTACAGGGTGGGGGATTTTTATGAGTCTTACTCAGACGATGCTGTGCTCGTCAGCAAGGTGCTCGGAATCATCCAAACCCGCAAATCCAACGGAGATAAAGGATATGTCGAGATGGCCGGCTTCCCGCATCACGCCTTGGATAACTATCTCCCTAAACTTGTTCGGGCAGGTTATAAAGTCGCTGTCTGCGACCAATTGGAAGACCCGAAATTCGCCAAGAAACTTGTTAAGAGAGGTGTGACGGAACTTGTCACACCAGGAATCGCTTTCAACGACCAACTCCTTGACCAGAAAGAGAATAACTTCCTGGCTGGGCTCACTTTCGACAAAGATGAGTGCGGAGCCGCTTTCCTGGATGTTTCCACAGGATCATTCCAAGTCGCCCAGGGATCTCTTGATTACATAGGAACTCTTTTGGCGTCGCTTAATCCGAAGGAGCTCGTGATCCAAAGAGGATATGAGAAGGGTGTCAAGCAAAGATATGGGGAAAGCCTCTACATTTCCTCGGTGGAAGAGTGGGCTTTTGTATATGACGCCGCGGTCGAGAGGCTTAAAAAGCAGCTGAAAGTCGAGTCCCTGAAGGGGTTTGGAGTTGAGAAATACCCTCTGGGCATATGCTCGGCTGGAGCCTTGATGGTCTATCTTGAGCAGACCCAGCACACCGGCCTTGGGAATATATGCTCGATTTCGCGCATCGATGGTGACAAGTTCGTCTGGATGGACAAGTTTACGATGCGTAACTTGGAGATATTCAATTCTTCAGGCGGAGGCGAGGGAGTCAGTCTCGTCTCGGTCATCGACAAATGCTCGTCTCCGATGGGCGCCAGGCTCCTGAGGAATTGGTTGGCTATGCCGGTTATGGATATTCCGGAACTTGAGAGCCGTTACGACTGTGTCCAGCGTTTCGTCGGAAATGACGAGGAAAGAGACAAGATAAGGGATCTTATCGGAGGGATAGGCGATCTTGAGAGAATCATATCCAGGGCGGCTATGGGTAGGGTGGTTCCCAGGGAGGTGATGCAATTGAGCCGGGGTCTGGAAAGGATGGTTCCGGTCAAGGAGATATGCGAAGGGAGCGGAGTGAAAGCCCTAGCGAGCCTCGCTTCTGGTATGCGGGACTGTTCCGCGTTGAGGGACGAGATCGTCCGGGTGATGGATCCGGAACCGGCCGCCGCTGTTGGCAAGGGACCGGTGATCGGTAAGGGCGTGGATACGGAGCTTGATGAATTGAGGGATATATCCTCAGGAGGTAAAGACTATTTGCTAAGGCTCCAGCAGAGTGAGGCTGAACGAACCGGAATCAGTTCTCTTAAAATAAGTTACAACAATGTGTTCGGCTACTATATCGAAGTTCGCAACACGTTCAAGGACCTGGTTCCCCCAGAATGGATACGAAAGCAGACTCTTGTCAACGCGGAGCGCTACATCACCGCCGAACTGAAGGAATACGAGGAGAAAATCCTGAGTGCCGAGGATCGGATATACGCCTTGGAGACGAAGATATATTCAGACCTCGTAGCCCTCATTCAGAAGAATATAGCCGCCATACAGGCAAATTGCCGGATAATCGCCAGGCTGGATGTTCTGGCGGGCTTTGCGGAGCTGGCGGTAAGGAACAAGTACTGCCGTCCGGAGATCACGAAAGACCTTACCCTTGACATAAAGGGCGGTCGTCACCCGGTCATCGAGACGCTGATGCCTCCGGGCGAGGAATATGTCCCCAATGATGTCCACCTCGACGATAAAAAGCAGCAGATCATCATACTTACCGGTCCCAATATGGCCGGAAAATCAGCCTTGCTGCGCCAGACCGCGTTGATCGTCCTGCTTGCCCAGATTGGATCCTTTGTTCCTGCCGAAAGCGCGAGGATAGGGTATTTCGACAAGATATTCACCCGTGTCGGAGCCTCTGACAACATCTCCCGTGGCGAATCCACTTTCATGGTTGAGATGCTGGAGACCTCTATGATCCTACACAACCTTTCAGCCCGTTCCCTTGTCCTTTTGGACGAGATTGGCCGCGGCACATCAACTTACGACGGAATGTCGATAGCCCGGGCCATAGTGGAATATATCCACGAATATGGAAAGGGTGCCAAGACTCTGTTCGCTACGCATTATCATGAACTCAATGACTTGGAAGAGATATATCCAAGAGTCAAGAATTTCCACATAGCGGTCAAGGAAGTCGGCACTCAGGTAATATTCCTTCGCAAACTGAAAGAAGGTGGAACCGCACATAGTTTCGGAATCCATGTCGCAAGGATGGCTGGTATGCCCAAAGAGGTTGTACAAAGCGCCGAGAACACGTTGAAGGCTCTGGAAATGAATGATTCAGAGCATCTTGTGAGCGACAAGAAAGGACAGATCAAAAAGCCGGTCCAGACAAAGGCCGGAACCTTGGAAAGTGATGGGTCGCTCCAATTGTCGTTCTTCCAACTGGACGATCCGACCCTGTCCTCGTTGAGGGACAAACTTGCCTCGGCGGATCTTAATAACATGACTCCACTACAGGCTTTTGACTTGCTCCGCTCCATGAAAGACGAGCTTGGAGTATGATAATCTATCTTACAGGCAGCCCAACCCGTTATGGGGAACCAAGCTTTACCGAAGACAACGGTTTTCTCGCCGATGTCAAGGCTTCATTGGCGAAAGTCACAGGCGGACATCCGCCGAGAGTTCTACTTGTGAGCGCCGCTCCGGATGATCGTGGCTTCACCGAATCCGTGCTGAAGGGGATGAGTGATTGTATCCACAAATCGGATATTGAGACGGAAAGCATCACGATGCTGGACCGCAGGAACGCGTCGCAAGCCCCAAGTCTGGTTGAAAGCGCTCACTGGATCGTCTTATGCGGCGGTCACGTTCCAACCCAGAATAAGTTTCTGCATGAGATCAATTTGAAATCCCTGCTTCAGGGATTTCAAGGTGTTCTGATGGGTTGCAGCGCCGGCAGTATGAACTGCGCCGGGACCGTATATTCTCACCCTGAGCTTCCCGGCGAGGCTGTGAATCCTGGGTACAAACGATGGCTGAGAGGTTTGGAACTAACTGATATCCAGCTTATTCCTCACCTTGAACAGGTTCGTTACGCCTCTGTGGATAATCTCAGGTTATTTGAGGACATAGCTTTCCCGGACAGTTGGAACCATCGTTTCTACACTTTCAAGGATGGTGGTTATGTGAAAATTGTTAACGGAAAACCAACCCTTTACGGGGAGGCTTTCGAAATCAGCCGCGGATCTATGCGCCGTGTCTGTGAAGAGAATAAAACTTATAGCTTTATGAATCTGATTTTCATTTCCCCACATTTTCCGCAAACCTATTGGCACTTCTGCGCCGGGGCTAAAGCCAACGGTGTTAACGTGTTGGGTATCGCGGACACCAACTACGAGAACCTGCCTCTTGAGCTGCGTCAGAATCTGGACGATTACTATAAAGTGGATAATCTTGAGGATTATGACCAGATGTACCGTGCTGTCGCGTGGTTCGCTCACAAATGGGGCAAAATCGACTGGATAGAGTCCAACAATGAATATTGGCTGGAGCAGGACGCGCGTCTACGCACGGACTTCAATGTCACCACGGGCATCCAGACAGATCATATAGCCGCCATAAAGAACAAGAGCGAGATGAAAAAGTACTACGCTCTTGGCGGAATTCCCACGGCAAGGCAAATCAAAGGTTCTGAAGGACTTGCGAAAGTAAAGGCTTTCGCAAGGAAGACTGGTTACCCGATAATCGCCAAGCCGGACAACGGGATGGGAGCGGGAGGAACAACTAAAATACACAATATTAAAGAGTTGGAAGCCTGGTTTGAGAAACGTCAGAGCAGCTGCTCTCTCTATGTGTTTGAGGAGTTTATCACTGGTCTTCTGGTGAGCTATGACGCGATATTCAACTCCAAAGGCGAACCGATATTCGAGAACAACTCAGTGTTTCCCACACCCGTTATGGAGATTGTGCACAACAATCTGGACTGCTGCTATTGGACAAACAAGACGGTTCCGGCAAAACTTGCCGCGATAGGCCGCCGCACGGTAAAGGCTTTCGGGATAAAGAGCAGATTCGTCCACCTGGAGTTCTTCCAGCTTGACAGGGATCGGGAAGGCTTGGGCAAGAAAGGTGATTATGTGGGCCTTGAAGTGAATATGCGCCCGCCAGGGGGCTATACTCCGGATATGATGGACTATGCTCATCAGACGGATGTCTTTCAGATTTGGGCTGACATGGTTGCTTTCGACGAGGCTCGTAAACCTGTCGGCGAGAACGCCTATGTGGGATATGTCGGCCGGAGGTATTCCCATACTTACAAGCATAGCCATCAAGACCTGCTGAACCGTTATGGCCAGGCTGTATGCATGTGTGAGCGGGTTCCATACGCCCTTTCAGACGATCTTGGAGACATGGCTTACATCGTTCGTCTCAATTCCAAGGCGGAGATAGAAGCCTTCTTTAAGTACGCCACGGAGGAATATGCCTAGTTAAGCATCGAAATAACGCTTTTTTTCTTAAATTTGAGAGTTTGAGAAAGATACGGTATTCCGATGAAACGGGTCTTGATAATCACATATTACTGGCCGCCATCTGGTGGTTCCGGTGTGCAGAGATGGGTCAAGTTTGCCAAATACCTTCCAAAAGAGGGTTGGCAACCTGTCATCTACACTCCTGAGAATCCCGAGCTGACGACCATAGACAAGACTCTCGCCGAGGAGATCCCGCCGGAAGCGGAGATTGTCAAGACCCATATTTTCGAGCCTTACGGCATCTATCGCAAACTTATGGGTAAAGGCAGTTCGACTGACTTGAAGGCCTTGACCTCAGCTGGTTCTGATGGTAACGAGGTCAATCCTGTCAATGGGGGTAAAAAGTCTTGGAAGCAGAAACTATCATTATACATAAGGGGTAATTTCTTTATTCCGGATCCGAGAATCATGTGGGTGAGGCCTTCTGTCAAGTTCCTTAAGAGTTACTTGAAGAAGCATCCGGTAGACGCCATCGTCTCAACCGGACCTCCGCAGAGCATGCACCTTATCGGTCTGAAACTGTCGCGGGCCACAGGTCTTCCCTGGTTGGCTGACTTCCGCGATCCTTGGACTAAGATATTTTATTTCAAGCATTTGGAACTCACTCCTAAATCTGAGGCCAAGCATCAGGCTTTGGAGAAAAAGGTGGTGGATGGCGCGACAAGGGTAATTGCCGTATCCCCGATGGTCAAGAAGGATTTCGAGGCCATTACCTCCACTCCGGTGGAACTGATAACCAATGGTTTTGATGAAGAGGATTTCAATGATCCTTTCGAGGCTGATGAATATTTCAACATCACACACACCGGTCTTTTCGCTTCGGATGGTGATCCTGAGATTCTCTGGAAGGTGCTGTCAGCCAAATGCCAGGATGATAAAGAATTCCGGAAATTACTAAGAATCAGGCTTGTAGGGAAGACGGATCAGGAAATTGTGAATTCAATTGAGGCCGCCGGGCTCGGACCTAATCTTGTGAACCTCGGCTACCAGAGTCACGAGGTCGCGGTCAGGGAGCAGAGAAACGCTTCCGTTCTGATCCTTCCTTTGAGAAAGGAGCCTGAGTATGAGGCGGTTCTTCCAGGAAAGTTGTTTGAATATCTTGCTTCCCGCAGGCCGATTCTTGGAATAGGTCAGACGGACGGAGCGATGGCTCAGGTTGTCAGGAACACAGGATCCGGAATAGTGTATGATTGGAATGAGGAGCAGAAGATACGCCGATGGGTTGATTTCAGTTGGGAGGAGTTCAAAAACCATGAGCTGCTGGACAATGCCACCGATATATCCATGTACAGCCGTCGCAGGCTGACTAAACGTCTTGCCTCCCTTCTTGAAGAAATAACTAAAAGCTGATGAACAAGACACAGAAAAATATTCTCACTTACGTAGGTATCCTCCTGCTGTTTGTCGTCCTGGCATATTCATTTGTGCCGCAGGTATTGACAGGAAAGCAGGTCAACCAGAGCGATATCACAGGCTACCGAGGGATGGTACACGAAAGTGATGTGTGGCAAGGTATCAATGAAGGACAAGCCCCAAGATGGACAGGATCCATGTTCAGCGGGATGCCTAACACCGCTTTCAAAGAGTCCCATGAGGGAGATTGGACTCAACCTGTTTTCGACTTGATGTTCAAAGGTCATCGCCCGGCTAATTGGCTGATTATTTCCTTGATTGGCGCGTTCCTTTTGATGCTCGCGCTCGGAATAGATAAAATCCTGGCGATCGGTGGCGCGATAGCCATCACATTCTGCTCGTATAATTTCCAGATTATCCAGGTCGGACACAACACCAAAATGCGCGCTCTGGCCCTGCTGCCTTATGTCCTGGCGGCTGTCATATTCACCTATAAAAGCGCCTTGGGCAAAGAAGGAAAATGGAAGGATTGGCTGCCCGTCACATTGCTGGGAGCGGCCTTGTTCGGTCTGTCCCTTGGCCTTCAGATAAAGGCCAACCACCAGCAGATAACCTACTATCTCGCTTTGATGATAGCGATCTATGTGATAGCGCTTTTCATCAGTCTGACTGTCGGTAAGGAGCTCAAAACCAAAGCTGTGCGATTCTTTGCCGCATCTGGTTTGCTGCTCGTCCTGGGGCTGGCGGGTATCGGCACCAACACCATCAAGCTGGCTCCTCTTTATGAATATACCCAATACACGATGAGGGGTGGTTCCGAGCTTTCCCATCCTGAAGGAGGCACGGTAAATAATGATGGTCTTCAGATCGATTACGCCACAGCGTGGTCTTACGGTTGGGAAGAATTGCCTAACTTAATGATACCCAACTTCAACGGAGGTTCCTCCGCCGGATCTGTCAATCCTAATAAATCTGAGGTTGTCAAACTCTTCAAGCGTGCGGGCCAGGGTAACCCGAAAGACATGGCCAAGTCATTGCCTTTGTATTGGGGACCCCAGCCGTTTACGGCAGGACCAATGTATATGGGTGCCATTTCGGTCTTCCTTTTCCTGCTAGGCTTGTTCCTTTACAAGGGAAAGGAGAAATGGTGGATGCTTGCCGCTACTATCCTCGCGGTGTTCCTCGCCCTCGGAAACCATTTCATGTGGTTCACGAAACTGTTCTACAACTATGCGCCGATGTACAACAAGTTCAGGACGGTTTCAATGGCCTTGATAGTGTTGCAGTTCACCTTACCCATGCTTGGCTTCTTGATTCTCGACAGGATATTCAAGAATGAATATTCAAAGAAGGAATTCATGAAGGCTTGCTGGCCAGCTCTCGCGTTGACCGCCGGATTCTGCCTCCTTTGTGTGTTGATTCCGGGAATAGCCGGTTCGTTCACAGGATCTTCTGACGCTAATATGCAAGATGTTGTGGCGGATGCCCTTAGGGCTGATCGCAGGCATCTGTTCGTCATAGACTCGCTTTGGTCGATGGTCATGATCCTAATGGCTTTCGGTCTTATACTTTGGGCATACAGCGTTCCTTCAAAGGCCCCTAAATCCTATGCTTCCGATCCTCATATCGGCAAAGCCAGGCGTTTTGAGGCAATGGTTGGAATATGCCTTCTGGTATTCGTGAATATGTTCGTGGTGGGCAAGCGGTATCTGAACGATGATGACTTCGTGACTCCTCGCCAGCTTCAGAACCAATTCAACCAGAGGACAGTAGATAAGATCATCCTGGAGGATAAGTCTCCTTCGTACAGGATCTTGGACATAACCTCGGACATATTCAATGACTCTTTCAATCCTTATTGGCACAAGAGCATCGGAGGTTACAGTCCCGCGAAGCTCCAGAGGTATCAAGACTTGATTGACAGGTATCTTATAAAGGAAATCCAAAGCATCTACGCTCCTCTTTCCGGTGCCAAGACTATAGCTGATATGGAAGCCGCTCTTCCGGAAAAACAGATGCTTTCCGCTTTGAATATGAAATATCTCATTGTAAGCCCGGACGCTCCTCCTGTGACCAACCATTACGCTTTCGGAAACGCTTGGTTTGTGGATAATTTCGTCGATGCGGCGACTCCTGACGATGAGATAGGCCTTATCGCGACCACAAACCTCCGCTCCACCGCTATCATCGGCGCCGATTTCAAGGATGCTGTCCGCTCCTTCAACTCTATTGGAGGGTTGCAGGCAGCAGTTGAGAGTCAGGATTTTATCCAGATGACTTATTATAGTCCCGACGAACTCCATTATCACTATTCCGCCGCTTCGGACCGTCCGGTCGTGTTCAGCGAGGTATATTACCCTAAGGGCTGGCATGCCAGTGTTGACGGTAATGATTTGCCTTTGTATCGCGCGGACTGGATTCTTCGCGGAGCTATTCTTCCGGCTGGTGAGCATGACATCGTGATGCGATTTGACCCCAAGATATACACTGTCAGCACCAATGCTTCGAGGGCTTCGTCCATCACGCTGTTCCTATTGCTGGCGGCGGCTGTCGCCGGGATGTTCCTGGGCCGTAAAAAACAAACCGAATAATCGTTTAACTACTTAATATATAACATTATGGAAGAGAACAAACCTCAAGAGACCATTGATCCTAGGGATCTTAATGGTGATGGAAAAGTTACACTCAGCGAGAAAATCCAGTATGCTGCCGGACAGGCTGCCGAAAAGGCTAAGGTAGTTTATTCCGAGGCCAAGGAGAAGACCGTAGAGGTCGCTGGAAAGGTCGCCGTGAAGAGCAAAGAGGTCGCCGGAAAGGTGGCTGACAAGAGCAAGGAGCTTTATGCTGAGGCCAAAGAGAAAGCCGGTGATCTGAAAGAGAAGGCCGCCGACAAGATCGACACAGCCAAGCAGAAGATCCAGGAGAAGAAAGGCGAAAGCGAGGCTTAGTCATGAAAAGGCATGGTTTCGCTGCCGTGGCCATATTGTGCTGCGCCCTGACTGTTTCAGGGTGCAGCATTTTTAGGGCCGCCGGCAAGCTCGGCAGATTGTTCGGAGGCGGGAAAAAGTCCACTGTCACCACAATCGTGAAGATTATCGGCTCGGTGTTGGGCCAGTTCTATGACACGACCACAAAGAAGGCATTGGTAGGTTCTTGGGTTTATGAAGAGCCCGCCATCCAGTTCGAGAGCCAAAACCTGCTTGACAAGGCTGGTGGCGTTGTGGCAAGCCAGAGCGTAGCCGATAACATCACTCCGTATTTCGAGATGTTGGGCCTTAAGACGGGTGGCATCGCTCTTGACTTGCGTGAGGACAATACGTGCACCATTACCCTTGGCGGTCAGACGATTGACGGCACCTATGAGTTCGACGATGAGACGAAGAAACTGTCCTTGATAGCGGGGTTTATTCCGCTTCCGGCCGCTTATCTCTCAATCGTGAACAACCAGATGGCGATGACCTACGACTCCAGCATGCTGCTGAACCTTATCAAGGTCATAGGATCGACTTCCAACCAGTCGACATTCTCATCCGTCGCTTCCCTCGCTGATACTTACGACGGAATGAAGACCGGCTTCACCTTCAAGAAGTCGAAATAATCTAAATATTACTGGCCGGTGTACTGGCCGATAAAGAAGATAGCCCCAGTGCTGACCTCTGTGATAGCATAAAGGAAAGGCCTGTCGGCGTGGAACTCTATGACTCCGGACGGAGGCAATTCTATTGAGTTCTTCCTCATAGTGACATCAGTGACAGCGGCCGCTTCGGATCCTTGCTCATCGACTTTGATCTTCGCCTTGTGGATGACTTTGTCGACATAGACAGGGAGTGTGGTCATATCCGAGAAATCAGCGATAGGCAGGAATGCTTGATGTATTCCCATCTTGTCAAGTATCTCAGCCATGTTGTCGATACTGAACTCACTCTCAAACGAAGGGAGTTTCACATCCGCCTTAACTTCGGACATGCCGGAAACAACAGAATTCCAGGTGTTTATATCTAACGAAGATTTGACATCCCCGATAGTTTTTCCGCTTTCCGGAAGAAAGACCAGCATCCTGAAAGCCTGGTTGCCGTACGGAAGGCAGAGGACGCTGCCTGCGCCAGGAATCTTGCCATAGTTGAAATTCGCCTTCTGCCACATCATATTCACGGAAATCTTCGAACCATTCTCAAGTATGAACATTTCCTTTTTGGTGTCACTCTTTTTGAATTGGCTGGACCAGATGCCCTTGAAGTAAGTGGCATTGAGGAAATGGGCGAATTCATTAGGCTTGACCGGCTCTTTGAGGAGTTCGGGAATCATCCCGTGGGTCTTTTCACCACACCACTTGTTGATGAAACTTTTCACGTCTTCCTTGGAGAAGTCCTTATAGTATACAAGGGCATCGTAATAAGTCTCAACGGCTTTCGCGAAACTGTCTTTCAATTTGGCGCCCCCTCCACTATTGACCACCGCCGCATTCGCTATTTCTATTTTCGTTGAGGGATCCACTTTGGCGGATTCTTTCAGCATTTTCGAGCAGAACTCGTTCATCGATCCGGTATCCTGCCCGAAGCCAAGAGTCTTGTTGATCTCTTCTTTTGTCGTCCCGACCGCGCCGTTGTTGACCATTCCGAAAGCGAAAGTCACGCTGAGCGGAGACAGAAGCATGCTCTTACCTTTTTCTGTCGCGGAAGCGTTCTTGAAAAGCTCAAGGGCGAAGGTGTTGTTGGCCTGTACATATTCCGTCTCCGCTCTAGTCAAGGTGATGTCTTTTCGCGGGATCAACTCGTCAGCCGGGACGGTATCATCATCAGTATTAACCTTATCACAAAAAGTGAAGGTGACGAGAGCCATAGTGGTCAATAATATATACCTGCGGATATTCATGGTCAAAAACTTTTAAACTACATGTGAGATTATCCCGCGGCTTGGGCGATAGTGCGGGCAAGGTCAAGGAAAGCGAGCGCGTCCGGTCGGGTTGAGAGGGCCGAGGGTTCTCCGGAGTCTCCTCCCTCACGGATGCTTTGGACTATGGGAATCTGGCCGAGAAGCGGAATCCCATACTTTTCCGCCATCTTGCGGCCACCGTCTTTGCCGAATATAAAGTACTTGTTTTCAGGTAGTTCCTCTGGAGTGAACCAAGCCATATTCTCAACAAGTCCGAAAATGTGGCGGTTAACATGTTCGTTTCGGAACATGTTGACACCCTTCTCCACATCTGAGAGAGCTACTGGTTGTGGCGTTGTGACAATCACAGCTCCTTCCATCGGGATGTCATTCACAAGTGATATGTGGATGTCGCCGGTTCCCGGAGGCATGTCAATGAGCAGGAAGTCCAAGACACCCCACCGGACCTGCAGAATCATCTGTTTCAAGGCGTTGCAGGCCATGGGACCTCTCCATATCAAAGCTTGTCCGGGTTCGGCGAAATAGCCGATGGACATCCATTTGACCCCGTATTTCTCGATAGGAAGAATGATTTCTTTACCTTCTCCATTTTCCTCCGCGGCTGGGACCTCGTTCTCCGTGCCTGTCATCAGTGGAACCGATGGTCCATACACGTCAGCGTCAGCGAGTCCGACCCGGTAACCGAGTCTGGCCAGCGCCACGGCAAGATTGACCGCGACTGTGGATTTGCCCACGCCGCCCTTTCCGGAAGCGATACCTATGATGTGACGGACATTGTTCAGTTCCTCTAAACCCAAATCCAATCCAGGCTTCTTTTTTGGAGCCTCTTCCTTGACGATTGTCTTGACCTCCACCTCGGTCCCTGCGGGGGCGTTACGAATAATAGTCGCTCGGGTGGCTCCGACAAGATATTCAGTCAGCGGGTCACGCCTTTTCGGGAAAGCAAGCGTCACACTAACCTTGTTTCCTTCCACGGAGACGGAGTCAACCATCCCCAACTCTATTATATTCTGGCTCCCTTTGGCGGGATGGACCACCTCTAGGAGCCAGCTTTTGATTTCAGTATCAGTCATTTACTTTACAAGATTCATTTCTTTCAGAAGGTATCCGGCGCCACCGAACTTGTCCATCAAGAAGAGGACATAGCGGATGTCGACACAGATGCACCTCTGCAGGTCGGGCTCGAACATAACGTCGCTGGACATGCTCTCCCAGTTGCCATCGAAGGCAAGACCGATAAGTTCACCGTCAGCGTTTAGAACGGGGCTGCCGGAGTTACC
>JAEEGK010002820.1_pt1 | contig 43614 bp, 47 predicted proteins | sample 8958771 | NCBI WGS metagenome assembly JAEEGK01 (sample SAMN16246547, study PRJNA631951) | gut metagenome | biome: gut microbiome; feature: rumen; material: SC-attached | host: Bos | place: Iran: Karaj | collected 2018-10
TGAAGTGTATTATATCATTATTCAAATTTATTTTTTTATTGTTGTCTACTCAAAGGGGTGCATTTCATTAATCCCTTTATTTTTTTATTGTATTTTTAATAAATGGTTTATTTGGCATTATTTTCTTTTCAGCCATATATTCTCGTATTGTTATACTTTTTCTAAAATCAATTGTTCTATCAGGTAATTCAATTACACCATGGTAATCATTACCCATCCAGCCAGTAACATCATGTTCTTTACCAAAAGAATCTTTTTTAGAAAATTTAACACCAATCAAACTTGTATCCAATTCACTTTCTTGTAAATATTCTTCGATGGATGTGATTTGCCAGTCATAAATATCTAAGCAATGATCAGCACATAATTCATGTACTATATACTGTTTTTCCATAAACGTTCTCCTTTTTCTATGTATATTACCATAAAAACACATAAATCGCAAGGTGAATTTGCATTCCATAATAATTTATGGTATACATAATCGTTTAAAGGGGGAAAAATAATTTTAAAATATCAAATAAACTATAAAAAAGCTTTCACATGAAAGCTTCTTACTATTGCATATTTTGCATTGATTGTTGTGGCTGAACTGGTTGTTGCATATTTTGCATTGGTTGAACTGGTTGTTGCATATTTTGCATTGGCTGAACTGGTTGTTGCATAGTTTGCATTGGTTGTTGATATGAAACATTTATATTATTAACAAAATTAATTGCTTGTGACACAAATTTACCGATGTGCTTAGATAATGGGCTTTTCTTTTCTTCTCTATTTGTTAATAAAGATATAACAAAGAAGAATTTAGCTAATATTATAAGCAAGCTAACAATTGAATCAGCTACACTTAAAATTTCACGCAATGGTGTAGTAAATTTAGATGCACTGATATAATCTAATGGTTCTGCATAAGTATTTTTAATATCTACTATAGCAGAAATACCGTCCTTAACAACATCGATTCCTTTATAGATTATACTCCAACCCAAAGAAACTAAACTTAACGCAATAGCAAAAGTTATAACTCTAGTCATTACTGATTTAGTTTTTTCATCAATTTCACAGAACAATAGTAATAAAATACATACTATTAACATTGCTTCCCAGCCACCAAATAAACTTGCTACTAACGCTAATGATGCAAGTCCATAATTAATTTTAACTCTATTCATTTTACCTACTCCTATCTATACTAATTATATCTTATCTGATATAAATGTCAATTTAATTTATACGTATGTTAAAAACCACTATAGTTAATAATTTTGATGCCGTAAAAGAACATGATATAATAAATATATGGAGGATATAATTATGAAAATAGCAGTAAAAGAATATAACGTTGTTCCTAGTATGGAAGAAAAAAACGAAATGAATATTGTATTTGTTGATAATAAATTAATATATAATAATCAAGAAATTCAAGATGAGAATAAGATTAAATCTATTAATGAATTAATTAACAAATATAGAGAAAATATAATTAAACTAAATAGCACTAATATAGAAAATTATAAAGGTGGTAGACAAGAAATGATAGCAATTCAATTTGATGATATTGATCAAATATATCACATAATCGGCAATACCCCATCAGAGGAATCTTCTAATTTATATAATATTATAAAAGATAATTTAATAAGTATAATTGAAAAATAAAAGCACTAACAATTAAGTTAGTGTTTTTATTATCATCATCAAACTTTTTAATCTAGCATTTTTCTGCATATACATATCTAAAAAATATGGTACAATAAATATAGGCTGGTGATAGAAATGCTGATTTTTTGTATTATATATTATGTGCTTAGTTATGCTCAAACAATTCCGCAGATAATTAAATTAGTCAAAACAAAATCGAGTAACGACTATAGTTTAGGTATGATAGCTATGCAATTTATAGGCGTATTGGCATGGACAATTTATATACTAACATCATTACAAACGACGATTGTATATATAGGTTCAATTATCGATATGATATTGCTTACTTTTGTTGATTATTTAATAATGAAATATTATAAATTTAAATAGAATGAAAAAACACTAACTAATTGTTAGTGTTTTAATTTTTAAATGGCACGTAATTGATAAGGGTTTAAAACTATTATCAAATAAAATATGATATAATAAAACTAGGATGTGATTTGATGAAGTTTAATGAATTCAATATAGAGAACTCTGAAGGAAAAAGCAATTGTGTAATTAGAAGTTTTTGCAAGCTTTTTAATAAAGAATATGATCAAGTATATAATGAGTTATGTAATATACAAAACGAATTAAATTGTAGTTCTTATAATGATATCGAAGTATTTGAGACTTATATGAATAGAAATGGTATAGATAAAACAAAGTATGGTAGTGACATAAAAATAAAAGATTTATCACTAAGTAACGGATCATATATTGTATTTTGTTATGATAAGAAAGACTTTTATCATATGGTAACAATTATAGATAATGTATTATTTGATAAAGACAATAGAAGTTTAGAATTATATACAATAAATATTTATAAACAAAAACACTAACTAATTGTTAGTGTTTTAATTTTTAAATAGCAGGGTTTTAAAGACAATTCTCAACTTTGCTTTTACACCTTTCTATTATTTATTTAAATCAATTTTAATTTCTTCTATTATATGGCCAATATTTCCTTCGCCTGCATATCTAGTCATATCAAAGAAGTTATCACTTATATATACCCATTCAAGTTTATTAACTTCTTCTACTAATTCTACATCTTTGTTTAATATTCCATAGTACACTTCTAATGATTTGCTAAATGAAACATACTCTATATTCATAAAATGTTTTAATTCAACATCATCTTTACTTATGTTAGTTTCTTCTACTAACTCTCTATACGCCTCGTTAAGTCCATCGTTTTCTTTTTCTATTTTTCCACCTACTAAATTATACATACCAATATAAGGTTCTTTTGTTCTTTTACACATTAATGTTTTAGTCATGTCTTTATCAAAGATTACAATTACATTGTATTGTTTCATACATTCTCCTCCTCCATATACATTATACCACAAAAAAAACGAGTCCTATTAAAAGTTCGTCCATTTTCCTAATGACACGTATATCATAAGTGTTTAAAACTTTTTGTTTTACCTTTCAAACTATATTCTACTACTTATTATAAAGTGATTAGAACATATCGTAAAAAGTAATATTACGATGTGATTAAATTGTAAAAACATGTGGTATAATTGAATATGTAAGGAGGTATAATATGTATCTAATTTTTGGAACTACTAATAAAAGAAAGGTAGAAGATTTACAAAACATAATTCATGAAATGAATTTAGACATTCAAGTTGTTAGTATGGATGATATAGGTTGGGATAGAGGTGAAATTGAAGAAAATGGTTTTACTATAGAAGAAAACTCGCTAATTAAAGCAAAAGCTATATTTGCATTTTGTAAAGATCATAATATAGATTATCCAATAATGACAGACGACGCTGGATTATTTGTAGATGCATTGAATGGCGAACCCGGTATATATACTGCTAGATATGCAGATGATGAACTTGCTTTGAATCCGGATTTACCTAAACATCAGTGTGTTATTAAATTACTTAGAAATCTTAATAATGAAGTGAATAGAAATGCAAAATACAGATGTTGTGTAACATGCATGATGCCTAGTGGAGATTATAGACAAGAAATTGGTGAAAGTAATGGGACTATTGCAAAAGAAATAATTGGAGAATTAAAGAAACCATACTTTTATTCAGTATTCGTATTGGAAGGTACAAATGTAGCTTTTAATGAATTAAAGGGTGAAGAGCTTGATAATACTTATAGATATAATGCTTTAAGAAAGGCATTGAAAAAATTTTAAATAACTCGTAAGATTAAGATATATAGAACGGATGAGAATTCGTTCTTTTATGTTATAATTAATTTTAGGAGTTGGTAGAATGGCTACTACAAAAAATTATAGAGATTTTATTTTAGAACAATTAAGCTTATTAGATAATATAACTTGTAAATCTATGATGGGAGAATATTTACTTTATTATAATGGAATATTATTTGGTGGTATTTATGATGACAGATTACTTGTTAAAATAGTTGATAGTAATAAAAAATATAATATGCAAGAATCTATTCCTTATGAAAGTGCTAAACCAATGTATCTTGTAGATGATGTAGATAATCAAGAAACATTAAGAGATATAGTATTAGATACTTGCAAAGATTTAAAAAAGTAAAATGCTCGGAAGATTAAGAAGTTACTAAATAACAAAGTAGATGTAAGAATCTACTTTTTCTATGGTAAAATATATGTAGAAATTTAATTTCTTATTTACTAATTTTGATAACCCTAGAATCATTTCCTGTTAAATTAATTGTTATAGTTATATGATTTTAGTGTGAAGGGAGAAAAATTATGAATCAAGAAAAAATTGGAAAGTTTATAGCCAAGTGCCGTAAAGATAAAAAAATGACACAATCAGAGTTGGCAGAAAAATTAGGTGTTACAGATAAATCAATCGGCAATTGGGAAAATGGTAGAAATATGCCCGATTTGTCACTATTTAAACCGTTGTGTGATGTGTTAGGAATAACTATTAATGATTTATTGAGTGGCGAAAAGATAAGTAAAGATAAATATCAAGAGAGATTTGAAGAAAATATTGTTAATACAATTGATTATTCAACTAAAAGAATAAATAAATATAGCAATGTAATAGGATTGTTATTAGTTATATTTGGATTATTTATATCAATGTCAGCTATTATGATATTTCCAAGTGAAAGTAGTTGGGGATCAATTTATTCAGTTTTTGGAGTTGTACTATTTGTAATTGGCATTTCAAAATTAACTAATAAAATGAAGATGTGGAAAAGATTATTATTGATATTATTAATTTTTTTAGGAACATTAGGTATATTATTTTTTACAGATTATATTAATGTTAAAAGAAATAATGTTGCCCCTATGTTTAGAGAAACATCTATGTATCTTGGTGGAGATGAGGAACTTCTTTATTATGACACACCATTTTATGATGTTATTAAATGTGGTGATAAGTTCAATATTGTTAAAAATAAAAAATATACACATGAAGAACTATTTGAATACTGTTCAAATAATAAATAATCGGAAGATTAAGATGTTACGATATGTTCGTTGACCGCATACAAGGCACATCGAAAGCCTTTTGGTTTTAGAAAGGAAAAATTAATATGCAAATAATAGAGTATGAGAAAAAATATCTTGAAGATGTAAAAGATTTATTAGTTGAATTAGAAGAATATATTTTAACTATAGATAAAGATAATCTAGATCAATTACACTCCGATTATAGAGATAAAATGGCTTTGTTAGATTTAGAAGAAGTAAATACTAATAATGGAAAATGCTATCTAGCTGTTGATGAAAATAAAGCAATTGGTTTAATAATGGGAACTATTCCACCATATGATGAAAATGATTATTTAGATTACAAATGTCCAAAAAGGGGAGAAATTACTGAACTTATTGTGACTTCCAAAACAAGAAGTAAAGGTGTAGGGCAGGCACTAATAAATAAAATGGAAGAATATTTTAAATCAGTTGGATGTGAATATGTTATAGTAGATGTGTTTGCCTATAATAAAATAGGGATCGATTTTTATAATAAAAATGGATATCACCACAGAATGTATACAGATATTAAGAAACTATGATATGTTCTTTTGGTGAGTATATATAAATACGATATGTTTGTTCACCGCATACTAAGCATGTTGAAACAGTTATGGTTTTAGAAAAGAAAGATGTCTAGTGGCATCTTTTTTTGTGTTATAATTATACTAGGTGATTAATATGACAATTGAAGAAAAAATAATGCAGAATTTAATATATAATGTTGGAGCAAGACTTAGTAAAATACATAAGACTTCTGGTACTAATAATGATGGAGAACATTTATATTATATTAAAGCTAAAGAAATCGAAAAAGTAACATTTTCACCGAAACTTTATAATGCTGTTATGTATTATGCATTTGATGAAGAAGGTAATAACGTATCAAGAGTCTTAGTAAAGGTGGGTAGTAGACCAGATAGAGTAAAACTTGAATATGGAACAGAGATTGAATATCAAAATAAAGGCAATGTTACACTTCTTGCGAGAGAAGCTATAAGAGATGTTTTTGAAAAAGGTTTACTAGATGGGGTGAGAATCACACGTGATGGACCTGTAACGAGTATTGAGTTAATGGTAGTAAATATTGATCACTATAATATTCCAAGCCAAAGGGTTGCAGAAAAACTAGGTTTTGATGAAAATGGCTATATGAGAAAAGAAGATTACTTTAGATTAAAAGAGGAACAATCAAGTTCAGTAAGAAAACCAATGAAAAAATAACCTCTATCAAATTGACAAAGATTTATAAAAGTATATAATATTTTTATTGATTGGAGGGGATATTTATGAACATAATAGATAAAACAGTAATAGCATCAGGAATATATGAAAAAGAAAACGGTGAATTAAAGAAAATATATTTAAAAGAATATGTAAGAGCTTATCATAGAGTAGTAAAAAAATTAGAAGGGTATAAAGGTTTCTTTGGATTAGGATATCCTTTTTATGCGTTAGGGAATAAGTTTTATGGAGATTTGCCAATAATACAAGAACAATTTAGATATAATTCTGATTTGTTTGAACAGTTTCATGATCAGTTTGAAAATTCAGTTTGGCCATGTGAACAATGTTTAAAAGAAAACTTAGGAAATATGCCAAATTTAAAATCAATATGCTATAGATGTCCTACAGTTTCTAAAGAAATAAGTCCAAGAAAAGTAATAAATAGATTACCAGACATGGATTTATGTTTAGTGGTAGAAGATTCAAAAGTAGAACAAGCTAAAGAAGAATTAATGTATACATTACCTGAAAATGGGTTAACAACATCTGACATAGATCCAATAGGTGCCATTGACAAAGTATATAGAATAGCTTCTAGTTTAAAAATGGGTAAACTTCCAACAGAATGGGTACCATTAGATACACACTTATTCCCATATAATGAATTAATGGAATTAATGCATAAAGTAGAACCAGAAATGGCTAAATCATTGGAGTCAGGAAAACCACCATATTTAGCAACAACTCCTGATTCACTAAGAAAAACTTGGCAAAAAGATGATACTGCAATTAACTTTGCCTATGATTTCTTATATTCATTTACGGATTATGATTTTGATCAAGAGATGAAAGAAACACTAATTGGAACTAGAAAAATAATTGCTAGCAAATATACAAATAACCAAATAGAAAGAATGGTACTAGGTGCTTCTATTGATTCGCAAAAGAGAAGATACTATTCATGCCCAACTTTAAAATTAAGATTTAATGAAAGGATTAATTCATGGAAAGAAGAATAGATTTACATATGCATTCAACTATTTCTGATGGTACTTTAACTCCTAAAGAAATAATAGATGAAGCAGTAAAAAATGGAGTAGACACAATTAGTATTTGTGATCATGATAGTTTAGATGCATATACTGAAGAATTATTTGAATATGCTAGAAAGAATAATATTAATTTAATAAAAGGTGTAGAAATATCTACTCAAGGTGAAGTAGGTGTTCATGTTCTTGGTTATAATTTTGATTTAAATAATAAAGATTTATTAGATGCTTTATATAGATTAAAAAATTCTAGACATATATATTTACATGATGTTGCTAAAAAATTAGAAGAATTTGGATATAAAGTAAATGTAGAAGAATTAGATAAAGTTGAAGCAGTTACTAAAGCTCATATTGCAACTGATATAGTTACAAATAAAGCTAATGAAGAATTATTACTTAAGACATTTGGACATATTCCTAATATGGGAGAATTCATAGAAACTATTATGAACGAAGGATGCCCAGCATATGTTAAGAAAAATACAATTACACCTAAAGAAGCAGCAGAAGTAATAAGAAAAGCTGGAGGTAAAGCAGTTTTAGCTCATCCAGTTGGATATAAATATGAAAATAATTTAGAAATAGAAGATGTACAAAAAATAGTAGATGATATGAATCCTGATGGAATAGAAGCATATTATCATTATGTGGATAGATATAATAATAGAGTAGATGAAGTAGCTAAATGGAAAGAATTTGCTATTAAAAATAATAAGTTTATGACTATAGGATCTGATTTCCATAAAAAAGATGGTATAAGACCTGAAATAGGATTTATAAATTGGGATATAGATTTAACTACTAAAGAAGTAGAAGAAATATTAAATAATATAAAATAAGATATCAATTAGATATCTTTTTTTGTGTTATAATTGTTATGATCGAGGTTAACATGAAATATAATATTAATAATTCTAAAATATCTAAAGATATAAAAATGTGTTATATAAGTGATATTCATAGCGATATAGATAAATTAAAATCTATTTTTAATAATATAAAAGATATAGATATTCTTTTAATTGGCGGAGATTTATTAAATAGTGCTAAAGATTATGAAGAAAAAGAAATAATAAAAGATATGTTAAAAGAATTATCTAAAAAAGTTAAAATATATATTGGATTAGGGAATCATGAATTAATATATTATAAGAAAATTAATCATGTTCAAAGAGAATTAAAAATAGATGATTCAAAATATTGGAAAGAATTAGGAGATATAGTAAATGTATCTAGTTTTCCAAACAATAATGCTACATTTAATAAGTGGTCATTAAAAGATATAGATATTAGTGCACTTAACTTACCAATAGAATACTATTGGGATAATGAGAAAAAAGAATCTTTAAAGAAATATATAAAATTACTTGGTAAAGTAGATCATAAAAAATATAATATATTATTACTACATACTCCAATCAATATAATTGATAAAAAATCTATATCAAAAGAATTTGAAGTATTAAAAGAGTATGACTTAATATTATGTGGACATATGCATTCAGGATTAGTTCCTAGAATATTTAGAAAGAAATTTGGAAGAGGATTAGTCGCTCCATATAAGAAAATTTTTCCTAAATATTCATATGGATTAGTTAAAGATGAAAATACTACTATTTTAATCTCTGGAGGAATAAGTAAATTTTCTAAAACAACAATGCCTAATAAAAAAATCAGAAATTTTTTCTACAAAATATATCCGGAAGAAATAGAAATATTTAATTTACAAAAGCAATAAAAAATATTTTTACCTGTGGAAAACAATTGATATGAATAGTAATTTGTGATAATATTAATATGTAATAAAAATAGTAAAGGAAGGTGTAGTATGAAAAAGAAAATATTTTTATATTTATTAATCTTTGTGTTTCTTATTATGCCTACTAAGGTATTTGCTATAGATGTTGCTAAGATAGGAGATACTACTTATGAATCTTTAACAGAAGCAATTGAACATGCAACTACTGCTAATACTAGAATAACTTTATTAACTGATTTAACTGAAAATGTAACTATTCCTAATGGAACAAGTATTATATTAGATTTAAATAACCATACATTAAATAATAATGGTAAGAAAAAAACTGTGATTGAAACAAAAGGAAAGTTAACAATTACAAATGGTACAGTTACATCAAATGCAACTGAAGGTATGATTAATGTTTATAAGGGTGGAACTCTTATTATAAATGATGGATTATATAAAGCTACTGATACAAAACAAGTTGTTTATAATAATGGTGGAACTGTTTATATTGGTGGTACTGCAAAATTAGAAGCATCAACTTCAATAAGAGCAACTGTACATAATTTAAATGATGGTAAAATTATAATTACAGGTGGAGAAATAATCGCTACTAATTCATATGCAATATATAATGAGAACGGTTCTATAGATATAGGTACTAAAGATGATGAATTTAATGATTCAACACCAATTATAACTGGTAAAAAATATGGAATAATTGCTTATACACCATATAATTTCTATGATGGTGTTGTAAGAGGAGAAACATACGCAACAGGAGAAGTAACTAAGACAGGTTTTAGTCCAAGTTATAAAAACGATACTAATGCTGCTAAAGCAGAAGGAATAGAAGAAGATAGTACAAAAAAAATAGAGACTATTAGTGGATATTCAACACTATACTTAGAAGTAAATACTTCTATTAGATCAATAATAAAATTTGATCCAACTGGTGGAGAAACAGATGTAAGTTATAAAAAGGTATATACAGGAAATACAATTGGAGAATTACCAACAGCATTAAGAATTGATTATACTTTTGACGGATGGTATAGTTTGCCAACTGGTGGGGATAAATTAACTGAAGATACTGTGCCAACTGGTGATGCAACATATTATGCACATTGGACTTATGTAGATCCTAATACTGCTGCTTCAGTTGATGGTGTATTAATGTCAATACAAGATGCATTTGCAACTGGTGGTAATATAAAATTAGAAAGAGATGTAATGGTTGGTTCATCATTACTTATGAATAAAGCAGCAACATTTGATTTAAATGGACATACTTTATCTTTAAGAAATAAAGTACTTAGAATTGCTGAAGAAGTAACTGTAATAGATTCAACTGATTCAAAAGCAGGTAAGATAACTTCTAATGCAGATTTTACTGTTTTAGTTGGATATCCAGATAGTTCATTAAATGGAAAGTTAATTCATAAGAGTGGAACAATTGAAGGTCTTGGAGCTTATGGTGCAATAAGAAACTATGAAACAACTATAATAGATGGAGGTACAGTACAAGGTACTGCTACTGAAAATGGTAATGTAATATATAACCAAAAGAATTTAATCATGGAATCAGGAACTGTTTATTCTAGTAATGGTCGTGCAATTCAAGTATATGAAAACTCAACATTTACTATGAACGGTGGACTTGTTAAATCAGATGCAGTAAATGATCAAACAGTTAATCTATATGGAAATTGTTCTGCAACAATTAATGGTGGAACAATTGAAGGATTAAATACTCATACTGCAGGTATTGCTATGTTTGAAAACACTACACTTGAAGTAAATGGTGGAACAATTAAAGGCTATGATATGGGAATTTCTGGTAATGGTAATGAACATAGTGGTAATGCTAATATTACTATTAATGGTGGAGATATAAATGCTACTGAAGGTGTAGGTATGTACTTACCACAAAGAAATAGTACTACTATTATTAATGGTGGTAATATTTCAGGACCAACAGGTGTTGAAATAAGAGCAAGTGATTTATATATCAATGGTGGTAATATTACTGCAACAAGTGATACATATTCAGTAGGACCAAACTATAATGGTACTACATCAAAAGGATCAGCACTTGCAGTAACACAACATTCTACTCAATTACCAATAAATGTTTATATCAATGGTGGTAATTTAAAAGGATTAGTACCAATATGTGAAGCTAATCCATTAGGTAACCCAGATGATGCAATTGATAAAGTAAAAATAACAATAGCAAATGGTAATTTTGTATCAACAGGAACAACTGTAATTGATGCAGAAAATCCACAGACAATTAATCAATTAATAACTGGAGGAATTTATACTTATGATCCAGTTATTTATGTACAAGATGGATATGGAGTAGTTAAACTAGCAGATAATTTATATGAAGTTACTAAGATACATAATGTAATTATTGATTCTGATAGTACTAATAACATAACAATAGATAATGATAGATATCCTTATAAGTCTACAGTAGATTTTACTGTAAAAAACAAAAAAGGATATGAAACAGTTATTGAAATAAAAGATGTTAATGGCAATTTAATAAATGTAAATGGGAATAAATTTATGATGCCAGATAGTGATGTAACAATAAAAGTTACATATAAAAAATATGTTCCTGTACCAATTAATCCAAAAACATATGATGGTATTATGGAAAGTACATTATTATTTATAGTTAGTACTATTGGTTTAATTACTATAGGATTATGCAAAGTAAAAAGAAAAGATGTCTAGTGACATCTTTTTTTATTGAAACAGTAAATAGTATGTTATAATGATAATAGAATAGAGAAGTGTATTCTAAAGGAGGATATATGAATAAAATATCTAAAAAATTCTTATCGGTAGTTGGAACAATAACACTTTTATTATTTGTTATTATACCATTTATACCATTTGGCAAAGTACATGCTGTGCCAGAAATTAGTGATGACACTAGTACTTATCACGGAAATAGTACTGCATCATTAAACTATAAAATTAATGGCTCTATTGAATATACATCAGGTGGTGGATATGATCACGGTATATCATTTAGAATAAATGGTCTTAAATATAAAGCAAATGAATCTAAGATGCAATATACTGAGGAACCTGCAGTTGAAAGGGATTATCAAGGAAATCCAATAATGGGTGATAATAATCAACCAATTCCTATATTAGACCCAGAAACAGGTCAACAAATAACTGAAAAGACAGCGCTTACTATAACTGGGGATACTATTAGTTATGATGCAACTGGAGATACAGTAGACTTTGTATTTAGTATGGCTCCTGGAACATTAATGACAGGACTAACAATTAATGGAACAGAAATAACAAATTTACCAAAAACAGCTGAAGAATTAGAGGATTGTTATGTTGATCATACATTAGAAATACCAGTAAATGGTATAACTAAAGCTAGTCATTATGATATAGCAATTGAAGCTAGATATCCAAATTCTGATGAAGAATTTATGAGTAACTTTTTATGGGACTATAATCCAGAAGGGTATACAGGACCAGATGATAAAATATTACACGGAACTCTAACATTTGTAAAAGCAGAATATAATGGACATACATATACAACCCCAGAACAAGTAAATGCTTTAGGTGGTGTTTATATCTGGAGAGATGCTCCAAGAAAAGATAGTTATACTGATGATAGAGAAGGTTGTGGTGAAGCACAATTTCCTAAAGGAACAATGTTAACAGTAAAAATTATTCCTGATTCAGGATACCAATTAGTAAATTTTGGATTAAATGGTACTCCATTTGAACCACAAGAAGAAATAGGAACATATACATTTGAAGTTAAGAGTGGACCATTCCACTTACAAGCAGAAATAGCTAAAGTTGATGATAAAGTTAATACAAGATCTAGTAAAGTAACTGCAGGAGCTATTACTTTAGGTAACGAAAGATCTATGTCTATTGGAACTGCTAGATTAGATGTAAAAGATGTAGAATTATCTAATGAACAAATTAGTAATTTTGAAAAAGCAGCTGATGGATATGAAGTAAAGAATTATTTAGATATGTCTTTATTTAATACAGTATATAAAGGTAGTGAAACACAAAGTTGGGATACTAAAGTAGAAGAATTAGATAATAAAGCAGAAATTAGTTTACAATTAGATGATAATGTTAATGGTCAAGATGTAGTTGTTGTCCATGAAACACATGATGGAAAATATGAAATAATTGAAACGGAATATATTGAAAATCAAAATGCAATTGTATTTAATACAGATTCATTCTCAAATTATGCAATAGCTACTAAAGGAGAAGTTATAGCTCGTAAACATAAAGTAGAATTTGATACTAATGGTGGATCAGAAGTAAAATCTGTCGAAGTAGAAGATGGAAAAGAATTAGAAAGACCAGCAGCACCAACAAAGGACGGTTATACATTTGGTGGATGGTATATTGAACCAGAATTAAATTATTCATATAATTTCGAATCTTTAGTAGATAGAGACTTAACTTTATATGCCAGATGGATAAATAATGATGACTTAAAAGATTATACAGTAACTGATGAAAATGGAAACTCTATTTCATTTACTGATGAAAAAGGTCATAATTATAAATTAACAATGTTTGATATACTTTCTTTAAGTAAAGAAGAAATAATGGCAATGGATGAAACTTTAACTGAGGAAACATATAATGAAATGATGGCATTATTAAATGAAATAGCAAAACCATATGGAACATTATTAAAACTATATGAAATAGAAGTATATGAAGATAATAATGTTACAGGAGATACAACATCACTTCATGAAGGACCATTTAAAGTAAAAATAAAAATTACTGATGATATGAAAAACTATAATACATTTAAATTATTATATCTAAAGAATGATTTTACTGTAGGTGAAGTTAATAACTTAACTGTAGATGGTGATTATTTGGTAGGAACTATTCCACATTTAAGTACATATATGTTAACTGGAAGTAATGTTACTAGTCCAAAAACATATGATGGAATTATAAAGAGTATAGTATTACTTGGAATAAGTATTGTAGGTTTAACATTAGTAGGACTATATATGAAGAAAAGAATAAACTAGGATAAATCCTAGTTTTTCTATGATATAATTGTTTTAGGAGAGATTATGATACAAGATAGATTATTTGAATTACAAGATAAAAAATATAGAGATATGCAAATTAAAATAATTCCTACAGTTAATCCAGATACAATAATTGGAGTAAGAACTCCAGATTTAAGAAGATTAGCTAAAGAATTATTAAAGGGAGATTATAAATCTTTTATTGAAGATTTACCACATAAATATTTTGATGAAAATCAGTTACATGCATTTATAATTTCAGGTATAAAAGATTATGATGAATGTCTAGATTGTTTTAATAAGTTTTTACCATATATAGATAACTGGGCAACTTGTGATCAACAATCACCAAAAGTATTTAATAAAAATGTAAATAAAGAAAAAGTATTAAAAGAAATAAAAAAATGGATCAAATCAAAAAATACATATACTATTAGATTTGGTATAGGTATGCTTATGAGAAATTATTTAGATAAGGATTTTAAACCAGAATATTTAGAATTAGTGTCTAATATTAAATCAAATGAATATTATGTTAATATGATGATAGCATGGTTTTTTGCTACAGCACTTGCTAAACAATATGAAAGTACTATACCATATATTGAAAATAATAAGTTAGATATATGGGTTCATAATAAAACTATACAAAAATCAGTTGAGAGTTATCGCGTAACTGATGAACATAAAGATTATTTAAGAAGTCTAAGGAGGGTTAAATGAAAGAGAAATATGCAAGAGTAATATTAGAGTCTTGTTTAAAAGTAGAGAAGGATCAACCATTATTTATTGCTTATAATATAGAGAGACAAGACTTTGTAGATATAATAACTAATATAGCACATGAACTTGGAGTAAGTGATATTTATTATGATAAATCTGATCCGTATAAAAAACATGATTTACTTAAAACTTTAGAAGTAGCAGAATTAAAAAAATTACCATATTGGAATAAAGAAATGTGGGATGTATATGCTAAAAAAGAAGCAGCATTTTTAATGCTTACATCAGAAACTCCAGGATTAATGAAAGATATAGATTCTAAAAAATTATCTGAGATGACTAAATATGCATTAAGTACTAGAAAAGTATTTGATGATTATAGAGATAAATCTATACTTGCTTGGTGTATAGCAGCAGTGCCTACTGATGACTGGGCTAAAGCTTTAAATATGACTACTGATGAGTTATGGAATCAAATATTTAAAGTATGTAATATAGATAAAGAAGATCCTGTTAAAATATGGGATGATAAAAATGAATTACTTAGAATAAGAGCAAAAAAATTAACTGATTATGATTTTAAAACATTAAAATATTCTAGTTCTAATGGAACTGATTTTAAAGTGAATTTACCAAAAGATTGTATATGGGAATCAGGTTATCAAAAATTATCTAATGGAAAAAGAGTATTAGTTAATTTTCCTACTGAAGAAGTATTTACTTCTCCAGATTATACTAGTGTTGAAGGAATAGTATATTCTTCTAAACCTTTATCTTATCAAGATAATATAATTGATAATTTTAATGTTAGTTTTAAAGATGGAAAAGTAATAGATTTCCATGCTGAAAAAGGGGAAGAAGTATTAAAAGAAATGATTAATCTTTGTGAAAACTCAAATTATTTAGGAGAAGTAGCATTAGTACCATATGATTCTCCTATATCAAATAATAATCTAGTATTCTTAGAAACTTTATTTGATGAAAATGCTGCATGTCACATTGCACTTGGAGATTCATTCCCAGAATGTGTAAAGAATGGCCCTAATATAGATAAAGAGACTTTATTTAATGAATATCATTTAAATAAATGTGATTCTCATGTAGATTTTATGATAGGTACTAAAGATTTAAATATAGTAGGTATAACAAAAGATAATAAAGAAATACCTATATTTATAAATGGTAATTTTACTGAAGAGTTTAATTAGAAATTGACATTTTCATAGTTAAAGCATATACTATGAAAAAATGTGGAGGAGTTATGACTAAAGATATAAAAGAATTTGAATATGGATTAAATGAATTAGAGACATTAGGAGTAATACCCTTTACTTTAAAGAAAGATTCTTTAACTGATAAATATGTATATACATGGAATACTGTCAAAAATTATTATCCTGAGCATTTGAGAAGCACTTCATATGTAACAAAGGAATTAATAGAGAATGTTAAAAAAGTTGGTATAGATGAAATAATGATGCCTGATCAACCAGAAGAACCAGTAGAAGTATGCCATGAACTTACTTATAAAGAAATACTACAACATTACAAAGGAATGATAGCACATACACAGGGTTCTATATGGAATGAAATACAAAATTATGATGCATTATTTATGACTAGAGAAACACATTTCAATGTAGTAGAGTCTACAGGTAGAAGTGTTGCTCTTGTATTTCCTGCAGCGGATTGCGCAGTAATTAGAATGTATGATAAAAAGAATGATGTAATAGGTATATCACATTCTGGAATATTACATACTACTAAGAATGTTATTGGTAGTATGGCTGAATATATGAGAGACCATTTTCATTCTAATATGGATGATGTAATAGTATTTGTGTCTGCATTTGCAAATGAAGGAATGATTTGGGATAAAGTACCACCATATGCAGAAAAGAATCCAGAAATATGGGGAGATTATGTAGTTAAACTTGATGATGGAAACTATATGGTTAAATATGGAGATAAGATATATGATCAGTTAATAGAAAGTGGCTTATTAGAAAAGAATATTTATTTTAATAAAGATAATACTATTAAAGATACTACTTATTTCTCAAATACTAGAATTAAAAGTAAAGAAAACCCTGATAGAGCAGGAAGAAATATGTTTGGTATTTCATTTGATTCTTTACCAATATATGAAGAGAATGAAACTCCTAAAGTTAATATTAAATTAAAATAATTAGAGTATTTTAAACTCTAATTATTTTTATTATTTATATATTGCTATTTATGGTATAATTATATATAATGAATAGTACTAAAAAGGAGATATTTTTATGTTATTAAGCAAAATATTTAAAGAAACAGATGTTAAAGTAACTAACGATATAGATATTAAACATATAACATTTGATTCAAGAAAAGTAGAAAAAGATTATATGTTTATTGCTATTAATGGATTTGAAAAAGATGGACATAAATTTATATCTAGTGCAATTAGTAATGGAGCTAGTGCAATATTAATAGATGAAAATAGATATGATGAATTTAAAGATTTAGATGTAGAAGTTTTAACTGCAAAAGATACTAGAAGTATTATGGGTAAATTAGCATGTAACTTCTATGATAATCCTACTAAAGAAATAAAATTAATAGGTATTACTGGTACTAAAGGTAAAACTACAACTAGTTTCATGGTAAAGAAGATATTAGAAGATTCTGGTAAAAAAGTAGGCTTAATTGGTACAGTAGCGTGCTATATAGGAGATGAAATGTTAGGTTCTGATAGAACAGATTCTGGAAGAACTACTCCTGAAGCTTTAGAATTACAAGAAATGTTTAGAAAAATGGTTGATGAAAAATGTGAATATGCAATTATGGAAGTATCTTCTCAAAGTATAAAACTTGGTAGAGTAGATGGTTGTAATTTCTATTTAGGTTTATTCACTAATTTATCAGAAGATCATATTTCTCCACATGAACATGCTAATATGGAAGAATACTTTGAATGTAAAGCAGGTTTATTTGATATGACAAATAAAGGTATAGTTAATGTTGATGATATAAAAGGTAGAGAATTAATTGATTTAAAACCTAATTGTAAATTTAAGACATATAGTATTAAAAATGATTCTGATAAACAAGCTTCTAATATAAATATTACAAATGAATTAACTACATTTAATGTTAATATAAATGGTAAAGAAGAATTAGTAAAAATAAGTATACCTGGAGAATTTACTGTATATAATGCTTTAGGTGCTATTTCTATTTGTGAAGAATTAAATATAGATACTAAATATATATTAGATGGTTTAAAAGAAGTTAGAGTTCCTGGAAGAAGTGAACTTGTAAACAATGATAAAGGTTTAACAGTAATGATAGATTATGCTCATTCAGAAGATAGTTTAGATAATATATTAAGAGCAGTTAAATCTTATACTAAAGGAAGAATAATATGTGTATTTGGTGCTCCTGGAGATAGAGATGCTAGAAAAAGACCTAAAATGGGTAAAATATCTGGTACTTTAGCAGACTTTACAATAATATCATCAGATAATCCTAAATATGATGATCCAATGCAAATTGCTAAAGAAATAGAAAAGGGAGTAAAAGAAGTTACAGATCAATATATTATTATTACTGATAGAAAGAAAGCAGTTGAATATGCACTTGATATGGCAAAGAAAGATGATTTGGTTTTACTTGCAGGTAAAGGTCATGAAACATATCAAATAGTAGGAGATAAAAAAGTTCCTTTTAGTGAAAAGGAAATAGTAATAAATTATTTAAATAAATAAGTTAAGATATCTTAACTTATTTTAAGAAAGGAGATAATATGGAATTTATTAGTCAGGAAGAAGATATATTAATTAATGTTTTAAGAAATAATTTAACTAAATATTCTAAGAATAATATTAAATCTTTCTTATCTAAAGAAATGGTATTAGTAAATAATAATATTCAAACTAGATATGACTATTTAGTACATAAAACAGATAAAATAGAGATAAGAGAAACAAAGATTAAAGTATCTAAAATAAAAAGCAATTTAAATATAATATATGAAGATGAAGATTTAATAGTTATTAATAAGCCATATGGACTTCTTTCAATAGCTACTAAAGATGAAAAAGAATATACTTTATATCACTTTGTATCAGATTATTTAAAGAGTAAAAATAAGAATAATAAAGTATTTGTTATTCATAGATTAGATAAAGATACTAGTGGAGTAGTTATATTTGCTAAAAATCAAAAAACTAAGAACATGTTCCAAAATAATTGGGACAGTATAGTTAAGATGAGAAAATATTATGCAGTAGTTAATGGTAATCTAAAAGAAAAAGAAGGTACTATTAAAAACTATTTAGTAGAGAATGATAAAACATTTATGGTATATTCTACTAATAATAAAAAAGAAGGTAAATTATCTGTTACAGAATATAAAGTATTAAAAGAAAATAAAGATTATTCTTTACTTGATATAAATATAAGAACAGGTAGAAAGAATCAAATAAGAGTGAGTTTTAAAGATTTAGGTAATCCAATAGTAGGAGATAAGAAATATGGAGATGGTAAATCTCTAATTAAGAGAATGGCTCTTCATCAATATAAGATAGAATTAATTGATCCAAGAGATAATAAGAAGAGAGTATTTAGAACTGAAATGCCTACATCATTTAAAAAGTTGATAAAATAAAAGAAACTTTGAAAAGTTTCTTTTTTTATAATTTATGATATAATTTATCTAGGTGATCGAGATGAGTACTTTAAAAATTTTTGATGAGTTTGATGAATATAAGATATTAGATATGGCTCATGGAGAAAAATTAGAAGATTGGAATGGAGTAATTCTTAGAAGACCAGATCCACAAGTAATATGGAAAGATGAAACTTTCCCAGAACTATGGAAGAAAGCAGATGCAGTATATCATAGAAGTTCTACTGGTGGAGGAGCTTGGGAAAAGAAACATAATATTAAAGATGAATGGCAAATACATTGTAAAGATTTAACATTTAATCTTAAATTAATGGGATTTAAACATACAGGTTTATTTCCAGAACAAGCGTATAACTGGAATTTTATGATAAATAAAATTAAAAATTCTGGAAGAAAAATAAATGTATTAAATTTATTTGCATATACTGGAGGCGCTACTGTTGCTTGTGCTTATGCAGGTGCTGATGTAGTACATGTTGATGCTTCAAGAGGTATGGTTGATGTAGCTAAAGAAAATATTAAATCATCAGGACTTGAAGATAAGTATGTTAGATTTATAGTAGATGATGTAGTTAAGTTTGTTGAAAGAGAAATTAGAAGAGGTCATAAATATGATGCAATTATAATGGATCCTCCTTCATTTGGAAGAGGAGCTAATAAAGAAGTATGGAGATTTGAAGAAAATCTTTATGACTTAGTAAAATTATGTATGCAGGTATTAAGTGATGATCCATTATTCTTCTTAATTAATTCTTATACTACAGGTATTAGTTCTGAAGTATTAAGAAATATACTATTACTTAATTTTGGAGATAAAGGTATAATTCAACATGGAGAAGTAGGTTTACCTATGCAAAATAGTAAAATGAATTTACCTTGTGGAATATATGGAAGATGGGAGAAGGAATAATATGGAAAAATATAAAGCAGGAGACTTATATGATTCTAGTAGTTTTATATGTACATCATCAGAAATAGTAGTTGGAGATGACGTATATAATAGAATAATTAATAAATCTTATGTACCAAATGATTTTATTAAGTTAGAAGATTTATCATATCTTAAATTCTTACATTATGATTATGAAGATAAAGTAAGAGTAGGAGAAATGATTGTTAATAAAAGAATAAAAGATGTAGTTTTATCAATGCTAGGAAGACTATTTGAAGCAAGATATCAAGTTAAAAGTTTTAAATTAGTAGATGATTATTTTGAATCTGATGATGATGATAGAAATGTAGTAGATACTAGATCTATCGCAGATAATAATTCATATGCTTTCTTTTATAGAAAGATATATGGTACTGATAGATTATCTAATCATTCTAGTGGTTATGCAATAGATATCAATCCTAGAGAAAATCCATATCTACCATTTAGAAATGGTAAATATGATTATAGTAATTTAACACCTGAAGAAATAGAATATCTAACACATAGAGAAGATGGAAAGAAACATGTTATAGTTCATAGTGACCTAGCTTATAGACTATTCAATGAAAGTGGTTTTGAATGGGGTGGAGATTGGGACACTACTAAAGACTATCAACATTTCGAGGTGGACCATGAAAGATTTAAACATATTGTATGAAGATAATCATATAATAGTAGTAGTAAAACCATTTAATGTATTATCTCAAGGAGATGATACTAATGATAAAGATATGCTTACTATAATTAAAGAATATTTAAAAGAAAAATATAATAAACCTGGTAATGTATATCTTGGACTTGTACATAGGCTAGATAGACCAGTTGGTGGAGTAATGGTATTTGCTAAGACTTCTAAAGCTGCTTCAAGACTAAGTGAACTTGTTAGAATAGGAGCACTTCATAAGAATTATTTAGCAATAGTACATGGTAAAACACTAGATAAAGAATTATTAGTAGATAAAATTAGTAAAGATGAAAAAACTAATAATTCTTATATAGATTTAGAAAATGGTAAAGAAAGTAAATTGATATATAAAACTTTATATTATGATAAAGATAAAGATTTAAGTTTAGTAGATGTAGATCTTATGACAGGTAGACATCATCAAATAAGATTACAAATGTCAAATAGAGGATTCCCTTTGTATGGTGATCAAAGATATGGTTTAGGAGAAAAAGCACAAATAGCATTATTTGCATATAAACTTAAATTTATACATCCAGTTACTAAAGAAGAAATGGAATTTAAATATTTACCTGATTGGGAAATATTAAAGGAGGTTAATTTATGAAGAATTTATATATAGACTTTGATGGAGTTATATTAGATACTATAACTCCAGTATATGATTTAGCAAGAAAGCTTAATCTAGATGTTAAAACACAAACTAAAGAAGTAGGACTTCTTTATTCAAAAATAGATTGGGAAGCTTTAATAGATGAAAGTCCTGCTTTAAATGATAGTATTAATAATATTAAGAAATTAAAAGATTCTAAAAAATTTAATATTAATATATTAACTCATGTTAATTCATTAAGAGAAGCTAAAGCTAAAATAGAATTTATAAATGGTTTGTTTAATGATTTAACTATTATTCCGGTGCCTAAAGCATGTTCTAAAACTATGATGACACAAACTAAAGGTGCTATACTTGTAGATGATTTCTCTGGTAATTTAAAAGAATGGCAAGAATCAGGGGGAATAGCAGTTAAATTTGTTAAAGACTTAGAAAATGGTAAGTATACAGAGATTACTTCTTTAATAGAATTACTTGATATGAATTTCTAGAACTCAAATAAAGAGTTCTTTTTTTTATTATTTGTAGTATAATGAAATTGGTGATCGAAATGATAGAAATTACTAAAATACTTGAAAAGTTAAATATTAATGATTATGAACTATATGGTAAATACATGGCTAAAATTGATTACAAGGGAGAAAAACCAAAAGGCAAATTAGTTTTAGTTACTAGTATTAATCCTACTCCATATGGAGAAGGAAAGACTACTACTAGTATTGGACTAGTTGATTCACTTAATAAAATAGGTGTTAATGCTATAGCTAGTTTAAGAGAACCATCTATGGGACCAGTATTTGGCAAAAAAGGTGGTGCTGTTGGTGGAGGGAAAGCATTAATAGTACCTGAAAAGAAGATTAATCTTAACTTTACTGGAGATTTTCATGCTATTACATATGCTAATAATTTAATAGCAGCAGTAATAGATAATAGTATTTATCAAGGAAATGAATTAGGTATTGATAGAGTAGTATTTAATAGATGTTTAGATGTTAATGATAGAAGTCTAAGACATGTAATGATTAATGGAAAAGAAACATCATTTATGATAACTACAGCATCAGAAATGATGAGTGTAGTAGGTTTATCTGAAACAATAGAAGATTTAAGATATAATCTAGGTAATATATTAGTAGGATATACTAAAGATAATAAAGAGATATATGTGAAAGATTTAAAACTAGTAGATTCTTTATTATATGTGCTTGAAGATGCATTTAAACCTAATATAGTATCTACTTTATATAATAATCCAGTAATTGTTCATACTGGACCATTTGCGAATATATCTTATGGATCAAGTAGTATTAAATCTATTAAACTAGGTCTTAGTCTAAGTGATTACTGTATTACTGAAGCTGGATTTGGTTCTGATACAGGTGCTATGAAATTCTTAGATATGTTATGCAGAAAAGGTAATCTATATCCAGATGTAATAGTACTTAATTGTACTATAAGAGCACTTAAATATCATGGTAATGGTGATTTAAATGAAGGTATTAAAAACTTAGAATATCATATATTAAATATGTCTAAGTTTACTAGCAATTTAATTATATCTATTAATAAATTTAATGATGATACCGAAGATGATATCAATATCATAAAAACTCTAGGAGATAAATATAACTTAAAGGTATGTTTATCTACTATGTTTGAGTATGGTGAAGATGGATGCTTAGATTTAGCAAATGAAATAATAAAGATGCCAAATAATACTAAACATTATGAAATATATGATTTAAATGATGATTTATTTACTAAGATAGATAAGATTAAAGATATGTTCTATGCTAAGGAAATAGTATATTCTGATGAAGTTAAAGCTAAACTTGAATTATTAAATGAGAATAATAAAGGATTACCAATATGTGTATGTAAGACTCCTTATTCTATTAGTGATAATGAAAAGTTACTTAATTTCCCTAAGGATTATACTATGACTATTACTGATGCTAAAGTATTTAGTGGAGCAGGGTATATAGTACTTTATATGGGTAATGTTATGACTATGCCAGGATTAGCTAAAGAATCTAATTATTTAAAGGATAAATATGAATAGATATGAAGATCCTTTTATAGTAAATCTTCCACATTTAGATTTACATGGAGAATATGTAGATAGCGCTTTAGTTTTAGTGGATGATTTTATAAAAGATAATATAAAATTAAGAAATTATAAGATAGTTATTATTCATGGAAAAGGCGGTAATATTTTAAAAAATGCTATTCATGAGTATCTTAGAAGAGATAAAAGAATTGATAATTATTATTTAGACTTAAATATAGGCCAAACTATAGTAGAATTAAAGAAAAACGAGTAAAAATACTCGTTTTTTTATATATTTATTATATATATAATAAAAATAGGTGTTAAGATTTGACATTTACTTCCTATTGTGTTAGAATAAGCAGCATTCATTTAAAAAGAAGGGGGATTTTTATATGAAGAACAACAATAATAATTCTACTTTTATTAGAGATTTATTAGTTAAGTTATTATTAATAGCAATTTTCGTATTTCTATTAATAAAATTATTACCTATACCAAATTTAACTGCATTCTATGATGGTGTATTTAGCAACAATCTTAATGCAATGAAAGATGCTGCTAAGAGTTACTATACAGTAGAAAGAATGCCTAGTGAAACTGGTAGCTCAACTAAGATGACATTACAACAAATGTTAGATCAAAATTTATTATTACCATTTGTTGATAAGGATGGTAATGCATGTGATACTAAAAAGTCATATGTAAAAGTTACTAAAGGTGATACTGAATACGAATTAAAGGTATCTTTAACTTGTGACGGTGAAACTAAGTATATTATCGAAAAGATAGGATGTTATGATTTCTGTAAAGGTGCTAGTTGTACTGAAACTAAAAAAGAAGAAGTAAAAACTAATACTGATAATAATGGAAATATAACAGTAACTAATCCAGATGGAACTTATATAACTGAATATGAGTTCGTTAAAAGATTATCAGATGAACAATGGAAGACTGGTGAATGGACAGTAACTAAGTTAGAAGAAACTGATGATATTAAATTAGTTGATACTAAAACTGAATATACTGGTCAAAAGAAAGTTGATACTAATACTACTTTATACAAAGAAGTAGCATATGGTACAAATAGTTATTGGGAAACTGATAAAAACTGGACTACAGAAGAAAAACAAACTGAAGAAGATGTATTAGTAGATACTAGAACATTATATACTGGTGAAAAGAAAATTGAATCTGGTACTAAAATGTATGAGTATATAAAATATGGTTACAGAGATAACTGGACATATGATGAAAAATGGAGTACTAATACAAAAGAAGAAACTGAAACTGTTAAAAAATGGCAAGAAAGAGAAATCTATACTGGTCAAAAAGAAATAGTTAAAGAAGAAGAAAAATATAGATATGTAAAAGTTGGTGAAAAGATTTCATGGACTCAAACAGGATTTACAACTGCTGAAAGAGCTGAAACAGATGATATCAAAGTATTAGAAACTAGATATACTGTAACTAAAGAAATTGATGCTCCAACTATAACTTGTACAAATTATCAATTAGATAATAATTGGTATTCAAGTGTTCCAAAAGATACTGCAAGTAGAAAATATAATTCATCACCAGTTAATGCTAAAACTGATGTAGTAGACTGGGTACTAGTTGATAGTTCATATAAATCAATTGGTTCTACAATGCCTACATATGATGGTGATTATAAATATGATTTCTTAAGTATGGAATCAACTCCATGTACAATTAACTGTGGTGGTAGATCTAAAGTAGATGTATATTACTATAGAGTTTATAAAGCTAAAAAAGCTACTACATATCAATATGAATATTGTGTTCCACATTCAACACCTGGTAAAGTAACTGATACTAAGGTTGTAACTAACTTACAAGAATACTTAGATAAAGGTTATACACTAGTTAAAACTGAATGGAACTACAATGTAAGAAAAGTAGAAGAATTTATTGAAGATACAATCTGGACTGATGAACCATTATCAGAAATTCCAGAAGGTTATACATTCGCTAATAAATCTACACTTAGAACAACTACATATGAAAATATGATGAAATGGGTTGTTGATAAAGCAGATTTAGGTGAATATACACATAACATTACAACTGTTATGCAATATAAATATAAATATAATAATCCTGAAAAATATGTTATAGACATTATGTGGAGTGAATCAAATGTAGCTCCAGAAGGCTATGAAAAAACAGGTAATGAAGATACAACTACATCTGTTACTTATGAACCATTAAATAAATGGGTAGAAAGTACAGCAGATTTAGGAGAATATACATATAATATTCAAACTGTTACTCAATATAAGTATAAACATTTAGTAACTGAAAGATATATTAAAGATACTAAGTGGATAACTGAAAAGCATGCTGATGAAGGATATGAATTAACTACTGAAGAAAAGACTACAACTAATACAACATATATTAGTTTAGGTAAATGGGTTGATTCTAAAGAAGCTTTAGGAGAATATACTTATAATATTGAAACAAGAACATTATATAAATATAAAACTCGTACAACTTCAAGTTCTGAAGAATATACTTGGGCTACTGAAAAACCAGATGGTTATGAACCAACTGGAAGAAGTAGAACTAAGTTTATTCCAGCTAGAAGAAACGTTCAAAAATAAGGAATTTAATAATTCCTTATTTTTTTGTTTAATAAATGTATAGGCTTATTGACTATATAATACCTACATGTTACATTATTTATAGAGGTGTTAATATGGGAAGAAAAAACGAAAACATTGTAACTTCAAATGATGTACAATTTTTAGAGTTTTATTTAAATAAATTAAAAGATGAAAAAAGATTTAATGAAACAGATGAAGGTTTTATAAAATTAGGAGAGCAAATTATTCTTGAACATTTTAATGGATTAGATGGTTTTGATCTTTTTATGCTAAACCATACTGCACATGATACATATGATGTATTCAGATATAAAAATGCTAGTACTACTAGGGCAAAGGAACAAGAAGAATACTTAGTAAAAGAATTACAAATGAAATTAGCAATAGTAGCAGAAAAGTATCCTGAATTTGAAAATTTATCAGAAGTATTTAATCAAAAGGTTGATGCAAATATCATGGTATTATTAAATGAACCTGCTTTTGTAAAAACAATGGGTAGCATTTGTAGATTAATTAAAGGGAAAATATCAACATTACTAGATGCTTTGTCTAAAGATAAAACTGATTATAGAAAACCATCTGAACCAGTAGTTACTGATATTGCTAAGATGATAATTGATATAGATAATCAAAACTATAAAAGAAGTGATCAAGATGAAATAGATTTAGCACTAGATAAAGCTCAAGTAGACGTAGAAGAACTTGTAGGACCTTTTGATGAAAAAAAATATAGTCCTTTCACTTATGGAAAACTTAAAAGTGTTGCTATAGACCAAGTATGCGCTTTATATGGTAAAAATTATTTTGAAACACCAGATGAATGGAGTAAAAATAGAGTAGTTAGATGGTAAATCTAACTATTTTATTTTGCTTAAAAATGTTATAATTAATTTAGGTGATCAATATGGATTTTCCAAAAGAAATAAAAGAAATCGTAGGTAATCTTAAATATAAAATTGATACTAAAGGTAGAAGTGGAGATACTATATATATTTTTGAAGATAAATATGTATTAAAAATATCAGATAATAAAGAAAGAATATTAAGAGAAAAAGAAAAAATGGATTTCTTAAATAAATGTAATATACCTAGTATTAAAAGTGTATTATTTCTTGAAGAAAAAGATAAATCATATAGTTTAATGACTTATTTAAAAGGATATAGTTTAACAGATAAAAGATTTATTAATAATCCAGAATTACTTATAGATGTATTAGTAAAAGTCATTAAAGTATTAAGAAGTTTAGATAATAGTAATTGCCCATTTAAATCTACTGATAATATAGGTAATGATTTTGTTCATGGAGATTTATGTTTACCTAATATTTATGTAGATGAAAATTATGATTTTGCAGGTTTTATAGATTTAGATAATTTAGGGCTTGGAGATAAATGGTATGATTATTCATGGCTTCTATGGAGTTTATCATATAATCTAAAAACTGATAAATATAATAAAGTATTATTAGATAAATTAAATTTAGAATTTAATAAAGAAAAGTATAATAAATATATACCAGAAGAATATAGATAAAAATATATAGAAAGGAATTAATTATGATAATAGATGTTTTAGTAGAAATAAATATTAATAAAAAAGATAAGACATTCTCTTATAGTGTACCTAAAGAATTAGAACCTGAAATTAAATTAGGTAAAAGAGTATTAGTTCCTTTCGGTAAACAAACTTTAGAAGGTTTTATTCTTAAGATTCATGATACTAAACCTGATTATGAATTAAAAGATATAATTAAGGTTATAGATAAAGAAGAAATACTTAATAAAGAATTATTAGAATTAGGTAAAGAAATAAGTGATTCTAATGTATGTAATTTAGTTTCTGTATATCAAGCTATGCTTCCAAGAGGATATAAAGCTAAAGCTAAAGAAACTATTAAAGATAAAAAAGTATCTTATGTAAGAATAATAGATAGAATTAAAGCAAATGAATTTCTTAAAACTAGTAAGAGTACTAAGCAAAAAGAAATAATAGAAAAATTACTTATTAAAGATGAAAAGACTACTATAGGACTTAGTTCTAATATTAAAATATTAATAGATAAAGGCTTAATAGAAAAATATGAAGTAGAAGAATATAGATTAAAAGAAGAATATACTGCTTCAAAAGTATATGAATTAAATGAATATCAAAAAGAAGCATATAATCAAATAAATAACTCCACCAAGGATATAATAGTATTAAATGGAGTAACTGGATCCGGTAAAACCGAAATCTATATGACTTTAATAGATGACCAATTAAAGCTTGGTAAAGAAGCAATTATGCTTGTACCTGAAATAAGTTTAACACCTCAAATAATAGCTAGGTTTAAAGCTCATTTTAACGAAGATATAGCTATTTTACACAGTGGACTTTCTGATGGAGAAAAGTTTGATGAATATAAGAAAATACTACGTAAAGAAGTAAAAATAGTAGTAGGAGCAAGATCTGCAATATTCGCTCCTTTTACTAATCTTGGAATAATAATTATTGATGAAGAACATAGTGATACATATAAACAAGAAACTAATCCAAGATATGATGCAAAAGAAGTAGCATTCCTAAGAGGAAAACATAATCATGCTAAAGTAATACTTGGTTCTGCAACTCCAACAATTGAGAGTTATGCTAGGGCTAAACATGGTTATTATGATTTAGTTAAGTTAGAAAAAAGAGCTAATGATGCTAGTTTACCAATAGTAAATATAGTAGATATGTCTAAAGAATTTAAAAGAAATAATCCTATGTTTTCTAAAGAATTACTTCTTAATATTGAAGATAGATTAAATAAGAATGAACAAATAATGCTTTTATTAAATAAAAGAGGATACTCTAGTTATTTAACATGTCAAAGCTGTGGTACTGTTAGAAAATGCCCTAATTGTGATATAACTCTTACATATCATAAAACTAGTAATATGAATAGATGTCATTACTGTGGATATGCAGAAAATAATTCTAATATATGTCCTGAATGTAAAAAAGAATCTATGAAGTTAATGGGATATGGGACAGAAAAAGTAGAAGAAGAATTACATAAGTTATTTCCTAATATGAGAGTACTTAGAATGGATATGGATACTACTAGTAAAAAAGGTTCTCATAAAGAAATAATAGAGAAATTTATGAATCATGAAGCAGATTGCCTTTTAGGAACCCAAATGATAGCTAAAGGATTAGATTTTCCACTAGTTACCTTAGTAGGAGTAATACAAGCTGATACTATCCTTAATTTACCTGATTTTAGGGCAAATGAAAGAACATATGATTTACTTAGCCAAGTATCAGGAAGAGCAGGTAGATCTAATTTACAAGGAAAAGTAATTATTCAAACATTTAATCCTGATAATTATGCAATTAAGTTGTCTAAGAATCATAATTATGAAGAATTTTATAATGAAGAAATAGCTATTAGAAAGAAATTAATATATCCACCATTTACTTTTATATCTTTAGTTAAAGTAGGGGGAAGAGATTTTAATTATACAATTAAAGAAGCTAATAAGATAGGAGAATATTTAAGAAGAAAAGTAGATAAAGAAACTGTACTTGGTCCTTCAGTAGCTTCTTTATCTAAAATAAATAATATTTATTATTTTGAAATAATAATTAAATATAAAGATAAAGAACATATGATAAGTTTATTAAATGAAGTTAAGTTATTAACAGAGAATAATAGTAAAATTCATGTTGAATTTGATATTAACCCTATATCATTATAATAAAATATGTTAAAATATTAAAAAGAAAGGAAATAAAAATATGAAATGTACAAAATGTGGTAAAACCATAAAAGAAACAGACAAATTTTGTCAATACTGCGGAACAGAAGTAAAAGCAGCAGAAAAAAAGACTACAGCTAAAAAAGAAGTTAAAACTGTAGAAAAGAAAGAAGAAGTAAAAGTAGTACCAGTTAAAAAAGAAGCTGAAACTAAAACTGGAAATGGATTAGCAATTGCTGGAATGGTATTAGGAATTATTGGTCTAGTATTATCATTTGCAATAGGACCATTTGCATTCCTATTAACTCTATTAGGTTTAATCTTATCTATTTGCTCTAAAAAGAGTGGATATAAAATTGCAGGTATAGTTACAAGTGCTATAGGAATTTTTATTCAAATAATTTGGATAGTTATTGCATTAGCATTCACATCATTCTTTACAGAAGTTATTAGATCACTTGATTATGACTATGATTATGACTATGATAATGATAACTATGGTATTAGTTACAAATATGCTTCACCATATGGTGAATGGAAATGTAAACCATATCCATCAAGTGATTATACAAATAAAGATGAAACAACACTTAATTTAAAATATGATGGAACATTCATATATGGACCATCTGATGATCTAACAAATAATTTCTATTCAGGAACTTGGACATATGAAAAAGAATATGACAAGAATAAAGAATATACTGATAGAGAATTTGTTGATATCAAAGCACCAGTAACAAGATTTAAATTAGATGGTGTAGAACAAACAACTAGTAATAATATGAATCTAAACATGGAAATGGAATTCATAAATGATTACGATGAAGCATTAATAATTTTCTATAACACATATAATACATATAAATGTGAAAAATAATAAAAATGTAGGTAAAAACCTACATTTTTTTATTAAATGTTAACTTCAGTTGACAAATTTCCAACTAAAATTGGTGGCACGCAACCGATATGATATAATATAATTAATCACGAAAGAGGTGAAATTATGACAATTGGAGAAAGATTGTTAAATTTAAGAAAAGAAAAAAATATATCTCAAGAAGAACTTGCAGATATACTTGGAGTATCAAGACAAACTATTAGTAAATGGGAACTTGATCAAACAACTCCAGACTTTGATAAGTTAGTTCCATTATGTGAATATTTTGGAATTACATCTGATGAATTACTTACAGGAAAGAAAAACTATGTAGAGGAGAAAACAAAGGATAAGAAAACATCATTTGCAGCATTACTTTCTATATCTATAGCACTTTATATTATATCTATAATATTTGTAGTATTATTTGCAGCAGTATTTGCACAACCTATTATAGGAGTATGCTTATTCCTAATTACAGTGGCTATAGCAACAGGATTAATTATATTTAATGCTATAGTTAATAAGTCTGATAAAAAAGAAAAGGTACAAAAGAAAGAAAATGAAAAAGTAACATTAATTTGTGAAATATTAGACATTATTTGCTTAATAGCATATTTTGTAATCTCATTCTTAACTGGTGCTTGGTATATTACTTGGGTAATATTCTTAGTTATGGGATTATTAAATACTGCAGTTAAATTAATATTTAGTTATAGTAAAAAAGAAGAAGTAGAGGTAGAAGATGAAGAATAAAGGTTTATTAATTACATTATTAACATTAATTGGATTATTAATTGTTGGATTAGTAGCAGTAATGATTCTATTCATGAATGGTAAATTAAATTTTGATAATATAAAATTCATGAGTGGGGAATCAACTAATTTAATATTTGAAGAAAACTATGAAACAGAACTTCATAATATAAAAGTTGATGCAGATATATATAGTATTAAATTTATACATAGTGAAGATGAATTTGCTCATGTAAGAATTTATTCAGATAATAATAAAATAAAAGAAGTAAAATTTGAAGGTTCAAACTTAGATATTCAAGTAAGAGAAAAAAATCATATAGGTATATTTAATTTTGTTACTCCAGTAGTATATATTGAATTACCTGCTAACTTTGTTGGTGAATTTAATATAACTTCAGATGTAGGCAATATTCATATTGATGAATTTGATAATGCTTCATTAAAATTATCTGCAGATGTAGGTAATACTAAGATTAAATCTATTAATACTATTGAAGCAGATGCAGATGTAGGTAATATTACTATTGAAAAAGTAAAATATGCATTTATTGAAACTAATACAGGTAATATAAAAATAAATGAAGTTAATAACTTTAAACTTGAAGCAGATACAGGAAATATTAATATAGAAAAAGCATATTTAGAATCTGATTCTAAGATTAAAACAGATACAGGAAACATTAAAATTAAAAAAACAAATGATGTTTATATTAATGCTAAAGCAGATGTAGGACATACTAAAGTAAATAATAGTAATAGAAAAGCAGATATAGAATTAAATATTAAAACAGATACAGGTAATATCAAAGTAAATTATTAGAAGGTTTAATACCTTCTTTTTTTATGTAAATATAAGGAAAAAACATTGAAAACTAATAATTCTTGTGATACAATATATTTGCTTTTTAAAAAAAGACACAAATATTGATTTATGAACCTAGTGCCTTTATGGTGGGGATTAAAGAAGAGATATTTGGAAGTGAAACAAAAGGAGGAAAATTTTATGTCAGTAGTTTCAATGAGTTATTTATTAGAAGCTGGAGTACATTTCGGACATCAAACTAAGAGATGGAATCCAAAAATGAAGGAGTATATCTATACTTCAAGAGATGATATTTATATCATCGATTTAAATAAGACTGCAGAAAAAATCGAAGAAGCTTATGCAGCTTTAAAAGATATTGCAGCAAATGGTGGAAAGGTTGTCTTTGTAGGAACAAAGAAACAAGCACAAGAAGCAGCTAAAGAAGCAGCAACTAGAACAGATAGTTACTATGTAACTGAAAGATGGTTAGGTGGAACATTAACTAACTTTAGAACAATTAGAAAGAGAATTTCTAGACTAGAACAAATCGAAAAGATGAGAGAAAATGGTACTATGGAAGTTCTTCCTAAGAAAGAAGTTCTAAAAATTAATAAGGAATATGATAAATTATTAACATATTTTGAAGGTATCAGAGAAATGAAAAAATTACCAGATGCAATGGTAATTGTTGATCCAAAGAAAGAATACAATGCTATTAGAGAAGCACACAAATTAAATATTCCAGTATTTGGTATAGTTGATACTAATGCAGATCCAGATGATTTAGATTATCCAATCCCAGGAAATGATGATGCAGTAAGAGCTATTAACTTAGTATTTGGTGTACTTGCTAATGCTATTGCAGAAGCAACTGGTAAAGATATGGTTGATTATGTTTCTGAAGATGAAAATGCTGAAGCTCCAGTAGAAGCTAAAGAAGAAGTTAAAGAAACTAAAAAAGCTGCTAAAGAAGAAAAAGTTGAAGAAGTTAAAGAAGAAAAGAAAGTAGCTAAAAAAGAAACTAAGAAAGAAGAAACTAAAGAAGAAAAACCAGCTAAGAAAGAAACTAAAAAAGAAGTTAAAGAAGATTTAACTACTAAAACAGTAGCTGAATTAAAAGAAATGGCCAAAGCTAAAGGTATCGAAGGATATACTAAATTAAAAAAAGCAGAATTAATTGATGCTTTAAAATAATAGAAAGGGATAATAAAAATGGATGCAAGTTTAATTAAAAAATTAAAAGATATGACTAATGCTGGATTAATGGATTGTAAAAAAGCATTAGAAGAAAACAATGGAGACATTGATGAAGCAATTAAATGGTTAAGAGAAAAAGGTATTTCTAAAGCTGCTAAGAAACAAGATAGAATAGCTGCTGAAGGATTATCTAATATCTTAGTTGAAGGAAATAAAGCAGTTATCGTTGAAGTTAACTGTGAAACAGATTTCGTTGCTAAGAATGAAAAGTTCTCTGCATTTATTGATAGACTTTGCAAAACTTTAATTAATGGTGATGCTAAAACTATGGAAGAAGCTGAAGCATTAAAAGAAGAAGATGGAACAACTATTAAAGATGATGTTATTAATATGACTGCTACTATAGGAGAAAAAATTAGTTTTAGAAGATTTAATGTTTTAACTAAAACTGATGATCAATCTTTTGGTAGATATATTCATATGGGTGGAAAAATATCTTCATTAACATTAATTAATGGAAATAGTGAAGAAGTAGCAGCAGATGTAGCAATGCATTTAGCAGCTATGAATCCTAAATATGTATCTAGAGATGTAGTTCCTGCTTCTGATATAGAAGAAGAAAGCAAAATAATTAAAGAACAAGCTATGAATGAAGGAAAACCTGAAGAAATAGCTGAAAAGATGGTTGCTGGAAGAATTAATAAATTCTATAAAGATATAGTTATAACTGAACAAGAATTTGTTAAGAATCCTGATGTAACTGTTGGAGCATATTTAAAAAATAACAACTGTGAATTAGTTGATATGATTAGATATGAAGTTGGCGAAGGAATTGAAAAGAGAAAAGATGATTTCGTTAGCGAAGTTATGGAACAAATGAAATAAGAGACATATGTCTCTTTTTTTTTATAATATATTATGATATAATTATTTCGAGGTATCAACTATTAGAAAGGATGATGTAAATGGATGATATTTTATTAATGACTGAAGAATCAATGGAAAAAACAATTTCTAATTTAAAGGATAGATTAACTAATATAAGAGCAGGTAGAGCTAACCCAAGTATGTTAGATCCTGTTAAAGTATTATATTATGGAGCAGAAACTCCACTTAATCAAATAGCTAATGTTTCTGTACCAGAAGCTAGAAAATTACAAATTAAACCATATGATAAATCATGCTTAAGTGATATTGAAAAAGCTATATATGAAGCAGATCTAGGTTTAACTCCTAATAATACTGGAGATATGATTTTTATATCTATTCCAGAATTAACTGAAGATAGAAGAAGAGAATTAGTTAAACAAGCCAAAGGTATGTCTGAAGAAGCAAAAGTAGCTTTAAGAAATATTAGACAAGATGCTTTAAGTGATGTCAAAAAATTAGAACTATCTGAAGATGAAGAAAAAAGAGCAGAACAAGAAGTACAAGATTTAATTAACAAATATAATAAAATAGTTGAAGATATATTAAAAGATAAAGAAGAAGAACTAATGACAATATAGTCATTAGTTTTTTGTATAATATTGTAAATTGGATATACAGAAACTTTTCAATCATAATTATTAAGATATAATTATAGTATAAGAAGGAGAGATATTATGAATTGTAAAAAATGTAATTCAGAAATTAAACCTGGTGATGCTTTTTGCCCAAATTGTGGTGAAAAAGTAGAAGTATCATCAGAACCAATTTTTACTGAAGCTAATCAAGTGGTTTCAGGGCCAACAAATGTTAATATTCAAAAAAAGAATAAAACACCAATTATTATTGCCATAGTGGTAGCGGCAGTGCTTTTATTAGTGGGAGTAGGCGTATTAATTATAACAGTATTCCCTAATATAATTAATAAGACAAAAACAGTTGATTTGACAATCACAAGTTTCAAAGATGAAATTGACGATGATTTTGAGGACTTATCTGAGTACCATAAACAAGTTGTATGGAAAGATACTGAAGTTTATACAGAAACTAAATTTAATGTAAATGTATATGATGATAATAAAACAAAACTATTTGAATTGAATGCAGTACCTAGTAAGAATAGTACATTCCTTTTAGATACTGACGTTACAATCAAATTAAATAATGGTGAAACAGTATTATTAGATGGTAAGAAACCAATTGATTCATTCGATTTTTACTATTTTGATAACATGTTAATTTTTAATAATAATGGTTATCCAGATAGTGAAGAATATTATCTATATAATTATGATAGTAAAGAATTATTTAAAGTATTTTCTAATAAGGATAAAGAAAACGAAGGATTTGCTATATCAAATATTCTTTATGCTAACTTAGATAATCCAGTAATTCTATTCTATGCTCACTATGATACTGCAAATAGGAGTGCTTTTGGTACTGCAAAACAAGACATAGCATTTAAAATTGAAAATAACTTCTATACTTCAATAGAACAATTAGAACAAGATTTAACTGATAGTAACCTTGAAGATTTTGATTACATAAAACTATATAATTATGAAAAAAAGAATAAGGAAATTTCTACAGAAAAACAAAGTCTAACAGTAAAAGAATACTTTAGAGTATTTGGTTTATTAGATGCTGGTTATGCTACTGATAATACTACTAAAAAAGAATGTACCGGAACATGGGGAAAAACAGGATATGAATATTCAATGGTAATTGATGATAGTTGTAGTAGTATAACATATAATTTAGAAGATAAATTTAATGTTAAGTATGATATAAATGAGTATGGGGGATATAAAATTTATACTCTATATGTAAATGGTGCATTAGTTGATGCATATTATGAAACACCAAAAATATCTGTTGTTGGAAATACATTAATAACACGTGAATATTCAACAGATTTAGGAGCACATGTATATCTAATTAATAAAAATGGTGAAGCATATAATTTAAGTTATCAAGGTAATGAAGTATTAGATGCTTTAGAACCAGATGCTGGTTTCATTACAAAGAGTTATAGTATTGATACAAATGGTGATCTAAAAGTTGTATTTACTAGACATGATAATAGGTATGGTGAATATATAGGTAATTCTTATTTAGAACAACAAAATATTTGTAGTAGTTCATTTGATGAATTAATAAATAAGTATGGAGTATCAAATGATTATGCATATATGGCAGAGTATACTTATGGTCAAAATGCTGATGGTTTATATACTTCAGAACCAAAGAGTATAAATACTACATTATCTTGGAAAGATTATTATAATAATTTATGTAGGAATAATTAGTATAAAAAATAGTCAATTGACTATTTTTTTATTGTAATTAAATGCAATATTTGGTATCCTATTAATAAGGAGGATTATTTATGAAGAAAGTTTTATCTTTAGTATTAGTATTAGGTGCAGTTTTCTTATTAGCTGGATGTGGTAATAAACCAAGTACATTAGTTTGTTCACAAAAAGTTAGTATAGTAGATGTTAGCTTAACAACTAATTTCACTGGAAATACTGTATCTTCAATGTCTATGAAATATGTTATGGATTTATCTAAATATTCAGATTCATTAATTAGTACAGTTTCAAATCAAGATTATTGTAAAACAGTTCAAAATGCTATGAGTCAATATACTCTAGTAGATTGTAAACAAGCTTTAGAAGGTAAATCAATGGTTATAACTTCTGGTATTGATATTACTAAAATGTCAAAATCAGATTTAACTGGTTCACCATCAGCTACTAAAGAAGCTCTTGAAAAACAAGGCTATACTTGTACTTTAAAATAATTAATAAATGTCAACTAAATAGGTTGACATTTATTTTTTTTAGTAGTAATATATTGTTGTATTAAAAAAGGAGGACATTATGGCTGTTAAAATAAGATTAAAAAGAATGGGCGCTAAAAAGAAACCTTTCTATAGATTAGTAGCTGCTGATTCAAGAAGCCCAAGAGATGGAAAATTCATTGAAAATTTAGGAACTCATAATCCATTAAATGGAGAAACTAAATTAGATGAAGAAGCTATCTTAAAATGGCTAGGAACTGGAGCTATTCCTACTGATACTGCTAGAAATTTATTATCAGAAGCTGGAATCATGAAGAAATTCGCTGATTCTAAGAAGGTGAAATAATGAGTATAGTAGAATTAACAGAATTAATTGTTAAATCTTTAGTTAAAGATGCTGATTCAGTTAGTGTTAAAGCATTTGATACTGAAGAAAATGAAATATCAATTGAAATAGTTGTTTCAGAAGCTGAAGCTGGAAGTATAATAGGAAAGAATGGTAAGACTATTAATTCTATTAGAACACTTTTACAAGCTAGTTCTTATTTAAAAGATAATAAGAAAATTAAAGTTAATGTAACAAGTATATAAAATGCAAATTTTTAAAATTTGCATTTTTTTTAGTTTTATGATAGAATAATCGGCATCTTCAAAGGGGTTATTATAATTATTTGAAGATGAATAAAGAGGGGAATAAAAATGATTCAAGATACTATACTAAGTGTAGTGAATGTTGCATATTTTTATATTAGAACAAAGTATAATATTAAGAGAATCTTTAATAAAAAAAGCAGTTAGATAATTCTAACTGCTTTTTTGTATGCTTCATTTTCAAATTCATAATCTTCATCTTTATATTCAAAGTTTGGATCTTTACTATCAATAAGTTTATGAACGAATAGGGAACATAACTCAGGATTTCTTACTAATATAGGTCCAACTATATATGTACCATAGAATGATCCCTCATTAACTATATCATCATTTGTAGAAATATTCTTTCCATCATGATTTTCAAAACCAATAATATTACTTTCTACTATATCAGTTTTTACTTTTACATCTTTTACTATTCTTTCTTGTCTCATACAAACACAATCTATAATTCCAAGTGCTTGTATCTTTTTATTTGTAATTATATAATTTCCAAATAATTCGATTGAGTTTCCTGTTGATAATAATAATTTATTATCTTTTATATATTTTTCTATTTCATCTTTATCTTTCATTAAATCATCTAATGCTATACTTATATTATGTTCTGTGCCACTTCCAATATATAAGAAGTCTACATCTTTTAAATCCTTTTTATCTCCAATTGTCATGTCTTTTATTTCAACATTAACACCTTGTTCTTCTAAATGATATTTTAATGCTTTAATATTTCCTTCATCACCATATAAGTTTAATAGATCTCTATAAAGGTATCCAATAGTTATTTTCATATTATATTTCCTCCTTTATATTATCTTTAAAAGGTTTTACATAATCAAAGTTAAGTACTCCATATACATTTCCTTTTGTTTGTTCTTCTACTATTTTTTTGATATTTGTTAAATCTTCTAATACAATGATATTTTCTTTTTTAATACCTGCTAGTTTCATTCTTGTTGCAAAGTCATATGCATTAGGACCAGCACATATAACATAATCATTTTTATTTAATATTTCAAAATAACAATCATACATCCAAGATACATCAAAGTGATTATATCTTCTTGATATTTCTCTATGACCAATTACTATAGTTTTTTGATTCTTATCTCTTGATGCATATAGTAGAGCAAGGTTATAAGTAGAATTATTTTCTGCTTTACAATTTAATATTGTATATTTTCTATCTTTAACTGTAAATTCTTCATATAATTTATTTTCTATCATATCTTTAGATAGAGAAGATACTATTACTTTACTATCAATTTTTAATATATCAGAGATAGAGAAAGCTGCTACTACATTATATAGATTAGATAATACATTAGCACTAACTTTTATTTTATATTCTTTATTAATAGTAACTTCATTAGTATCATAATCAATATTAGTTATAGCATATTTAATATCCTCTCTTTTATAATCACATTTACTACATTTAAAATTACCAAGAGATCCGTAATTATAGTATTCATAATTTAATTTAGAACCACATTTAGGGCAATAATTATAATCTTTTACATCATCATGATATTTATAACTATATTTTGATTTATCTATACCAAAGTATGCGATTTCTCCTTTATGATATAGACTATATTTTTTGGTAATAGGATCATCACCATTAACTATTAAATGTGTACTCTTAGTTATACCTTTTAATATTTCATTAAATACTATATCAAAGTTTCCATGTCTAGGTGGTTGATCTCTAGTTATATTATTTATAATTAAATACTTAGGTCTAATATATTTAGTTATTATTTTTAAATATCTTTCATCTACTTCAAGTACTAATGCATCTTGTTTTAATTTCTTTCCTTTAACATTAAGAATAATAGTAGTAGCAATGCCTTCTGTTAGATTTGCACCATTACTATTAGTGCATACTGAAGTACCATTTTCTTCTAAAATATTTGTAATAAGCTTTGCAGTAGATCCTTTTCCACATGACCCTGTAACCATAATTATATTATCAGGATATTTAATCTTTTTTAAATAATTTGGGAATAGTTTTAATACTACTGTCCCTGGGAAAGTAGATCCACCATGTTTTAAAATTTTAGTAATTTTAAAAACTGTTTTACCTACAAAAGTTCCAAACATAATAATCACCAATTTAATTATAACATTTTTTTAATAAATACTTTAATTTTTTTATTAATTATAGTAAAATATTTAAGAAAAAGAGGGAGATAATTATGGGAAGAGCATATGAAGTAAGAAAAGCTGCTATTCAAAAAAATGGAGCTCAAAAAGCTAAATTATATAGTAACTTTGCAAAAGAAATATATATAGCTGCTAAAAACGGTGGAACTAGTTTAGAAGCTAATGAAAAATTAAAACAATTAGTAGATAAAGCTAAAAGAAGTGAAGTGCCAAGTGATATTATTAATAGAGCAATTGATAAAGTAAATTCAGGTGCTTCAGAAGATTATACATTCCAAAGATATGAAGGATTTGGCCCAGGAGCATCAACATTAATCGTTGATTGTTTAACTGATAATGTTAATAGAACTGTTGGTTTTGTTAGACCTGCTTTTACTAAATGTGATGGAAAATTAGGTGTTAATAATTCTGTTACACATTTCTATGAAAATATATGTATTTTTATTACTAAAGATGTAACTGAAGAAGAAGCATTTGATATTCTTTTAAATGAAGGTATAGATGTTAAAGATATAGAAACTGACGAAGATATGGTTATAATTACTGGTGATGCTAAAGACTATGGAAATATTAGAAAAGCATTAACAGAAGCTAAACCAAATATTACATTCGAAGTAGATGAAGTAACTATGGAAGCATTACAAAAAGTAACTCTAGAAGGAGAAGATTTAGAGAAATTTAATAAACTTTTAAATATGCTTGATGAAGTAGAAGACGTTCAAAATGTATATCATAACGTAGAATTATAAAAGTAATTCTACTTTTTATTTTGTCTAAAATATGATATATTATTATTAGAGGGTAGTATATGAAAAAAAGAAAAAAGAGACTTAGAGTCGATAGAATTCTTTATTGTTTAGGTATACTTATAATACTAGTATATTTAATTATACTAGGTATTTCTGCGATTATTAATTATAATATTTTTAAATCAGTAAAAGAAGATAATGTTTTAAAAACTAATAGAACTAATTTAAAAGTATGGACTAAAACAATTAATTATATTAATGAGAATGTTGATGAAATAACCCTTAAACATGATGGATATTATATAGTTTTAAATGGTAATTATATAAAGAATCATATTAATCTAGATTTAAATAAATATACTACTAAAATAAATAAAGATTTATTTAAAAATCAAAAAGGTCTATATATTAAAGATAATGAAATACTTGAAGAAGCAATAAGTATTAAATTAAAATTACCATATTATTTAAGAAAGAATAAAGAAGTAGATATATATGGTGTTAAAAATGGTAATTATGAATTATATAAAAGAAGAGTAACAGTAGAAGATAAATATATATCGTTTGATACTTCAAAAAAATATGATGATTATTTTATTACATATGTAGGACTTGAAAGTATTAATACTAAAACTACATTAACAGTATATGTAGGAGATGAAATAGATGTAGATTTAAAATTTAAACCAAGTAACGCTACTAATAAATCTATTACATATAAAGCATCAAATGATTTACTTGAAATAAAAGGTAGTAAGATAACTGCTAAAAAGAAAGGGAACACTGTATTAACTATTAAAAATACTAAGAATAATATTAGTACTGATGTTAAGATAACAATTAAAAAGAAACAAAAGAAAAAAGTAGAAAAGCAAGATGAAAAAACATATGAAATAGTTAATAGAGATGGATTATATTATATAGATGATATCTTAATTGTTAATAAAACATATCCATTACCAGAAGATTATGATCCAGGTAGATTAAGTGATGAATATATGGATGCATTTTATGAAATGCAAGCTCATGCGGAACTAGATGGTATAGATTTATGGATTCAATCCGGTTATAGAAGTTATAGTACACAAGTAGCAATTTATAATAATTATGTTGCTATGGATGGACAAGAAGTTGCAGATACTTATTCATCAAGACCAGGACATTCAGAACATCAAAGTGGATTAGCTGCAGATATAAATAATCCTGATGAATCATTTAATGGTACAGAAGCAGCAGAATGGCTTAAAGAAAATTGTTGGAAATATGGATTTATAGTAAGATTTCCTGAAGGTAAAGAAGAATATACAGGATATATCTATGAATCATGGCATCTAAGATATGTTGGTAAAGAATGGGCTAAAAAGATTACTGAATCAGGTAAGTCTGTAGAAGAATATTTTAATATAACAAGTAGATATGAATAAAAAAAGGAAGATTAATCTTCCTTTTTATATTTTATTCCTTGGTAAGAATCTCTTCTAGCCATTTCTTTATCTATTTCATTTAGTACACCAAATTTTTTTATTAACCATGTTGGTTCTACTAAATCTTCTTTTACTGGATCACCAGTAATTCTATTAATAACTATATCTTCTCTTAAGTATTCTAATTCATCACATACTATATCTACATATTCTTCTTTAGTAAGAACATGGAATTTTTCTTTTTGATATAGTTCATTTAATTTAGTATTTTTAAGTATATGAAGCATATGTATTTTAATACCTAATATATTTTTATTAGATAAATATTTAACTGTATTAATCATATCTTCTTTAGTTTCATAAGGAAGACCATTAATAATGTGTACTACCACATTTATATTTCTTTTATTAAGTTCATTTAATGCTTCTTCAAAGTCTTCTAATGTATAACATAGATTTAATAGTTTCATAGTTTTACTATGAATTGTTTGAAGACCTAGTTCTACTACTAGATTAGTTCTTTTAGATAATTCTTCTAAGTAATCATATGTTTCTTTTGTAATTGAATCTGGTCTAGTAGCAATATTAAGGCCAATAACATTATCTTGTTTAAGTATTAATTCATATTTTTCTTTTAATACATCAAGTGGTGCATAAGTATTAGTATTAGCTTGGAAATAACCAATATATTTACTATTAGGCCATTTCTTTTCTTCTATATTCTTCTGAGTAATAAATTGTTTTAATAAGTCTAAATTATCTATTGATTTAGATCCATTTAAACAATATATACATCCTCCAGTTCCTTTAGTGCCATCGATATTAGGACATGTAAATCCTGCATTTAAACTTATTTTAAATACTTTAGAATTATATTTCATTTTATTATAATAATTTAAAGTATAATATCTTTTATTATCTAAACTATATTTAAACATATTAACTCACCAAATTATAT